>Ga0097684_1000004_pt2 | contig 66841 bp, 69 predicted proteins | sample GBSwatmcommunity_FD_72841 | JGI IMG/M metagenome (GOLD analysis project Ga0097684, IMG submission 72841) | Hot spring microbial communities from Great Boiling Spring, Nevada - sample 1 v2 (version 2) | ecosystem: Environmental > Aquatic > Thermal springs > Hot (42-90C) | place: Great Boiling... | reverse complement strand
TCAAGGTGGGGATAAATTCTTTGTGGAAGAGTTAGCTCATAGCTAAGGATTTGCTCCTTCATTCTTTAACTCCTATCCACATAGATAAACATAACACGGTTTGAGTAGAAAATCAAAGAACAGCTGTTAACCCCGCCCGATGTGGGCGGGAGAAGTAGCCACAGCACGAGGCGCACCATAAAGCCTATATGTGAGTGTGATAGCCTTTGTAGTAAGCATAAGGATGCCAGTCTTCTGGCACTTCTATTGGATACTCTTTGAAGTTGTGAGGACCTACGGGTGTGTCCGTCTTGGTCCACTCAAGTGATGGAGAACCCCAAGGGTTGTCTGGCGCCTTTGGACCCCACAGGCTCTTTATCCAGTTAATAAAGCTCAAGAGCACACCTATTCCAAGTATTACCGCACCCACCGTTTGAATTTGCATCAGGCTAATCCACTCTGGTATAGGTGGATAGTCTGGATACCTTCTTGGCATACCATGAACCATACCCATATACATTTGGAAGAAGTAGAAGATGTTAGCACCTATCAGCATCAGCCAAAAGCTAAGCTTTGCAAGGCCTTCTGAATACATTTTTCCTATGATCTTTGGATACCAGTAATACATACCGCTGAAGGCTCCAAAGGTTAGAGCCATACCAAGCACGTAGTGGAAGTGTCCTACGACGAACAAAGAGTCAGATACACCCAAGTCTATGGAAACCATAGCGTTTGGAATACCTGTAAGACCTCCTATTAGGAACATAAGAATTCCACCCAAGGTAAAGAGCATTGGAGAGTTGAACCTTATGGCTCCCTTGTACAAGGTTGCGACCCAGTTGAAGATCTTAATACCGGTGGGCACTGCAACAAACAGTGTGGTGTATGAAAAGATAACTCTAAGCCAGTCTGGCACACCAGAAACGAACATGTGATGAACCCATGTGAAGAACCCAACCAAGGCTATGCCGTATATGGCAAGCATCATGGATATGTATCCAAAGATGGGCTTTCTGGACATAGTGGATATTACCTCAGAAAACACTCCAAAGGCTGGCAAGATCATGATGTAAACAACTGGGTGGGAGTAGAACCAAAGAAGGTGCTGATACAGTAGTGGATCTCCACCTAAGGCTGGATTGTAGAAGTTGGTTCCGAGGTATTTGTCAGTGAACAGTAGCACAACTGCACCAAGCAGTGCGGGAACTCCAAAGAGGTTTATAAGGCTTGCTGCCATTATGGTATGCACAAACAGGTTGAGTTTTGTCCATCCCAATCCTTTGGCTCTAAGGCTAACTATGGTAGTGATCATATTCACAGAACCCGCAGTAGAGGAAATACCGTAAAGTGCAACTATCATTACGTAAAGAACTGTAGAACCTGCATTTTCGTTTAGAGAGTAAGGAGGATATCCTGTCCAGAGCATCATGATCCAGTTTTGAGGAATGAGGGTCAAAAGCACCAAAACGCTTGCGCCAAAGAATGCCCAGTATCCAAAGGCATTGAGCCTTGGAAAAGCAACATCCTTAGCTCCTATCATCAAGGGCACCAGTATATTTGCAAATCCACCCATCCATACGTTAACCGCCCACCAAAGCAGTATGACCGCACCGTGTCCTGTTAGCAGGTAGTTGTAGAGGTCCGTTCCCGTTCTGCCAAACATGTCTGGCAGTTGTATGCCGGGTACAGTTTGTTCAAACCTTACGAGCAAACCAAAGAGCCCGGCTACTGCAAAGTAAAGCAGTGAAGTTACAAGGTAGAGCATACCTACCTTCTTGTGGTCTGTGGTAAAGAGCCACTCTTTTAAAGTGGCTCCATACCATGGAATTGAAGGAGCCTTAGCTACCGCCATGGTTGCACCTCCTTTATTTTATTGAATTATTTGCTGAGAAGTTTGTTCTACAGCTTGTCCTTCTCCAAGCCACCTGTTAAACTCCTCCTCTGGCACCACCTTTAGGATGGCAAACATACGGGAGTGCCAGGTTCCGCAGTATTCTCTGCAGAATACGAAGTATTCACCTGGCTTGTTGATCTGGAACCACATCTTTGTGATCCTTCCGGGCACCGCATCTTCTGTGATTTTTGCGGGATGGACAAAGAAGGAATGGATCACATCCCTTGAGGTTAGATAAACCTTAATGGGTTTTCCTGCGGGAATGTATGCCTTCTGCTCTTCTGGTGCGGTGTAGCCTTCTGGGTTAAAGAAAGCGTAGACCTTCTTTCCATTGGGATATTCAAATTCCCATCCCCACATAAAGGCAACCACTTTGATCTCCATAGCACCTTCCGGAGCATTCCTTTGCTTTACAAAGTTTGCAAAGGAGTATGTGCCAAGAAAGAGCACTATTATGATGGGTATAACTGTCCAGACTATCTCAAGGGCTGTGTTTCCTTCAATGTGATCTCCTTCCTCACGCTCTCCCTTTTTGTAACGATACTTAATGGCAAAGTAAATAGCTGGAATAGCGACTATGAGGTAAATAAGCACTGCTATCCAGAACCAAACCTTTACGGAGTTTTCCCAATAGACTCTGGGATAAGCAAGCACTTCTTCTGCAAACACTGACCCCACAAAAGCCAGCAAAGCCAAAAGATACTTCATGGCTGCACCTCCTTTGTCCTTTTAATTATTGCGTAAGCTAAGGTAAAACCACCCAAGCTTAAACCAGCTATAGCAAACAAAACTATTGGGTTTAGCCCATACTTGCCCGTGTTGGGGTCGTATTTGTAGCAAACCATGAAGGCTACATCCACTATGGTGTTTTTTGTGATCCTAAAGGTTTCCGCCTCTGCCAAAGCGATTCTAAAGTCTATCTCCCTTGGGGATATACCATACAAGTATCTTGATACCTTTCCCTCTGGGTCTAAGAACATAACCACATTTGGATGGACAAAGACTCTGTCTTGCCTTGAGTAGAAGAACCTATAGCCTACGGACTCAGAAAGTTTTTTAATGTCCTCCTCCTTCATAATACCAAAGGTCCACTTGTCGGAGGAGATTCCGAGTTTTCTTTTGAACTCCTGCAAGTCTCTCAGAGTGTCCTCCTTGTCAAAGGAGAGCACAATACCTCTGAAATCCTTATTTATGTTTTTAGAAGCCTCTATGGCGTTTTTGATTATAAGAGGGCACGCAGAATCGCAGGTGTAGTAACCCAAGATCAGAGCGGTAGGATGTCCTTTGATGTAGTCCAAAAGCCTATGGGTATTTCCTCTTTCATCTACAAACTCCACATCCGCAACACGATTGCCCAAATATTTCTCTTCCTCTATCTGTAAGATGCTCGGGTCAAAGAAGCCTTCATGGCTCTTAGGCGCAGGAATAGCCCAAACGGACCCCAACAGGACAATCAGGGCTAAAACCCACCTCATGGCTTAAAAAGTCCCATAAGAACCTACTATGTAAGCGGTGCCTGCTACCAAAAGCCAAGCCAAATCCACAAAGTGCCAGTAAAAGCTTGCTGCCTTTATGGGCGTCACCTTTCCTAAGGCTTTACCACTGGTCAATAAAAGAACCAACTGCATGCCTATACCTACGATAACGTGAGAAGCATGCACACCTGTTAGCATGTAAAAGCCTGTGCCATACATGTTGGCGCTTATGGTAAAGCCTTTAGCCCAAAGGTGCATCCATTCCCACGCGTGGAGTACCAAAAACAGTGTTCCAAGAACAATGGTTGCTATCAGCCACATGCGGTATCCGCCCAGGTCGTTGTGTTCTAAAGAGTGTTCTGCTTTGTAGATGGTGTAGCTGGATGCCCAAAGAATTAGGGTAAGAAGCCCAACAAGAGGTAAGTTCATTCCACCTTCAGGGATCCACTTAGTTACCCATTCGGTAGCATGCGTAACCCTTGCCATCCAAAAGCCTGCAAAGATAGAACCGAATATGACGATCTCTGCGAAGACGAACCAAACTACTCCCTGAAAGCCAAGTCCCTGGTCAGGCTCTTTGGAGAAGTGCTCGTTAGCCCATCCAATTACACCTATGACCAAGAGGACGAGGGCTACGCCTGCTAAGATGAGACCTACAAGGCTCCACCCCCAACCAAAGTAAGCAACCGCTGCTAAAGAAAGGACAAGTGGCACTAAACCTACCGGTAAGCCCCAAAGGCTCGTTTCGTGATGGGCTGTGTGCGTCCCCTCATGTGCCATCTTTGCACCTCCTTATGAGATTTATTAATGATATAAATCATTTTTCTTGGTTTGTCAAGTTAAAACTAAAAGATTTGCTAACTTTTTTATCTGTTTATAGCTAATTTTTCACAAAAATCAATAAAAATAATTACTGATAAAAAAATGAATAAATGATTTATCAATTATCATCAACCACGAGTTTGGCTTAAAATAGAAGCTATGCTGAATTGGGAAAAACAGCTCAATCTGATAAAGGAGGGTGTATCAGAGATCATAGAGGAAGAAGAGCTTATAGAGAAACTAAAAAGAGGTAAGCCCCTTCGGATAAAGGCTGGTTTTGATCCAACAGCTCCAGACCTACATCTTGGACATACCGTTTTGCTTCAAAAACTTAGGCAGTTTCAACAGCTCGGACATGAGGTCTATTTTGTAATAGGTGATTTTACCGCTATGATAGGGGACCCAACGGGCAGAAGCGAAACCAGACCACCGCTTTCAAGGGAAGAGATCTTAGAGAATGCCAAAACTTACGAACACCAAGTTTTTAAGATCCTCGATCCGGAGAAAACAAACGTAGTTTTTAACAGTAGCTGGCTTTCTACACTGGGAACGGAAGGCGTAATAAAACTTGCAGGCAAATACACGGTCGCAAGAATGTTGGAAAGGGATGACTTTTCCAAGCGGTTTAAAGAAGGAAACCCTATTTACATTCACGAGTTTATATACCCCTTGCTTCAGGGCTATGATTCTGTGTTTTTGAAAGCGGATGTGGAGCTTGGGGGCACAGATCAGAAGTTTAACCTTTTGGTGGGAAGAGACCTTCAGAGGGCTTACGGTCAGGAACCTCAGGTATGCATCACCCTTCCCCTACTGGTAGGTTTAGATGGCGTTAGGAAGATGTCTAAATCTTATGGAAACTACGTAGGTATAACAGAAGAACCAGAAATTATGTTTGGTAAAATCATGTCAATATCTGACGAGCTTATGTGGGATTATTACCTTTTGCTTACGGACTACAGCAGGGAAGAAATAGAAAGTTTCAAAAGAGATATGCACCCCATGGAGGCAAAGAAAAAACTTGCTTACACTATAGTGGAGCGTTTTCACGGAAAAGAGAAAGCGGAAAGAGCGCTTGAATTTTTTGTAAAAACCTTCTCGGAAAAAGAATTTCCACAAGACGCACCGGTTATAGAACTGCCACAGGGCTACAGAAAGAGAGCTTACGAACTTTTATTTGAGCTTGGCTTGGAACCTTCAAAGAACTCTGCAAGAAGGGTTATAGAAGGTGGAGGTTTTAGGGTAAACGGAAGGAAAATAGAAGATCCTTTTCAGGAAATTGAGGTTCTCCAAGAGCTTAAAATACAGTTAGGGAAGAAGAGGTTTTATAGGCTGGTTCCTAAGAAGGAGTGAGTATGAACTTTACTGCGTCCGAAGTAGCCCAGCGTATAGGCGGTAAGCTATTTGGAAAGGACTTAAGGCTAAAAGGGATCTCCTCCGTCCAAAGACCAAAGGAAGGCACTATAATTTTTTGTCCCTCTCCTAAAGATTTTGAAAACGTAAAGGAAAAGAGAGAAATAACGGTGGTGGTTTCTCAAAAAGTCAATCACGAAAGCTATATACTTGTAGAGGATGTAAAGCTTTCTCTGGCAAAGTTTCTTGACTTCTACTTTAAGGAGGAGCATCCTTCTGGAATTTCTCCTAAGGCCTACGTAGAAGAATCTGCGGTCATAGGAAAGGATGTTTATGTGGGACCCTTTGCTTACGTTGGAAAACATGTGGTTTTAGAAGACGGAGTAAAGGTCTATCCTTTTTGTTATGTAGGAGACTATACTCACGTAGGGGAGGGAAGCATACTTTTCAGCGGGGTAAAGGTGTATCCAAGGTCCGTTATAGGTAAAAGGGTAAGGGTACATAGCGGAGCGGTTATAGGTGCAGACGGTTTTGGCTATCACATAACAAAGGAAGGTATTTTTAAACTAAACCATATCGGTAACGTGATCATAGAGGATGACGTAGAGATAGGGGCAAACACCACCATAGACAGGGCCATGATTGACAGCACAGTTATAGGCAAAGAAACAAAGATAGACAACTTGGTTATGATAGCTCACAACTGCCAAATAGGGGAAAGGAACATAATAGTCAGTCAAGTAGGATTGTCTGGAAGTGTAAAAACTGGTAAAAATGTGGTCTTAGCTGGGCAGGTGGGTGTGGCAGATCATGTGCATATTGGAGATAACGTGCAGGTTGCTGCCAAATCGGGTGTTTCCAAAGACTTGGAACCAAACAAAACCTATGGAGCAAACCTGCCGGCCATAGAGTGGAGTAAGTGGAAGAGAATTTACATATATCTTCTTAAATTACCGGAGCTGTTTAAAAAATGATACTAAAAGTTTTGCCTGTGGGACCCTTAAGTATGAACTGCTCTGTAGTCATAGACAAGGAAAGCAGGCAATCTGTGGTAATAGACCCAGGAGCGGACGCTGAAGCCATTTTCAAAGCCTTAGAAAACACAGAACCTAAGCTAATATTGGCAACTCACGGACACATAGACCACGTGGGGCAGGTAAAAAAGCTAAAAGAACAGCTAAAAATTCCTTTCCTTATGCACAAAGCGGATGTGTTTTTGTTGAATGATCCAATATGGAACGGTTTTGATAAATACGTAGGTGCGGATCTTCCTTGTCCAGAGCCAGATGGTTTTTTGGAAGATCATCAGGAGATCTGCGTAGGTAAGCTAAGGCTTAAAGTTTTGCACACACCAGGACACACACCGGGGCATTGCTGTTTTTACATTGAAGATCAAAGGGTTCTCATAGCGGGAGACTTGCTCTTTAGAGGTTCTGTTGGAAGGTGGGACCTGCCCGGCGGAGACCTCCAACAGCTAAAAAGATCTCTCCAAAGAGTAATCTCAGAAATTCCAGAAGATACATCGGTAGTGTGCGGACACGGAGAAGGAACAACCATAGGAAGGGAAAAGGTTTTTAATCCATTGCTCAGGGAAATTTTAATGGCACGATGAGTTTGTCTGTTTTAATACTGACTAAAAACGAAGAGAGAAACCTGCCAAGGGCAATAAACAGTGTAAAAGATATAGCGGATGAGATCGTGGTGTTGGACAGCGGTTCCACAGACAACACCGTAGAGTTAGCCAAAAGCTTGGGTGCAAAGGTCTTTTATCATCCTTGGGATGGATACGCCAATCAGTTAAACAGGGGAATTGAACTCTGTTCTAAGGATTGGATACTTGTTTTGGATGCAGACGAAGAGGTCTCAAAAGAGCTTAAGCACTCCATAGCAGAAGCATTACGTTCAAAAAAAGCTGACGTTTTTATGGTATGCAGAAGGACTTACTATCTTGGTGGATTTTTAAAACACGCTTGGTATCCAGAATGGAGAGTAAGGCTTTTTAAAAAAGGCACGGTGCGCTTTGAGGGAGAACTGCACGAAAAAACCATCTTTAAGGGCAAAGCTAAAAAGCTAAAGGGTGATCTATACCACTACTCCTATGGCAGTCTTTACGAGCAATACGAAAAAACTATAAGGTATGCAAAAATTATGGCCGAAGCATACCAAAAAGAAGGTAGAAGGTTTAGGGTATATAACTTAGTTTTTAACCCTTTGTGGAGCTTCTTCAAAGTGTTTATTCTCCAAAGGGGCTTTTTGGATGGTCTAAGGGGGTTTTCTGTGGCGGTATCTTCCTTTATCTACACTTTTCTGAAGTATTTATTCCTGCTTGAGTTGGAGATGAAAGAAAAATACAAAGAAAAGCTTTGGAAAAGGTCATAGATACTTGCTTAAGTGACTCCTTAGCAATCTGAAGGCAAAACCAGATAGAAAGAGTACGGTTATAAGGCCTATGAAGGTTAAGATAAAAAGCCACTTCAAAGCTCTACCTCCGCATGCCTTGACGCATGGCACTGAATATTGACCGCCACAGGTAAGGAAGCTATGTGGCAAGGGTATAGCTCCACCTTTACATCTATGGCTGTTGTTGTCCCCCAAATCCCATAGGTCCCCACCCGAGTTTGTTTATATCTTCCAAAAGCTCCTCCTCTATTCTCCTTGCTATTGGATCCTTGCTTCTTTCTCCCACCGGTCTTAGCAAGGCTTTTTTAGCCAGCAATGCACAATACTCAAAGTTTCCACCTATCCCTACTCCAACAGTAAATGGCGGACACGCATTTGGACCAGCTAACTTTACCGTTTCCAAAACAAATCTCTTTACACCTTCCCAACCATCCGCAGGCTTTAGCATAGCCAAGCGTGAAGTATTCTCAGACCCTGCACCCTTTGGAGCAAAAACTATCCTTAGCTTGTCTCCAGGCACTACCTCGTAGTGTATTATGGCGGGAGTGTTGTCCCTTGTGTTTTTTCTTTCAAAAACAGGATCATAAACCATAGAAGCCCTCAAATACCCTTCCGTGTAAGCCCTGCGCACCCCCTCGTTTATGGCATCCGTTAAAGACCCACCTACCACATGCACATCCTGACCTATCTCTACAAAAACAACAGCTACTCCAGTGTCCTGACAGTATGCCATCTGCTCCTGCTCTGCTACCTCTGCATTCAAAAGTATCTGCCTTAGGACTTCCCTTCCCAACTCCGACTCCTCTCTATTTAAAGCTTCTTTGAAAGCCACCACTACGTCCTGCGGTAGCGTGTAATTTGCTTGCAGAGCAATCTCTTTAACTGCCTCCACTATTTGACTGTATTCAACAACTTTCATGGATAATAATTTAAACAGAAATCAACCTTCTTAGGTAGTTTTCCACCACCTTAGAAAAAGCCTGTGGAATCTTTGATATTTCCGAGATCCTTATTCCCGATTTTTCAAAGTATTCCTCCACAAAGTTTCTTTCTTTACCAACTCCTATGCCTACCACAGGTAGTTTGCCCTTAAGTTCTCTTATTAGTGTTCTAAGTGCTTCCCCTTTAAGCCCCTTAGTAGGCTCACCATCAGAAAAGACTATGAGCACCCCCTTTATGTTATGTTTTTTACAAAAAAGCTGTAACTCATCCATACCTTCGATCAAGACCTTTTCTAAGTTTGTTCCGCCACCTAAAAGGTTAAAAGCGTTTATTATGTTTGCCCTCGCATTCTTATACTCTTCCTCAAAGGTCTTAAGGCTATAGACCTTATCGTTAAAAGCAGATACAGAAAAGGGCATACCTAAGGCATTCAAAGTTTCAGAAAATAGAATTAAGGCTTTGAAGGCATTTTCAGCCTTGTTTTCTTTCTTCATGGATGAAGATAGATCTATAAGCAGTTTAAAGGCCAATACCTTATCTTGTGGCGTTTCCCTTCTTTTGTAGAAAAGCCCTCTCTTTATGGGCACCTCTCTTTGGAGCCTTTTAAAGTCTATGCGCCTTCCGGAGGAATATGCACCGTCCCACTCCTCTTCTTCCTTTGGAATAAGCTTTTCAAATTTTCTCTTAAAGGACTCTACATAAACCCTAACGTCCTTCAAGATGCGATGAAAGGTTTTAAACTCCTCCTCGCTTAGTCCATATTCCTTAAGGTATCTTTTGTCCTTTTCCGAGAGAGTTCTCTGCGTTGGGCTTGTGCTTGTGCTTTCCGTTGAACCACTATTGCTCCAAGGTTTTAGAATAAACATAAGAAAGCCTTTGTGTTCCAAATCCGTTTCCAAAGTCTTTGGAAGAAAATGGCTAAAAAACCTTACGTCCCTTTCCACCATATCCAAGTAAGACATCTGCCTTAGGTATTCCCTCATCCACTCAGGCAAGCTTTTTAGATAATCCAAAATCCTTTCCCTATCCCTTGTTTCCAAACTTTCCGAATTTTCGTCTTTGTGGCTAAAAAGTAGGTTTTGCATATCTTGAGGTAGTTTTTTCAGAACATCCGTCATTATCCTTCCTCTGTGAGCATCTCGTCTTACTCTACCTTTTGCTTCCTCCAAAAGCAGGTCTATTTGATTTAGAGCCTTAGAGCGCTCCAACGCTGAAATATACTTTCCGAATATTTCATCCGCAAGAATTAAGTAAGCTTCTTTGTTTTGAGCCTTTATGTAATCTACAAAGGCTTTACGAAGGTCTTTGGGAAGGACTGATGAACCTAACCACTCCTCAACAAAAGCCAAGGCAAACCGATGATGGGGGTATAAGGAATCTATAGCTTTTAGCCTTTCTCTCCACTGAAGCCTTAGGATTCTTTCTGCCGATGGATGGGCTTGGATGATGCTTTCATCTGTCTTTATTGACTCCAGCACAGAGTACAAAACCACAAAAGAAGTGGGTGGATAGCCAAACTTAAAAAACTCCCTTTGACCTAACCTCCACAAGAAAAGGTCTGTGTTCAAAAGATAAGCTAACTCGTGTCTTACAGCGTTTAGTGTATATTCGTCGTCTTTTTTTAAAAACTCCCGAGCGTCAAACACAATACCCTTTGGAACCTTAGCTATTGGGGGAATATCCTCCAGCTCGCCCCTTGCCCACATTTCAAGCACAGGTATATAAACAGGATCATAACCTGCACCCCATCCTTCATAAGAAGGTATGACTTCTAAACCACTTTCTTTCCGCAGTATGCTTGCAATAGCCTTCCACCTTTCTTTCATAAATTCTAAAGATAAACACAAACCCCAAATTCTGAAAAGTTTCTACCTTTTTTGGAGTCCATGAGGAATTTAAAAAGTCTTGATTCAGAACCTTTATAGAGGTAAAACCTTTTAATTGGTTCGCATCCGTCAAACTTTCCTATCTCAAAGATTACCAAAGAGTTTTTCTCCGGCGTCTGATCCCTTATTATTTTCCTTTCTGCATAGAAGGGAAGGCTGTGGTGGAAGTGACCCACCTGATAGGTTTTGTATTCCCCCTTAGGGTCAAGTTCTTTTATAAATTGCCCTAAGTTTTTCGTTTGTCTATAGGTTTCCAAGTAGGGAAGTATGGCGGTTGCAAGGAATACATAAAAGATCAACATTCCTATCGCAGGGGCATATTTGATGTCAAACTTAAGAAAAATTAGGGGGATAAGGGAAATTACTATGAAAGCTTTATTTAGGTCAAAGTATAGGACTCCCGCAGTTGTAAGAGCAAAGAGTAAAACGGAAATAAAAATTTCATTCCATTTTTTTATTTTCTCCCATGGGCTTTTTATCAAAAAGTATGCGGTTATTATTGCCATAGCGGGATAAGCGGGCATTATGTATAAGGGTATTTTTTCTTTATCAAACTAAACACTACAAAAAAGGATACTACCCAAAGAATGACAAATTTTAGCTCTTTCCTTACCTTTATTAAAGACCAAAAAAGAGCAGGAAAGAACAGAAAAGAGTAAGGCATAAAGCTTACCAATGTGTCTAAAAAGTAAAAGTATATCGGTTCTTTACCTGCATAAATCCTTTTAATGTTTTCCGCAAAAAAGACCCTTAGAAAAGTTTCTCTGTATACAAGGAAGTGGTAAATGTGCCACCAAAGCCCGAGCATAAGTGTAAAGGCTGTCAGAAGGTAATACTTTATATCCAAAAGCTCCCTTGGCTTTTCCAAAATCAAGAAAGTAAAAACTATAAGTGCAGGCATGACAAAGGCTACTGGTCCCTTTACCAACATACCCAAGGAGGAGCTTAAAAAGGCTATTAGCAGAAAGGGAAGGCGTTTAGTTTTGTAATAAGCATACCAAGAGGTTAGGCTAACACACACAAAAAAAGCTAAAGGCACCTCAGGGGAAGCATAATGGGCATTAACAAAAAACTGCAAGGACAAAACCAATATCAAGAAAGAAAAAACAGAGATTTTTAAGTCCTTTGTTAGAAGCCAAGCCAATAGGAAAGTTGTAAAACCGGTGCCCAGACCTAAGATTGCATGAAAAAACCTAAGTCCAAATTCATTCACACCAAACAACCAATAACCAATGGCAACAAGCCAATAGGTAAGGGGTGGTTTTTGAAACCTCAGTTCATCGTTGTAGTAAGGAGTTATGTAATCTCCTGTAAATAGCATACGTCTACTTGCTTCTGCATAAAAGGCTTCATTAGGTTGCCACACCTGAAAACTGCCAAGATTGTAAAAGTAAAGAATCGCGCTTGCTACAGCAAGAATATAAAGAATCACAAAAAACTATTATAGTAAAATTTTACGAATGGGCCTTTTAGACAGATTTAGAAAAAAGAGCAAAAGGAAACCTTATGGACCAAATGTCCCTCCTGCAAGGCTATAATTTATGTGCCAGAGCTGAAGGAAAACTTAAATGTATGTCCTAAATGCAATTACCACTTTCCAATGGGTTCCTTAGAAAGAGTTCAATCTCTATTGTCCAACCATTCCTTGATGTTTGAAAACATACTCCCCTCTGATCCTTTAAATTTTAAAGACTCTAAACCTTACAAAGAAAGAATTAAGCAGGCTCAAAAGGAAACCAATCTTACAGAAGCTTTAGTAGTTGCCAAGGGAAGCTTGGGAGATAAAGAAGTTGTGCTTTGTGTTATGGATTTTAGCTTTATAGGAGGCAGTATGGGTTCTGTGGTGGGCGAAAGATTCTACAGAGCGTGCCTATATAGTGCAGAGCATAAACTTCCTTTGATAGCCATCATAACCTCCGGTGGAGCAAGGATGCAGGAAGGTATCATCTCCCTTATGCAGATGGCAAAAACATCCATTGGCGTGGGTTTTCTAAAAGAAAAGAAAATCCCTTACATAACGGTTTTGACAAATCCCACTATGGGCGGTGTTTCTGCCAGCTTTGCCTTTCTTGGAGACATTATTTTGGCTGAGCCTGGCTCTTTAATTGGCTTTGCAGGTCCAAGGGTTATAGAACAGACAATAAAACAACAGCTTCCCGAAGGATTTCAAACCGCAGAATTTCTTCTTGAAAAGGGCATGATAGATTTAATAGTTCATAGAAAAGAGCTTAAGGACACGCTTAACAAACTAATTAATATAGCCTCCTCGAGGAGAGGTTGCGGTGCTATATGAAGAGGAGCATCCTTTTGCAATAGCTTACAGATTGGTGGAAGAGGGCCGTTTAGACCCATGGAACGTTGACATAGCCCAGCTGGCGCGCATGTATATAGAAGAAATAAAGAAAATGGAACTTTTAGACTTGCGCATACCTGCGAGAGCGGTTTATGCCGCAGTCTTTTTGCTAAAAAAACAGGTGGATGTGCTGTTTCCTGAACCAAAAAGAAGAAGGGAGAAGAAATACACCTTAGAAGAGATTGTTCAGATGTTTGAAGAGGAAGAAAAAAGCAATCTTCAAAGTGTGGAGACAACAAGCCTTGTAGTTGATCGGATAAAGGAAATTAAGAAAAAGGTAAAAGGATATAAGAAAAAAAGTGAAAAAAGGAAAACTATACCTATACACGTGTCAAAGTTTGAGAAGGCTCTTGAAGAACTTGAAAAGTTGATAAGTCAGGGGATCAAAGTCTTCTCCTTTTTGGACTTTGTGGGAAACAGAAACCCTGTGCCCTATCTTTTGAGTTTGATGTTTTTGTATCAGGATGGTAAAGTAAATGTTTATCAAAAAGAACCTTATTCAGATATTCTGGTTGAGGTCTTAATAACTTAAAATAAATATTGTGTTGGGGGTGTGGCGGAACTGGCAGACGCAGGGGACTTAAAATCCCCAGGGGTAATCCCCCGTGAGGGTTCGAGTCCCTCCACCCCCATTGTAAAAGAAAGCTATGATCCTTTCGGATAGGAGCATAAAGGAACTTATACAAAAGGGTGAGCTAAGCATAGAGCCTTTAGATGAAAAAAACATACAAAGCTCATCCATAGACCTAAGACTTGGAGAAGATGTGATTTTTTATGTTACAGACTTTATAGATGTCAAGCAGGAGAGTATTCCAATTCAAAGATTGCAGATTCCAGAGGAGGGTTTGGTTATAAAGCCCAAGTCCTTTCTCCTTGCTACAACCTTAGAGTACATAAAGCTTCCCGGGCATATAACAGCCTTTGTGGAAGGTAGATCCTCTTTGGGAAGACTGGGTCTTTTTATAGAAAACGCTGGCTGGGTGGATGCGGGCTTTGAGGGTCAAATAACCTTAGAGCTTTACAACGCAAACAGCTGTCCCATAAGGCTCTATAAAGGCATGAGGATATGTCAGATAGTTTTAGCCAAGCTGGATAAACCTGCGGAAAAGCCTTACCGAGGCAAATACTTTAGGCAAAGGGGAGCTACACCATCAAAGATATTCATGGACCTATTAAACCCACAGGAATAAATTAATACATCCTATGAAAGGACTTCTGAAGTTTGAGCATATACTGGAAGGAGCAAGAATAAGCCAAGAGGAAGCCTTAGAGCTTTTAGAAAAAGCAGACTTAGCTACGCTGGGCTATCTGGCTAACGAGGTAAGAAAGCTCCATCATCCAGAGGATTTGGTAACTTTCGTCATAGATAGAAACGTAAATTATACAAATGTGTGCGTGGCAGGTTGTAAATTCTGTGCCTTTCAGAGGAAAATAAACTCTCCCGACGCTTACGTCTTGGACGTAGAACAGATTTTAAACAAGGTTAAGGAACTTGTAGATTGGGGTGGAACCACTTTACTCATGCAGGGAGGATTGAACCCAAACCTACCCCTTGAGTTCTACACAGAGCTTTTAAGGACAATAAAAAACATTTTCCACAGGTTCAGATACACTCTTTCTCTGCACCCGAAATAGTATATCTTGCAAAGATTGAAAGAATGACCATAGAAGAGGTTCTAAGAGAATTAAAAAAGGCTGGGCTGGATTCTCTACCCGGCGGTGGTGCAGAAATACTCTCTTCGGAAGTTAGAGCATTTTTAAGCCCGGGCAAATGCTCTGTGGAAGAGTGGGAAGAGGTGCACAGAACCGCCCACAAACTTGGTATGACTTCCACTGCAACTATGATGTTTGGGCATATAGAAGAACCCAGGCACATAGTGGAGCATTTGGAAAGAATAAGAAGAATTCAAGATGATACGGGTGGATTTACCGCTTTTATTCCTTGGACCTTTAAAAAGGGAAATACTCAACTGGACTACCTTGAAGAAGCACCATCAACATACTATCTGAAGGTTCTTGCCCTTTCCAGAATATATTTGGACAACTTCAAGAACATACAAAGCTCGCACGTTACTCAAACCATGCAAATAGGTATAGTAGGCCTTCACTTTGGTGCTAACGACCTTGGCAGTGTGATGATAGAAGAAAACGTTATCTCCTCTACATCCTATAGGGTTTCTATTCCAAAGGTGGAGGATATGGTCAATGCTATAAGGTCTGCGGGCTTTAAACCCGCTCAGAGGGATACTTATTACCGAATTATAAGAGTTTTTTAAGCCTTAGCATTGCCCTGTGTAAGAGTAAAGGGTCGTAGTGTCCAAAGTCTTTCAAAAACCATCCATCACCGCCTGTTATTATAATCGTGAAATCTTTCGTATAGAGTGCTTTTAGCTCTCTCAAAAGCCCTTCAATGTAATAAAAAACTTCCTTTTTTAGACCTCCAAGTATGGCAGATTTTGTGTCCTTTCCTAAGGGGACATCTACCTTTTCTAAACTAAAAAGTGGGATAAGCTCAGCCTTTTCGCTTAAACACCTTAGCCTTGCACCCAATCCCAAGTTTATAAATCCACCTTCAAACACACCATCCACCATAACATCCACAACCAAAGCGGTGCCACAGCTTATCAAAAGACAAGAGTCTGAATAGAACTCCAAAGCACCGTAAAGGTTTAAAAGTCTGTCTATACCAACCCTTTCCTTTCCCTCAAAGGCAGTATTTATTGGCACCTCTTCTGGGCTGAAGATGTAGGCTTTGGTTAGTTTGTAATTCAGAGAAGGTTTTACAGAAGAGACAAAAATATGATCGTAGTCCAAAAGTAGTCTGTCTAACTCTTCATGGGCAAACTTTCCCAAAAATCTAAGCTCCTTTCCATCAAAAGTACAGGCGTCAATGCTTGTGTTTCCTATATCAAGAGTAAGAATGAAGCGCATATCTCATATTATATTTTTTAGAGTGCTATACTATAAGGCAAAGGTTGTAAAGATAGGAAGGCTGTTATATAAGGAAGGATTGGTGGATGCAAGGGCAGGCAACCTTTCTGTAAGATTGGGAGATCAAGCCATAATAACAAGAACTGGTTCCCACCTTGGGAACTTAGACTTTGAAGACCTTATTGAACTACCGCTTTATCGGGAACACACGCTCAAAGAAAGGGCATCCTCTGAGTGGATAGTGCATAGGGAAATTTATCTACAAACCACCCACAAAGCGGTAGTCCATGCCCACCCCCTTTATACAGTTTTTCTTTCAAATTACTACTCCAAAATAGAACCAAAAGATTCAGAGGGCAAAGCCATCTTAGGTGCGGTGGAGGTTATCCCAGACTATCCCTCCGGTAGCGAAGAACTTGCCAAAGCAGTGGCGCAGGGATTAAAAAGGTCTAAGATTTTGATAGTGAAAAACCACGGAGTTTTTAGTGCAGGCAAGACTCTTACAGAAGCATATAGTTTAGTTTCTGTGCTTGAAAGATCCTGCAAATATTTATGGTTGAAGATATAATCTTTACCTATGGAAAGGGAACTTATACTTGGTGGTCAAAAGGTCAAAACAAACAACCTTGTAGAAATTAAGTATCCCTACACTCAAGAAGTTATCGCTAAGGTACATTTTGCCACTGAAAAGGAAGCTTTGCAAGCGGTTGAGATCGCCAAGCAAGGAGCCAAAGAGATGGCAAAGCTTACCCCCTATGAAAGGTATAAGCTGTTGATGAAGGCTGCGGAAATTTTGGAAAGAAGAAGTGAAGAATTCGCAAAGACTTTGGTTTTGGAAGTTGGGAAAACTATAAGGGAAGCAAGAACGGAAGTCCAAAGGGCAATACAAACCTTACTTTTTTCCGCAGAAGAAGCGAGAAGAATTGGGGGAGAAGTAATCCCAATAGATGCCCATCCAAACGGAAAGGGCAAGTTTGGCTTTTATGTAAGAGAGCCCGTTGGAATAGTCAGCGCCATAACTCCCTTTAACTTTCCTTTGAACCTTTCCATGCACAAGGTAGCTCCAGCCTTAGCTTCTGGGAATGCGGTTATATTAAAACCATCCGAAAGAACACCACTTACACCTTTGATGCTTGGAGAACTGCTTTTAGAAGCTGGTTTTCCACCCTCTGCCATATCCGTGCTCCCAGGGTTTGGGGAGGTAGGTAAGGTCATAACCACCCATCCTGACGTAAGGGTAGTTTCCTTTACAGGAAGCAGAAAGGTGGGAGAGATAATAGCTAAGCAGTGTGGTATAAAGAAGCTGGTTCTTGAGCTTGGTTCAAACTCAGCGGTGGTGGTCCATAAGGACGCTGACATTGAAAGGGCGGTGCAAAAAACAGTGCAGGGAGGCTATGCCATAGCGGGACAGGTTTGCATATCCGTCCAAAGGGTCTTTGTGCATGAATCAATATTTGACCTGTTTTTGGAAAGGCTTTCCTCTGAAGTAGAAAAGTTAAAGGTTGGCGATCCAATGGAAGAAAGCACAGATGTGGGTCCGATGATATCCATAAGTGAAGTGGAAAGGATCCAAAGTTGGATAGACGAAGCCTTGCAGTATGGGTCAAAATTGATTACTGGGGGAGTGTCCTGCGGTGACAAAGTGTCTTCTGTTTTAGTCCCAACTGTGGTTAGTTTGGTCCCACCTCAATCAAAACTCTACAGAGAAGAAGCCTTTGCTCCTGTGGTGGTAGTCAATCCTTACAGCGATGTGGATCAGGCTATTCAGATGGTAAATGACTCGGACTACGGTTTGCAAGTGGGAGTATTTACAAAAGATCTGGAAATAGCGTGGAGGTTTATAAGGGGTATAAAAGCAGGTGGAGTTCTCATAAACGAAGGTCCTAACTTTAGGGCAGATCAGATGCCATACGGAGGTGTAAAGTTTTCAGGTGTAGGCAAAGAAGGACCAAAATACGCCATAGAAGATTATACGGAAATAAAAATGGTTATATTTAATCTTGATGCTTGAAGTATCTTTTATTATAGCCTTTACTGCAGGTTTGCTGTCCTTTTTGTCTCCCTGTGTTCTTCCAATCATTCCGGGTTATCTGTCTTACATTTCTGGTATAGGTCGGGCTGATGGGAGTTCAAAAGGTTTTAATCTAAACATCTTACTTGCATCAGTGCTTTTTGTTTTTGGCTTTTCCTTGGTTTTTTCCCTATTGGGTGCAGGAGCAACCACTGTGGGACAACTACTAAGAGATTATCAAGAAGTCATCTCAAAGGTGGGTGGAGGTCTGATAGTTTTCTTTGGTCTTCACTTTGCTGGAGTCTTTCTAAGGGAGAATTTCCTTAAAGAAATTCTGGGTGTTTCTGCTTTGCTAGTTTCTCTGCATCTTTTTGGGGTCATAAGTCAAAAATTGCTCTTTGACCTTTTGGGGATCATTTTCATAGTGCTTTTCTTATACTCCTTTGGCTTTCATGAAAAACTTTACAGGCAAATGAGGATAGAAATGAAAAGTAATGTATCTTTGTTTGGTGCTTTCGTTGTTGGAATGCTCTTTGCCTTTGGTTGGTCTCCCTGCATAGGTCCTGTGCTTGGAAGCATTCTTCTTTATGCATCCCAACAGGAGACTGCACTGCAAGGTGCTATACTGCTTTTCTTTTACTCCATGGGTCTTGGCATTCCTTTTATTGTTGCGGGCGGACTGCTGTCTGCCTTTTTGAGCTTTGTCAAAAGCTTTAGCAAGTTCTTTGGGGTGGTAGAGTTCATAGGGGGGTTGGTGCTTGTAGCCTTAGGAGTCTTGCTAACAACTGGACGCCTTTCTATGCTGGCAAATTTAAGTTTTTAAGCTGTTAAAATAACTTTGTGGCAAAAATACTTTTAGGAGTCTCTTCCTCCATTGCAATACACAAAGCTTGTGAGCTGGTAAGACAGTTAAAACACAGAGGACACCAGGTAAGGGTAGTGCTAACTCCAAAGGCAGAAGAGTTTATAAGCAAGCTAACATTTTACGCTTTGAGCGGAAACAAAGCATACTCTGATTGGGAAGATGATCCTTTTTTGCATATAAACCTACCAAGGTGGTCTGATCTCTTTCTAATAGCTCCCTGCAGTGCAAACACACTCTCAAAAATAGCTTTGGGGCTTGCTGATAACCTGCTGACCAACTGCGCTCTGGCTCACAGCGGACCTTTGATGCTCGCACCTGCGTGTAATGTGGAGATGTGGAATAGTCCTGCAATTCAAGAAAACGTCAAAAAGCTAAAAGACAGGGGAGTAGTAATAATAGAGCCGGAGGAAGGAGTTTTGGCTTGTGAAGAAGAAGGCAAAGGTAAATTGGCAAGCTTGGAAAGAATTTTAGATTGGGTAGAGTGGGGACTGAGGGAAAAGCCCCTTTACGGTAAAAGGGTTTTAATAACTGTGGGTGCTACCAGGGAGTTCATAGACAGTATAAGGTTCATATCCAACCTTTCAAGCGGAAAAACGGGCTTTGCCATAGCAAGAGTTTTACGCTGGTATGGTGCGGAGGTTGAACTAATAAGTGCTTATACAGAGGAAAAACCCCCACCGGAAGTTAAACTGGTAAAAGTTGTATCTGCAGAAGATATGTTAAGGGAAGTGATGAAAAGAATCGGAGAGATTGATCTTTTGGTGATGAGCTCGGCAGTGGCTGACTACAGGCCCTTAAAGAAGTTAGAAGGTAAGATAAAAAAATCGGAGGAACTGACCCTTAAACTTGTGAAAAATCCTGACATTCTTGAAGAAGTGTCAAAGGTAAAACCGAGCAGTCTAAGGGTTTTAGGCTTTGCCCTTGAAGAAAGGCATGTTCTTTTGCAAAACGCAAAGGAAAAGCTAATAAGAAAAGGGTTAGACCTTATAGTAGCCAATCCTGTGGGGATAATGGGTCAAGAGTCACACGAAGGTTATTTGATCTTTAAGGACGGACAAACCATTCCCTTTTCTTTTGAAAACAAGCTGAGCTTTGCAGAGTTCTTGGTCCCCCATATTCTGAAGCTTTTCTGTTAATATTTTTCTTATGCTGTTTCTTCTTGGCTCCTCGAAGCGACAATCAAGAATAAGGCTAAAGGAAAGCATAAGTGCGGGAGTAGAGGTATATCCATTTCAAGAGCTGACTGCAAAAAGGGTTGAGCTGATAAATTGCTTTGGGATCAGTATGGAAGACCTTTTGCCTGCGTGGAGAAGGTATAAAAACAACTTCTGGGACAGCTTGGAGTTTTGGGTTCTTCCCCCTGCAGTTCAAAACTTTATATCGGACCATTCGTTGGTCTTATCCCCAATCCTTGGTTTGATAAGCATAAACTCTCCACTGCCTTACGCTCCCTTATCTTGGGACGATGAGTGCAACGGAAAAAGTCTAAAGGACTGGTGGAAAGAAGATTTAAGAAGAATCTCCAAGGACCTTTTCAAAGGGAAAACTGTAATATCCTTGCTTGGAAGTAAAGAAGAAAAAATTTTAAGCTTTGAGAGTGTTTCTAAGCTGGTTAGGTTTGAGTTCTACAAAAAGGGCCAAAAGGTAAAAAATCCACAAAGGCACAGGGCTTACGCCTTAAGGTATATAGCAGAAAAGAGACTACCCTTAGAAGATTTTCACAAAATCAACTTTTACGATTACCAGGTAAAAGAAATAAAAGAAGAAGAGAAGACCATACGCATCATTTTTGAAGGTGCCGGAGCTTACATCTGATAAACTATTTTTATGCTCTCTATTGTCATACCAGCTTACAACGAAGAAGAAAACATCCCTATTCTCTACGAAAAGCTAAAGAAAGTGTTGGATAGTTTGGGAGAAGATTACGAAGTTATCTTTGTGGATGACGGCTCTACAGATTCTACCTTTGATATACTAAGGGAGCTGGCAACGAAAGACAAAAGGATTAAGGTTTTGAGGTTTAAAAGAAACTACGGACAAACTGCTGCCCTGTCTGCAGGTTTTGAACACGCAAAAGGTGAGGTCATCATAACCTTAGATGCGGACCTTCAGAACGACCCAGAAGACATACCAACCCTTTTGGAAAAGCTGAAAGAAGGCTATCACATAGTTAGCGGTTGGAGAAAGGACAGAAAGGACCCCTTCCTTTCAAGAAAACTGCCCTCTATGATAGCCAACTGGCTCATATCTAAAATTACAGGTGTGCATCTTCACGATTATGGATGCACCCTCAAAGCTTATAAGGCTGAAGTGGTAAAGGACCTTGAGCTTTTTGGAGACATGCACAGGTTTTTACCCGCCCTTACAAAAAGAAAGGGAGCAAAGATAACAGAAGTTCCAGTAAAACATCACCCAAGGATCTACGGAAAGTCCAAGTATGGTATAGGCCGAACAGTTAGAGTGCTTTTGGACATTATGCTTGTAAAGTTTCTCAACGAATACATAAACAAACCTCTTTATATGTTTGGTAGTATAGGCTTTTTTCTGCTCAGCGCAGGTCTTTTTGCACTGCTTTACCTTCTCTTCTTAAAGATCTTTCTGGATGAACCCATTGGTGGAAGACCTTTGCTTATATTAAGCGTTCTTTCCATACTGGCTGGTGTTCAACTTATATCCACAGGTTTAATAGCAGAGCTTTTAATTAGAATATACTATCAGACTAAAGATACGAAGCCTTACGTGATTCAGGATAAGATAAATGTAGATTAAACTTCCGCTCCTTCCAAAGCTCTGTGACAATTGCAAGTCCTTTGATCTTCAAGCCTTTCCACAAAAAGCTTAAGTATAAGTTTTATTTCCTCTTCCTTGCTTTTCATTAAAGATATTACCTCGTCGCTGGTTAATCTGTATTTGGCAATTCCTGCCGCTGGGTTTGCTACCACACACAGACTGGCATAACACATTGCAAGCTCTCTTGCTAAGGCTACTTCCGGATAGCCCGTCATACCTACCACATCCCCACCTAAAATCTTTATAGCTCTTATTTCTGCGGGAGTCTCAAACCTTGGACCTTCTGTGCAAGCATAAACACCCGAAGGATGATAGCTCAGCTTTAGCTCTTCCAAAACATCCATCAAACACCTTCTCATCTGAGGACAGTATGCCTCTGACATATCCACATGGACCACCTTCTTATTTTTCAAAAGCTCAGCTGGTTTGTCATCTCCAGGCACATCCAAAGAATACGCTCCTTGGTAAAAAGTATCTTCTCTGCCCTTCGTAAAGTCTAAAAAGTCATCTATGATAACAAAATCTCCCGGTCTAAACCTTTCGTTTATGGCTCCTACTGCAGAAATAGACAGAACTCTATTTGCTCCTATTTCTTTCAAAGCCCAAAGATTTGCCCTGTAGGGAACAAAAGAAGGACTATACTGATGATTTAGTCCGTGTCTTGCCAAAAAGGCAATCCTTTTACCCCTTAGCTTTCCTATCAGAATAGGAGAGGATGGCTCACCAAAAGGAGTGGTTATTCTAACCTCCTGCACCTCTTCCAGTTGGTCAATCCTGTAAAGCCCACTCCCTCCTATGACCGCAAGCATGTTATTTGTTTAACCACTGCATAAAGTAGTATATCATCCATCCTGTAATGGCAACGTAAAGCCACACAAAAGCAGTTACTGGGGCAATCTTTTTGTGCTTGTCAAAGAGTCCTTTAAAGGCATACCTGAGAGTTATCACAGCAAGAGGAAAGTTGATAATAGCTAAGATCGTGTGTGTCCAAAGTATGAATAAAAATAATCCCTTGTATGGACCAGTGTAAGGCTGAGGTGGATACAAAAGGGTCTTTATCACATAAAGTAATACAAAAACAAGAGCAAAGATTGAGGCGTTTATCATAAAGAACTTGTGAATGTCCCTTTTCTTAAGCTTTATGAATATAAGCCCACTTAAGATTGACAATCCGCTTATGCCTATGGTTATAAGACTAAGATAATTTATAAGCGAGTATATCATGACAGGTGTAATATGAATGAAAATTATAACACAAAATCGGGCAATCAGGTATAATGTAGGATAACAAAAAGGAGGGAGATTGGAATGAGCGGATGCTGTGAGAAGAAGATAATTTATGTGGGCGTGAGTGCTGGTAAGAATAAATACTTGTTAGATAGGTTAATTGAGCACTTTTGTGCAATGAGCGCGTTGAATAAGAATATTATTGAAAGAGTGTGTGAAAAAGCGCACGAGAATATCTACTACTACATGAACCCTTATCTTTGGCATCCAGATGTGGAGGTGGTTGTTATAACATTGGAAGGTATACAAGAAAAAAAGTATCAGAAATAGAGAAAATATTAAGCAACATAGCTAAAAAAATAGATGAGAAATTGCAGAACAGGGGGATAAAAGAGAATGATTTAAAAGAGACCTTGGAGAAAATAATAAAAAAGAAGCCTTGGAAAAAATAATAAAAACATTGGAATGTGAAAAAGCAAAAAAAGTATTAGAAATAAAGGAAATATTAAACAACATAGCTGAAAAAATAGAGGAGAAATTGCGAAACGGAAGGATAAAAGAGAATGATTTAAAAGAAGCCTTGGAGAAAATAATAAAAGAAACTTTAGAAAAAGCCTTAAAAATAGACGCAATAAAGAAAAAAGACATTAAAGAAGGAGATGAAGTAGAAGAGCTGGAGAAAAAAGAAGAAGAGCTGAGGATAGAGGAACTGAGGCAAACAATAAAAAAAAAAAAAAATAATAGAAAAGTCGGGAAACAAAATAGGAAAAGAAACAATAGAGGAAATAATGAAAGAGATTGAAGAATTAAAGCTGAATTCAAAATTAAACTCTATAGTAAAGGATGCGTTTAATCTTCCTCTTAAACTTGAACTTACCGATATATTAGAAAAAATCCTCATTAGCATACTAAATCCAGAGCTAAACAAGAGCAAGGGGGATATATTAGAAGAAGTCCGTCAATTAGCTTTGCAGAGTTCTATCTCGGAAGACTTAAAGTCATACCTGTGTAATTATGGCTTAAAAATAAGAGAAATAGCATGTCTCAAAGAGTTGTTGAAAAATTTAAAAGGATTCTACGTGATAAAACACAAAATGCTACCCGAGGAGTTTGAAGATACCGAAGAAGCAAAGAGATTTAGGGAATTCACTATGGATATATTTTGCGAATTTTTAAAAAAGAAAGAACGAAAAGCTTAAGGAAGATAACAATTTTTAATCAATCCCCCGGGACGACCTACTTTCCCGTGCCGTTCGCCCGGCACAGTATCATCGGCGCTGGAGGGCTTAACTGCCGGGTTCGGAATGGAAACCGGGTGTTTCCCCTCCGCTATGGTCCCGAGGGAAACTTGACAAATCAATTTTTCAACAGATAAATTAGTGGCAACTCAATAGGTCTTTCTTCCTGTAGGTGTGCAAGTCGAACGGGCTATTAGTACCGCTCGGCTTCACCCATTGCTGAGCTTCCACCTGCGGCCTATCAACGTGGTAGTCTCCCACGGCCCTTCAGGGAGTCCTTATCTTGGGGTGGGCTTCGCGCTTAGATGCTTTCAGCGCTTATCCCGTAGCAGGATGGCTACCCGGCGCTACCTCTGGAGAGATAACCGGTACACCAGAGCCTGCCCCGTCCCGGTCCTCTCGTACTAGGGACGGACCCCCTCAAGACTCCTGCGCCCGCGGCGGATAGGGACCGAACTGTCTCGCGACGTTCTGAACCCAGCTCGCGTCCCCCTTTAATGGGCGAACAGCCCAACCCTTGGGACCTGCTTCAGCCCCAGGATGGGGGGAGCCGACATCGAGGTACCAAACCTCCCCGTCGATGTGGGCTCTCGGGGGAGATTAGCCTGTTATCCCCGGAGTAGCTTTTATCCGCTGATCACCGGCCCTTCCCCGTGGAACCGGTGGGTCACTAGGCCCCGCTTTCGCGTCTGCTCGGCCTGTCGGCCTCACAGTCAGGCACCCTTCTGCCCTTGTACTCTACGGCGGATTTCCGACCCGCCTGAGGGTACCTTTGGACGCCTCCGTTACCTTTTAGGAGGCAGCCGCCCCAGCTAAACTGCCCACCTGGCACGGTCCCCGCCAAGGATAACTTGGCTGGGTTAGAGTCTCAGCTTGTCCAGGGTGGTATCTCACCGGCGCCTCCATCCCTCCCGGAGGAGGGACTTCACAGGCTCCCACCTATCCTGCGCAAGACAAGCTAAGACTCAATACCAGGCTGCAGTGAAGCTTCACGGGGTCTTTCCGTCCTGCCGCGGGTAGCCGGCGTCTTGACCGGCATCACAATTTCGCCGGGACTCTCCTCGAGACAGTGCGGCACTCGTTGGGCCATTCATGCAGGTCGGAACTTACCCGACAAGGAATTTCGCTACCTTAGGACCGTCAGAGTTACGGCCGGCGTTTACCCGGGCTTCGGTTCAGGGCTTGCACCCTTCCCCTTAACCTACGGGCACTGGCCAGGCTTCAGACCACATACATCCCCTTACGGGTTTGCGTAGTCCTGTGTTTTTGGTAAACAGTCGGCACCGCCCGGTCTCTGCGACCCACAGAAGCTTACGCCGAGGAGGCTTCACTTCCGTGGGCCCCCCTTCTTCCGAAGGTACGGGGGCAACTTGCCGAGTTCCTTGAGGAGAGTTCCCCCGACGCCTTAGGCTACTAACCCAGCCCACCTGTGTCGGTTTCCGGTACGGGCAGCGGTGCTTCAACGCCAGCGCCGTTGTTTCTCGGCAGTGTGGCGTCAGGAGAGTTACCCCATCGGCTCTCGGAGTATGGGGTGACGGATTTGCCTGCCACCCCCTCCTACTACCTTGGACCGGCATTCCATAGCCGGCTCTCCCTAGCCTCCTGCGTCACGACTCTGGCTCCACACCGCTGGCGCGGGAATGTTGACCCGCTTCCCATCGGCTACGCCTTTCGGCCTCGCCTTAGGGTCCCGGCTAACTGGCGGATGATTTACATTGCCGCCAAAACCTTGGGCTTCCGGCGGACAGGTTTCTCACCTGTCTTCGCTGCTACTCATGCCAGGATTCTCACTTCCCTGCAGTCCATCCCACCTTACGGTGAGACTTCAGCCCACAGGGAACGCTCCCCTACCGCTCGCTTACGCGAGCCCGCAGCTTCGGTACCGGGCTTAGCCCCGCTAAATTTTCGGCGCACGGCCGCTCGGCCGGTCAGCTGTTACGCACTGTTTAAAGGATGGCTGCCTCTAAGCCAACCTCCCGGCTGTCTTAGCAGCCGCACATCCTTCCCCACTTAGCCCGGATTTTGGGACCTTAGCTGGCGGTCTGGGCTGTTTCCCTCTTGTCCACCGGAGCTTATCCCCCGGGGACTGACTGCCACCCTACCTATCCCGGCATTCGGAGTTTGGCAGGGTTCGGTACCTCTCTCGAGGCCCTAGCCCAACCAGTGGCTCTACCTCCGGGAAGGAACGGGTGACGCTAGGCGTCGACCTATTTCGGGGAGAACGAGCTATCACGGAACGCGATTGGCTTTTCACCGCTACCCACACCTCATCGGACGGTTTTGCAGCACCGACCCGTTCGGGCCTCCAGACGGCATTACCCGTCCTTCACCCTGGGCATGGGTAGATCGTTCCGCTTCGCGTCTGCCCCCAGCGACTTAACGCCCTATTCGGACTCGCTTTCGCTACGGCTTCGCCTAACGGCTTAACCTCGCCGCTGAGGACAACTCCCTGGCTCATTTTGCAAAAGGCACGCAGTCGGGCCCAAAAGGACCCTTCCACTGGCTTGTGGATCTGGGGTTTCAGGTTCTATTTCACTCCCCTTCCGGGGTTCTTTTCACCTTTCCCTCACGGTACTATACGCTATCGGTCTGCCCGGAGTACTTAGCCTTGGAGGGAGGTCCCCCCTGATTCCCACGACCTTCCACGAGGGCCGTGGTACTTGGGATCGTATCCCCGGGAGACTTCTCACCTTTCGCCTACGGGGCTTTCACCCTCTATGGCGGAGCATTCCAGCTCACTTCGGCTAGGTGGAAGTTTTGTAACTCCCTGAGGGGTTGGCAGCCCCCTCCGGATACGTCCCGCAACCCCGCACGAGCTAAGGCTGCCACCATGGCACCCGTGCGGTTTGGGCTGGTCCCCTTTCGCTCGCCGCTACTCGGGGAGTCTCGTTTTGATTTCCTTTCCTGGGGCTACTAGAATGTTTTACTTCGCCCCGTATCGGCTCCGCTTTACGCGGATGACAGGGCTCAACACCCTGCCGGGTTTCCCCATTCGGGCATCCGGGCCTCAACGGCATTTTGCGCCTCCACCCGGCTTATCGCAGCTTTACACGCCCTTCATCCCCTCGGGCAGCCGAGGCATCCACCCCAGACCCTTACTAACTTGCACACCTACAAGGAAGAAAGACCTATTCAGTTGCCAATTTGACATGGGCCCATTTAAGAGCCCACAGCCTGCTTTGTAAGCATGGAGATGGAGGGATTTGAACCCTCGACCTCCTGCTTGCAAAGCAGGCGCTCTCCCGCTGAGCTACATCCCCTTAATGCCCCAGACAATGGGCCTCGGTGGACTTGAACCACCGACCTTGCCCTTATCAGGGGCACGCTCTGACCAACTGAGCTAGAGGCCCTGCGGGATTGACAACTCAATAGGGAGGAAGAACCCACTTTGTAAGCCTGAAACTTTTTCTCCGTTAAAAAGGAGGTGATCCAGCCGCAGGTTCCCCTACGGCTACCTTGTTACGACTTCGCCCCAGTTGCCAGCCTTCCCATCGTCCCCTGCCTCCCTTTCGGGTTAGCTCGGGGGCTTCCGGGAAGACTGACTTCCGTGGCGTGACGGGCGGTGTGTACAAGGCCCGAGAACGTATTCACGGCGGCTTAGCTGATCCGCCATTACTACCGATTCCGGCTTCATGAGGGCGAGTTTCAGCCCTCAATCTGCACCATGACCGGGTTTGAGGATTGGCTCCCCATTACTGGGTCGCATCCCATTGTCCCGGCCACTGTAGCGCCTGTGTTGCCCCGGGCATAAAGGGCATACTGACCTGACGTCATCCCCACCTTCCTCCGGCTTATCGCCGGCAGTCCCCTTAGAGTGCTCCCCTTCCGGGGTAGCAACTAAGGGCAGGGGTTGCGCTCGTTGCGGGACTTAACCCAACATCTCACGACACGAGCTGACGACGGCCATGCACCACCTGTGGTGGGATTCTGTCCAGAGGACAGCACCCCTCGCTTTCGCAAGGGTTTCCCACCATGTCAAGCCCGGGTAAGGTTTTCGGTTAGCATCGAATTGAACCAGACGCTCCACCGGTTGTGCGGGCCCCCGTCAATTCATTTGAGTTTTAGGCTTGCGCCCGTACTCCCCAGGCGGGGCGCTTACCGCGTTAGCTGCGGCACCGCCACAAGGACGACGCCAAGCGCCCATGGTTTACGGCTGGGACTACCCGGGTATCTAATCCGGTTTGCTCCCCCAGCTTTCGTCCCTGACCGTCAGGACAGCTCCAGCAGGCTGCCTTCGCCTTCGGTGTTCCTCCCGATATCTACGCATTTCACCGCTACACCGGGAATTCCGCCTGCCTGAGCGTGCCTCAAGATGGGCAGTTCGTTTCGCCGTTCCACCGTTGAGCGGTGGGCTTTGACGAAACGCTTACCCATCCGGCTGCGGACGCTTTACGCCCAGTGAATTCGCGCAACGCTCGGGACCTACGTATTACCGCGGCTGCTGGCACGTAGTTAGCCGTCCCTTCCTCTGGGGGTACCGTCATGGCCCGAGATTATTCACCCCGAGCCACATCGTCCCCCCCGACAGGAGTTTACACCCCGAAGGGCTTCTTCCTCCACGCGGCGTCGCGGGGTCAGGCTTTCGCCCATTGCCCACGATTCCCCACTGCTGCCCCCCGTAGGGGTGTGGGCCGTGTCTCAGTCCCACTGTGGCCGACCACCCTCTCAGGCCGGCTACCCGTCGTAGGCTTGGTAGGCCGTTACCCCACCAACTACCTGATGGGCCGCGAGCCCCTCCTTGGGCGGTAGCATGCCCTTGCGGGCAGAGGCCACCTTTCACCGGGAAGTCTTAGTGACCCCCGGCAATATAGGGTATTAGCCTTCCTTTCGGAAGGTTATCCCCTTCCCAAGGGTGGGTTACTCACGTGTTACTCACCCGTTTGCCGCTGAGGGGCTCATCACCCCTCCGCACGACTTGCATGTGTTAGGCACGCCGCCAGCGTTCGCGCTGAGCCAGGATCAAACTCTTCATAAAAACCTTGGGTTCTTCCTCCCTATTCAGTTGCCAATATGACAAGGGGCTTTTTATACCCCTCAACTTCTACCTTAGTTTCTAAAATTAATTATATATCAGTTTGTGAAGGATGTCAAGTCCTTTTACAAGGGGCCAACCTTATCAACCCCTCAAGTACATATATTACTTTAATACATTCCACCTACTTTGTCAAGTCCTTTTGAGGCTGTTCGAAAAAATCCTTCAGGCAGTGCTGAGTAGTTATAATAAAAGCCTGATGTATGTAAGCGTGCAGTTTAAACTCCAGCTAAACAGTCCTGACAGAGAAAAGCTTTTGGAATTAATGCGTAAGCAATCATCCGCCATAAGGTCAGCTTATAAACTACTGAAAACCAAAAACTTCCATAACCAAATATACCAAAAGCTGAGACAACTTTTTCTTGACCTACCTACCAGATACATAGACTCTGCTATCTACAAAGCAAAACAGTATCCAACAGACAAAAAAGTTGTGTTTGGCGGTAAAGCCCTTTTTGAAAAGCTCTGTAAAAACAGAGACGAGAAAAGTAGGGAAAAGTTAAAAAGAAAGTGGAAGGAACAAAGACAGGGAACTTTAATAAGCGTAGGATCAAAGGCAGATAAAGGCAACAGACTTATGAGGTTTGAAAGCATAAACGGAGAACTTCTTTTAAGGATTACGGTAAGTGAGAGAAAGTTCATTTACGCAAAGGTGTTAAGGGAACCAAGCAACGCAGAGGATAAGTGGAACACATTTTTGACTATGCTTCAAACGAGCTGGCAAAGTAAAGTTTATTTCCCTTACACAGTAGAGCTAAAGCTAAGGGATGGAGAGATTTATGGGAATGTAAGTTTTGAGATACCAACTCTAGAGGTATGGCTAACCAAAGAGTATGGAGTGATAGCCATAGACACAAACGCAAGCCCTTTGCATTTAGCATTAGCAGAAGTAAGCCCTGATGGAAATCTTTTGAGCTATCAAACTATTAGCTTACACGAGTTTATCAGCTTTCCAAAAAACAGAAAAGACTACGAAGAGTGGCTTTTGGCACACAAGATAGTAGAAATAGCAAAAGAGAAAGGAAAGGCTATAGCTATAGAAAACTTAAAGAAAGTCAATCGTGGTTATCGTGGGGACGGAAAAGCAAAGCTAAGGAAAAGACTACACAGTTGGAACTTTAGAGGACTTCTCAGCAAAATTGAAAGAACTGCAAAGCTAAGTGGAATAGAAGTTATCAAAGTCAATCCCGCTTTTACTTCTGTGATAGGGACACTCAAGTATGCACCACAGCTTGGTATAGACAAAGACATAGCGGGCGCATACGTGATAGGAAGAAGGGCTTTAGGCTTTAAGGAAGAAGTCCCTGAGAACTATCTAAAACTTCTTTCGGACAAGGAATACTTGGGGTATGCCATTTACACTTACGAGGAAAAGGAAAAAGAGCTAAAAGAAAAGCTTAAAAAAGAAACAAGCCAATACAAAAGAAATGCCATAAACTTTGAGCTAAAACAAGTTCAGAAGGCAAAGAACTTACTTTTAGAAAACTTAAAAGCCTTCAGGACGAGCCAAGTTCCTGTGAGGCCGTCAACGGAAGGAATCCCAAGCAGGGAGAGACTAAGAAAGTCTCTCAAAGTGCTTGGCAAGTTCTGAAGTCCGCCTTCCTCTTCCCTGTTCTTGGAAAGGTTCTATCGAGGGACCTTTCCCCTCTGAAGCCAGTGCTTGTGGAAGGGGCGTGGGACAGGGTAAGGAGAAGGTTAGTCCCCTTAGAGGTTGGGGGGACGTCCCAATGAGGGGTTTTTCGAACAGCCTCAGTCCCTTTGAAAGGCTGTTCTAAAAATCCACCGAATACCTTAAAAATAGGTTAAAGCATAAGGCAGTGGATAAGGCAAACAAAAATAAATAGATTACAAGTAACTAGAAGTTCCAAAGAATAGCACAGGCAATAGCCATCTTCCTTGCTAAATCCTTTCTCAAAAGATTAAAGCTTGAGCCAACCTTTTGCTTTATGCTCCCAAACAACTGCTCTACCATATACCTAACCTTCCCATACCTTTCCCAATTTTCCTTTGACAGCTTCCTTAAAGGATGTTTAATACTCATCCTTATTGTTTCCTTTGTCCTTACCGCCGGTTTTAATCCTTTATCTAAAAGAGCTTGTATGATATTAACAAAGTTTGCCCTTGTCCGCTATAAAAGGTAATCCTTTTTGGGCTTCTAACCTACTTAATACTTTCCTTAACATCTCAATCTCACTCTCATAAACTCTTCCAGTTTCTACCACCATTATTATCTTTCTTCCATCCTCATCTACCACCGTTACCACTTCAAGCCTAATGTGAGCCTGAACAGTTCTTATTTGTGTTTAGTAAGGGCATAAGGTTTTTTCAAAGGTAATCTGCTTCTTCTTATAAGGACCTTTTTTATACCATAACTTTCCTAAAGTGGCATTTTTCGAACAACCTTAAACCCTATTGACAAGCTATCTAACCATATTTATAATCATTTTAGAGTAAATATCTTTAGAGGAGGTGTAAGCAATGAAAAAGTTTTTATTACTTGGAGTGGCTAGCTTAGCTGCATTTGTGGTGTCATGTCAACAAAAACCTGCTGAGCAACCAGCGGAGCAACAGCCTACTGAACAGCAGCAACAACCTGCAGAACAACAGCAACCAGCTGAACAACAACAATCTGCTGAACAGCAACAACCTGCTGAACAGCAACAATCTGCTGAACAACAACAACAACCTGCTGAACAACAACAGAAGTAATCTAAGCCTTTGGAGGGGGATTTCTCCCTCCTCTTAAAAATTGGAGGTCGGGAATGTATGCCATAATTGAGAGTGGTGGTAAACAGTATATGGTGTCTCAAGGGATGCGGTTAAGGGTAGAAAAGCTTCCTGTTCAGGAGGGGCAAACTGTTGAATTAAAGCCCATACTTATCGGAAAAGAAGGTGGAGAAATTCGGTTCAACACAGGTAAGGTTATCGCAGAGGTGGTAAAGCACGGAAAGGGAAAGAAAGTGATTGTGTTTAAATTTAGAGCTAAGAAAAATTACAAAAGGTGGAGAGGACATAGACAGCTTTTTACTGAGCTTCTAATAAAAGAGATAAAGGAGGAGTAATATGGCATCTAAGGCAAGTGGCGGATCAACAAGAAACGGTAGAGATAGTCACTCAAAGAGACTGGGTGTTAAAAGATTTGGAGGTCAATTTGTGCGTGCAGGAAATATTTTAGTAAGGCAAAGGGGCACAAAGATATATCCAGGTCAAAATGTGGGTATGGGATCAGACTTTACGCTTTATGCTCTGGTAGATGGTATAGTTAAGTTTGAATCCAGGAAAAATAAAAAGTTTGTCAGTGTTATACCTTTAACTCAATAAAGGTAGTGAGCAGTTTTTTGATTTTCTATTCAAGGTGTGTTATATTTATCTCCATGGATAGTATTACGCCTGACAAAATCTAAAGCCAAGGGGTGCAAAAGGACTTTCCAGACAAGTCTCCGTCCTACAAGCGGGTTATTTGGATAAGTATGGTTAAGGAAAAATGGGATGGGACTTTTATACCTTTTTCGCAACAGTTATATAAACGATTCCTAAGAGCTTTTTATGTATATTTGTTATTCTAAAACCTGCCTTTTCTAGCTCTTTTTTAAGTTCTTCCTCTCCAACGCTATTTTTCAGCGAATGTATGAAAAAATCCCATTTATCTCTTCCAAACAGGACAATCCCTACAGGTTTCATAGGGTATTTCATAAAAAATACCAACATTGGCGTTAACCAAAATCTATTAATGTCCAATATGGCTAATTTTCCGTCTTTTGCAAGCACTCTGCTTGCTTCTTTCAGAAACTTATCTCTATTGTATAAGTGCCTATATACTAAGGACAGAGTTAGATTTTTGAAACTACTGTCTTTAAAGGGAAGTTCTTCTGCATCTGCAAAGATAAAATAGCATTCCCTACATTTTCCTTTTGCCATTTTTAGCATCTCAAAAGAAATATCTATACCCACCTTTAGTCCTTTAAATTTTGATCGCACTAACACTTCACCAGTACCTGTGCCAACATCTAAAGTGTTACCTTCATTATCAAGTAGGCTCAGCATATTACTTTGCCAGTTTTTTATTTTTCCAAAGGTCACAAGGTTCAAGAAAAAGTCGTAATATTTGCTTACAGAAGAAAAAACTTCTGAAACTGTATTCTTGAAGTTGTTCGACAAACCTCTCATTGGGATGTTTTCTCAACCTCCAAAGAAACTGACCTTCTTCTCACCAGAACATGGGAGGAATGCCAAGCACTTTGACAGGTTCTTACTAGTCCATGCTTGGGATTGCTTGGCTCACTCTGAAGGCTGTTATGTTTGAACTGCACGCTCACATACATCTCAAACTTTTATTATAATAACACACACGCTGGGTGAGAAATTACCTATTTCTCATCCGACTTATAAACTACTTTAAGGGCATAATCTATGAGTATTTGAATTGGCTTTCTGTTAAGATTTGGGTCCAAGAAAGGAACAGCATAGGGAGAGGTGTTAAGCTTTCTAAGGTCTTCATCCGATAGGTTTTGTTCTATCTTTTTTCCTGCCTTTGTTCCCCCTAATTTTCTTCCTACAGCCTTCGTATTCTGAAGGTTAAAGCCTAAGATCTTTAAAGCCTTCCTAACTGCAAGGGAAGAGGTGTAAGACACCCATACACCCTCTGGCTTTAGAAAGCTCGTCACCCTTTTTAAAAAGTCCAGACTCCAAAGTTCTGGATTCTTGTATGGGGAAAAGGCATCATGGAAAATAGCGTCCGCTTGAAAGTCCTTTACCTCTTGAACTTTCTCCCTTGCGTCACCTAAAAGAAGCTTAAAGCTTATTCCTTCCTTTTCAAACTCAGGCAGATTATCCCAAAGCATGCGCCAATAAGGTCTGTACTCTTCAGGTGGAGGTAAAACTTCTTCAAGCAGTGTTTTTTCAAAAGAAAGAATCTGAATATTCACCTTTTTGTTTATATCCCTTAACTTTTTAATAAGAACTGCGGTGTTGTATCCCAAACCAAAACCCACATCCACCACCGTTATAAGCTTTGCACTTTCTGCCTTTTGGAGAAGGTCTGAAGGCTCTATGAACTTTTCTATGCATTCTGTAATTGCACCTGCGGTTATGCTGTGGTAAGGCTCTCCATAGTTCTGATCTACAAAAGTAAAAGAGCAGTCTTTGGTTTTGACCCAACCTTTACCTTCAACCGAAGGTTTTAACCAACCCTTTAAGGTTTTCAAAACTTCCCTTTTTTGCCCTTCTTCTAAGCGGTATCCTTCTTCTATCAAAAACTTTTCTAACTCTTCTTCAAGTAGTTGATCCCTCTTCGTCAAGGTAGAAAACATTGTCAGATATTACTTCGTTCCACCTTTTAAAACCAGGGAGGACTTCCACTCTGTACCAGGCGGATTTATACCATATGGTTTTGGGATCTTTTTTCACAGGCGCCAGCTCTGCTGCCTTTGTTTCCTTATGGTAATCCCAAGTTATATAGTGATTGAAGTCCTGCACTATGTCAGTTATGGCTACTCCAAACTCCGATGTTAGGGCTATCTGAAAGTCCCTCCAGCGGAAGACGGAAGAATCTCTAAGTGTTAGACCAAAGTAACCCACTCCTCCCTCTTCTCTGAGAGTTGCTATTCCCCTTCCTATGAAGGCTCTGAAGGCTGGCAAAGTCTCCGGTGGATCAGACACGAAAACGTCAAACTTTCCCAGCATTTCCTGTGGAAACGGATTTCTTAGGTCCCAAACCCTTGCCTCCGCATTGTCTATGCCAAGCTCTTTGAATATTCTGTTGTCAAAGTCAATAAGCCTTTTGTCTATGTCTATAACCAACACGCTCCTTGCCTTTCTTGTTAGCGCAATTGCCAAGCCTGTTAGGTCATCCTCCGCACCAAGCACTATTATGTCTTTGTTCCGCAGGTCTCCACGGGAGTCAATAAAGAGCACTCTTGCTATGGTGGTCTCTGGTGTAACAGATCCTTGGTCATAATCCCTTATAGCCTTTGGTCTGTCTTTGGTTAGCTGTATAAACTCTCTGTATAGCTCTATATCAGCATAAAAAGGTATGCCCCTACCTTCGCAAGCTTTACAGGTGTAATCCGTAAAGGGCTCTATTCCCAGCTCTCTAACAAGGTCAAAGCCCTTTTGAGTTAATCTTAAGTTTTCTTCGTCGTCTATAAACAAAATGCCTTCTTCTATAAGCACCTTTACTATACCGGATGCGGCAGGCACCGGCAGGTCAGACATATCTATAATTTCCCAAAAATCTCCACTTTTTTGAACTGCGGACAGCACTGCTTCTACATTCCTTTTGTAAATTCTCACTCCACTTAGCTCCCTTGCCCTATTGGCAAGTTCTACCAAGGTTTTCATGCACACCTCCTAAAATAGGCTTAGATGTTTTATTTTAACACAGGCGTTGCAATAAATTGTAAAAATAGATTTGCGTAAAAGCCATAAACTTATTTTGTATGACCTAGGTTTTCTGTATCTTACTCTTTGATGGAGATGTTTGACTATGCTGTCGTAGGAGGAGGTGTTGGTGGTGTGCTGGCCTCTGCTTTGCTTAGCAAGCTTGGTAGGTCCGTGATCCTTTTTGAGAGCCTTTCTTATCTGGGAGGTTGTGCTGGCACCTTCAAAAAGGATGGTTTTTATTACAACGCGGGAGCTACCACCATAACAGGCTTAGAAGAGCCTATGCCTCTGGGAAAGATACTAAGCTTTCTTGAGGTTTCTCCAGCTTTAAAGGAACTCCCTATGTCTATGCAAGTGCTTGTGATGGACAAAAGGATCAATCTTTGGTGGGATTCTGAAAGGCTTTTGCAGGAGTTGGATAGCAACTTTAAAGGAGTGGCAAACTACAAACTGCTGTCTGAGTTAAAAAGTTCTTCCCATAGGCTTTGGCAAACTCTTTGGAAGTTCTTACCTTTTTCTGGATACACCAGCATATTAGGGTTCTTTTTAAGACATCCCTTTGAAGCTATACAACAACTGCTCTGGTATGCAAGAGGTGGTCAAACTTTCAAAAGTTATATAGCCGGACACCAAGATTATCGGCTGTTGCTTGACTATATATCTCTAATAACCTCCCAGGGATTTTTGAAAGAAGTGTCTTACGCGGTTGCCCTTTTGGGCCTTTCCTATCCTATAAACAAAACCTACTACTCCTTTGGTGGCATGTCCAACCTGATTGAAAGCATAGCAAAGGTTATACCAACGATATACAGAAAAACCACTGTTTTTAAAGTGATCAAGGCTGATGGGTACTTCCTGCTGGAAACATCCAAGGGGCAGTTCAGAGCAAAGAGGGTAATACTAAACACGACCATCTGGAATTTAGAAGACCTTGTAGAAATAGATTCTGTAAAAGAATTTTCAAGAAAGGCTAAGAGAGTTTATTCCAAAGCCTGGTCTGCAATAACCCTTTATGCAAAGGTAAAAAAGAACGTGCTAAGGACCTTCCCAGCCACATACTTATCTTGGAAGAAGAGCCCCTTAGCGTGGGCGGGACCAAGGAGCTTTTCCTTTCTCTTTCTCTGCCCGAAGATAGTACAATGTCTTCCCAAGAGTATCTGAGCTTGACTGTATCCACACACGCGCGTCCTGAACTCTGGGAAAACATAACGAAGGAAGACTACGACATGCGAAAAGAACTCATCAAGGAGGAGATATTATGTAAAATTTACAAAAAGCTTCCAGCTTTAAAAGGTGCAATACAGAATGCCTTTGTGGGTACGCCAAAGACCTTTGAAAGATACACCAAAAGATACAAAGGTTTGGTGGGAGGAGTTCCTATGGTTCGCAAGTATTTTCCCTTTCGCTATCCACTTCCCTTTACAACGGTGGATGGCTTATTCTTGGTAGGTGATACGGTCTTCCCCGGTCAGGGTCTGCTGGGAGTTTCGGTAGGAGTAATAAACCTTCTGCTCTCTATAGAAAAGGACTTTAGAAAATGCTGGAACTACGCTTAAGAGAATGGGTATACATAATGCTTTTTGCCTTGCTGATGGGCGCCTGCATGGGCACCTTTGTCGGCTTTCTGATCTCAGATAGCTGGCCTACTTATGCTCTTTCTGGAGCTATTATAGGTTTTTTCATATTTATCCTATCCCTGATTACCACCGAATTAAACAATAGGGTCCTTATAAAAAGGATACCTAAGCTCCTTAGAATACCATTTAGCCTCGCACTTGCCTACCTTTCGGGATTTTTCGGTGGTTATATAGGCTACATACTTTGCAGGTACATTGCCCTTCTGGACATTGAACTTAAACAGTTCCAGTTAATAGTTTCTTTGAACGTTCTCGGAATACTTACCGCATCGGTTGGTTTTTTGATATATCTGATAGTAATTTCTAAAAGAGAATGGGAACGACTAAAGCTTAGATTAGTTACCCAAGAGCTCAAAAACTTAGAGCTTCAGATAAACCCTCACTTTCTTTTCAACATCCTAAACGCCATAGCGGAGCTGGTTTCCACAAACCCAGAGGAGGCAGAAAAGGCGTTGATTAACTTTTCCAAGTTCTTGAGGAAAACCCTCTACTCGGACTTCCTTATCACCCTCAGGGAAGAACTGGAAAACCTAAAGGAATACTGGAGTATAGTTAAACTTAGAGTAAGAGAAAGAGTAAGTCTTGAAATACAAACGCAAGAAGACGTAGATTTAGAGGTGAAAGTACCCAAGTTTTGTGTGCAGATGCTTGTGGAAAACGCCCTAAAACATGGATTAAAGTGGCAAGCTGGAATTATAAAGGTGGTTGTAAGGCAAAAGGATAGAAAGCTTTTCATCGAGGTGATGGACAACGGCGTAGGATTTAATAATCTAAAGGAAGGTGTTGGACTTAAAAATGTAAAAGACAGGTTAGCTTTAATAGGCGGGAAGCTTGATTATTACAGAGAAGGAGAGTTTTCGGTATTCAGAGTAGAGATAAGTCAAAGCACTTCAAGCCAAAACAGGTTTATCAAGTCAAGTCCCTGAATTGCAACAGCTTCCACCTTTCCAAACATAAAATATCTGTCTAACTGAAGACTACCCTTTGGAAGATGATACTTTATACCATTTTGGTAGTTAAGAATCCTCGCATCCTCTTCCACAAGCTTTGGGTAATCTTTACCAAGAACAAAAAAGTTCAGTTTACCAAAAACTGTTTCCACAAAAATTTTACTTGGTACGTAGTCAAGCTCAAATACTAAGCTATCGTATAAGTTCAAAAAACCACCTACCTTACCGTCATAGATGACCTGTTTCATAAGAAACAAGATCTGTACTTACAGCAACTTTTGTATTCTTGTTTTTACAGATAGATTTTGTTTTATGTCTATATATCAAAGAACTCTCTCAAGTTCTTTGCTCCTTCTCTACTGGTTTCTATTGTATCGTTTATGTCTTTAAAGAAGATTCTGTATTTGCTTTGCTCCCCAGATTTTAGTTTTGCAACCTTGTTTAGATTAACTAAGTAGGATCTGTGCACTCTGAAGAAATTGTAATGTTTTAGAGCATCTTCCAGCTCGTATAGTTTTTTTGAAATGGGATAAAATCCCTCTTTAGTTCTTATTTCCGATTCTCCAGAATCTGCCTTTATGTAATATATGTCTTCTGGTGAAAGGAGCACAACAGTAGTGCCCATCTTCACAGGAATGATGAAATTTATCTTTTTTAAAAAGTTATCCAAAACTTGTTTGTTTTGCTCTCTTCTACTTAGAGCTTTCTCTATGGCTTGGATAAACTCATCCTTTGTGAAAGGTTTAAGAAGGTAATCTACTGCATTTAGCTTGAAGGCTTCCACTGCGTACTCTTGGTAAGCTGTGGTGAATATTACTGCAGGAGGCTTTTCCAAAGACATGGACTCCTTTGCTACCTGAAGACCGTAACCATCTGGTAGCCTTATATCAAGTATCAAAACGTCTGGTTTGTAAGCGTGTAGCTTTTGAATAGCTTCTTTCACAGACTGAGCAGTTTCAAAAGACTCATAACCAGCCTCCCTGAGGAATCTGATTATTCTTTCCATTGCCAAAGGTTCATCTTCTACTACAAGCATTCTACTCATGGAATATAAATTTATAAAACATTTGTTTCATCTGAATCTAACTTAATTTTCATTTAGCTACTGATATTTGCCGTTTATTGTTTATTTTTTGTTTTCTTGGGGGGGAGACCCCCAGAACAGGCTTTGGTGGTTTTCTGCTCAGCTAGCGGACCATCTGCCAAGGAAGAAAACTAAAGTGATTCCGATTATATGGACAATCCACCAACCTATTCTCATAAACCTAAAAGGCTCTGGTAGCATCATGGTCTCACCTCCTTTTGAGTTTAGTTATAACTGTAAATTAAAATCCAAACCCTTCTTTTGGGTTTGCACTTATTTCCTTTTGAGAGTTTAGAGTATCATTTTATACACAAAGCTTTGATAAAATATTTCACTTATGGAAAAATCAAGAGTTGAAAAGCTAAGCAGGATTAAAGAGCAGAACTACGCCTATTCCTACTCTTACGACATAAGCGGAAACCTTGGGGACATAAGAAAGAGATACGAAAAAGATCCACCACCCAACAAAAAGGTTAAGATCCGGGGAAAAGTGAAAAGGATTTCAAAGCAGGATGATATGTTTGTGATAAGGTTGGAGGACTTAGAGGCTAAGGTGGAGATTTGGGTAAGAACCGCACATCAGCTGGAACAGGGCAAAGAGGTAGTTTTGGAAGGGATCCTCACAAGATTGGATGGTAGGCTCTTTTTGGATTCCGCTACGCTTTCTGAAGGGGACTGTTTGAATGTTTTGGATGTAAAAAAGAATACGACCTTGAGCCAGAGCCAGAAGAGATTTCTGTAGCGGGGAGGGTAATAACTTTGCGCTCAATGGGAAAAGCGGTCTTCGCCCATATTCAGGATGCAACAGGAAAGCTTCAGATATACCTAAGGCAGGATCTGTTGGGGGAAACGTCCTTTAAAGAGTTTGAGGAGATAGTAGATCCTGGAGACATAATAGGGGTTAGAGGTACTCTTTTTAGGACAAACACCGGAGAGCTTACGGTGGAGGTAAAGGATTGGAAACTTCTTGCCAAAAGTTTGCACCCTTTACCCGAAAAGTGGCACGGTCTAAAGGACGTGGAAGTAAGATACAGGCAAAGATACTTGGATCTGATAGCCAATGAAAAAAGCAGAAGGATCTTTTTCTTAAGGTATAGGCTAATATCTGAGCTTAGAAAATTTTTGGATTCCAAAGGTTTCATTGAGGTGGAAACTCCAATACTACAGCCCATAGCCTCTGGAGCAAACGCCAAACCCTTTATCACCTATCACAATTACTTAGAGCAGAACCTATACCTCAGAATAGCTCCGGAGCTTTACCTAAAACGCTTGGTAGTAGGAGGTTTTAATAAGGTCTATGAAATAGGCAAAAACTTTCGTAATGAAGGGGTGGATACTACCCACAACCCTGAATTTACCATGCTTGAGTTTTACTGCGCCTATTGGGATTACAACAACCTTATGTCCTTTACAGAAGAACTCTTTTCTTATCTTCTAACCACCCTTATGGGAAGCCTTAAGATAAAGTATCAGGGCAAGGAATTGGACTTTACGCCTCCCTACAAAAGATACTCCTACTTCCAACTTTTAGAAGAAAAGACGGGTAAGGATAAGGATTTTTTCCTAAGAGATCTGGATGGACTTAGAAAGCTGGCAATAGAGCTTGGCATACCAAGGGCTGAGACACTAACCCATGCCAAGCTTATAGACAAGGTTTTTGACGTGCTGGTGGAGGACGAACTGTGGGGACCTTGTTTTGTGGTGGATTTTCCTAAGATCCTCTCTCCTTTGGCAAAGACCCACAGAAAGGATCCAGATTTGGTAGAGAGATTTGAGCTTTTTGTAGCAGGCAAAGAAATAGCCAATGCGTATACAGAGCTAAACGATCCCTTTGAACAAAGAGAAAGGTTCTTGGAACAGTTAAAAGAAAGGGAGATGGGGGACGAAGAAGCTATGGCTATGGATGAGGACTTTATAAGGGCATTAGAGTATGGTATGCCTCCAACCGCTGGAGAGGGCATAGGCATAGATAGGTTGGTTATGCTTTTGTCAGATGTGGATTCCATAAGGGAGGTTATACTCTTCCCCGCACTCAGACAAAGTCTATAACTCAAGCGGTAGGTTTTTTAACAAATTCTTATAATGTTATAAGCCAACCTTTTAAAGGAGGTGTGCCGTGAGTAAGCATGTGGTAATACTTGGTGGTGGAATAGGTGGATTAGCAACCGCTTATAACCTCAGGCGCTTAGACAAAAGCCTAAGAATAACCGTAGTATCAGGCAGACCCTACTTTGGCTTTACGCCTTCTTATCCACACTTAGCTTTGGGGTGGAGAAGGTTTGAGGACATAACTATCCCCCTTGGAAGCCTGCTTCCCAAACACGGTATTGATTACGTGCCGGAAAACGGAGAAAGAATAGACCCAGACAACAACAAGCTTTGGACCACCTCTGGAAAGGAGATAGGATACGACTACTTGGTCATTGCTACCGGTCCCAAACTTGTGTTCGGTGCAGAAGGGCAGGAACAATACTCCACTTCCGTATGTACCGCAGAGCATGCCTTAGAACTTCAAAAGAAACTGGAAGAATTTTACAGAAATCCGGGTCCTGTGGTAGTTGGTGCCATACCTGGAGTTAGCTGTTTTGGACCAGCCTATGAGTTTGCTTTTATGCTACACTACGAGCTAAAGAAAAGAAACCTAAGACACAAAGTCCCTATAACCTACATAACTTCAGAACCTTATGTGGGGCATATGGGACTTGGTGGTGTGGGTCCATCCAGAAGAATAATGGAAGACCTGTTTGCAGAGAGGAGTATAAGGTATGTAAGCAATGTAAAGATCACCAAAGTGGAGCCAGATAAGGTAATTTACGAAGACCTAAACGGAAATACATACGAGGAGCCTTGTAAGCTTTCCATGCTTATGCCAAGGTTTATGGGTCCAGATGTGGTAGCTTCTGCGGGAGATAAGGTAGCAAATCCTGCAAATAAGATGGTTATAGTTAACAAATGCTTTCAGAACCCAACCTACAAAAACATTTATGGTGTGGGTGTGGTAACTGCCATTCCTCCTGTAGAACAAACGCCTATACCTACAGGCGCACCCAAAACAGGAATGATGATAGAGCAGATGGCAATGGCTGTAGCAAAAAACATAGTAAGCGATATAAGGAACTCTACAGATAGGTATGCGCCCGAACTTTCTGCCATATGCATAGCTGATATGGGTGCAGATGCAAGCTTTTTCTATGCAAGGCCAGTCCTTCCCCCAAGGGCGGAGGTCAAATTTGGAAAAGGTAGATGGGCACACCTTGTAAAGTCTGCCTTTGAAAGATACTTTATGTGGAAAATAGCACGTGGAAACATTGCCCCTTGGTTTGAAGAGGAAGGATTAAAGATATTCTTTGGATCAAAGGGAGTGGTTCTCTGCTCAGATTGTTCTGGAGCACCCGGACAAGCTTGTTAAAAAAGCGGGGCAAAGCCCCCGCTTTCTTTATTTAAGCGAGAGTATCCACTGAGCCAACTGCTTTGCCTCTTCTTCTGTGACATTTTGTGGTGGCATAGGCACATTTCCCCACTCACCAACTCCACCATTTTTGATCTTATGAGCTACCTCATCCACCTTTCCCGCTTCTTTCTTTGCCACATCCTTAAAGGCAGGTCCTACCTTCTTTACGTTAATGTCGTGGCAGGCAAAACAGCCCTTTGATTTAGCCAAAGCCTCTGCATTAACAGCGGTAGGTGCCTGAGCAACAACCTGTGGTTTCTCTTCTTGTTTAGCCTGCTGTTCCTGTGCCTGTTGAGCTGTTTGTTCCTCTGCGGTGGGTTCTTGTTTAGTCTGTTGTTCCTGTGTTGGTGTGGAAGGCTGTTCAGCCTCTTCCTTAGGCTTTTGTTGGCAAGAAACCGCAAATAAAGCAAGACCTGCCAAACCTGCAACAACTAAGCGCTTCATATTAAAACCTCCTTTAGAAAGTTTGTTATAATATTATTTTAGGAGGTCGCGCATGCCAAACACTAAGCAAGCTGAAAAGCGTATGAGAAGGGACGCAAAGAGGAGAATAAGAAACAGATATCACCTTTCCCGTATGAAGACCTATATAAAGAACTTTAAGAAGCTGATAGCCGAAGGTAAAATAGAGGAAGCTAAGGAGTTTTTGCCAAAGGTCATATCCATAATTCAACACACAGCTTCTAAGGGTGTAATCCACAAAAACGAGGCAAGTAGGAGATGTTCAAGGATCCAAAAGCTTTTTAATCAAGCCCTTGCCAAAGCCCAAAGCCAAAATAAATAGATTCTTTCTCAGTAGCAATACCAAACAAGTTCTCCAAGAGTTCGCTAACGTAGTTTTTTGAGTTTGAGCTGAGAAGTTTTAACTATCCTGAGCCAAGCAATAAGTTTTGAAAAATAAATAAAGCTTCAAAAAGCCTTCCATTCCACCTGCATCAGGGAGGGCGGTTTTTTCAGAGGGAACAAGCAAATCTCCATCCCACACAGTGGGCTTAGAACCATTTATTGTGGTGCCAAGGGAGAAAGCCCGTATCGTGTCTCCATCCCACACAGTGGGCTTAGAACCATTGACAATGAAAACTATATCGCTGATGTATACTGTGAGTCTCCATCCCACACAGTGGGCTTGAAACCCCAACTTACCACCTTAATCAAAATAAGATAAATCAATAATTTTGTCAAGGGGGTACCCCTCGCAAATGAAGGTTATTTTCCGAAAATCCGAGGTTGTGCAAAGTTGAGTGTGTTATTGTCAAATTTAAGTCCTTGTCTCCCAATGCTTTAAACAATCGTGCATAATTATGACTTTGTGCAATTACATAATTATGACTTTATGTTTTTGTGATGACTTGTATCTCTCAGAAGCTTGAGAAACGGAGTTTTAGCTTATCTTAAATTGAGACAAAACAAAAGGAAAGACTATCCCTATTCAGTTGCCAATTTGACAAGGGCTATTCAAAAGCCCTCAGAAACTTTTACTAATTATAACACACATTTGTGCTTTTGGTGTTGCAAGCAAGAAAAAGGTTGGAGATATTTTCAAGAGTTCAAAAGCCTTTTTGTCAGGCGGTTGCTATAAGCCAAAGCTAAAATTAGCAATCTCTCTTTTAGTAGCAACAAAACAGCAAAGTAAGCAAAGGTGCAGGCTGGTATGCTGATTAATAAACTAACTCCTTTTAGAGTAAATCCAAACCATCCCATCAGCAAACCTGCAAAAAATATTTTTACCATTCCGGAGAAAAAGTCCCTCCAATCAATAATTTTGTAGGTATTTTTTAGAAGGTATGCAAAGGAAAAAACAGAAGAAGAGGCGGTTCCTAAGGCCAAGCCTACCACACCAAGCTTAAGGACAAAGGCGTAAAGGTAAGCAGTCAAACCTTCAAAGATTATGCCCAAAAAACTTGCCTTTACAGGAGTGTATGTGTCTCCCCTTGCAAAAAATACACTGCTGAGGGCTTTTTGAAGGGAAAAGAAAACCAAACCTAAGCTGTATGCCTGAAGGACCAAGGCAACCACCTTAACATCGTTCTCTAAGAACTTTCCCCTACCGTATAAAAGCTCTACTATTTGCTCTGCAAAGACTAAAAGACCCACAACCGACGGGAAAGAAAGCAAGAGTATAAAGCGAAATGCTAAAGTTGTGTTTTTTACTTTGTCCTCTCCATGGGAAAGGGCAGAGAGCAAAGAATTTGCCATACCAACAGATATAGCACCCAAGGGAAGCTGAAAGATACGGTTAGCATAATAAAGGTAAGATATGGAACCAAGGGCTAAAAAAGAAGCCAAGAAAGTATCAATAAAAAAGGAAAGTTGGGCTATGCCAAAGCCCGCAAGCGCTGGCAAAAGTCTTTTGAATAATAGCTTTAAATGTGGATGAAACCTTAGGCTAAAGCCCAAAGGAACCCCTTTCAAAAAGGGAAAATGAAAGAGAAGCTGAAAAAGACCACCTAAGAGAACACCCGCTATGAGCGAATAGTAACCAAAGTGGTGAGCGCTGACAACAACGACTAAGGAAAAGCCTAAGTTAAAAACCGCTTGGGCAAAAGCAGGCACAAAGAAAATACCCTTTGTATTTAGAACAGCCATAAAAAAGCAGAAAGACCTACAAAGAAAAGGTAGAGAAATATCCACCTGCTCATAAAAACAGTTAGTTCAAAGTAGGATTTAGCCCTAATTCCTGGTGCTATAAGGCTTATTATCTGCTCTGCAAAAAGCACAAGCAGTAAGGTAGTAAAAAGGTTTATAAGAAGATAGTATGTGAAGGTGGATTGGAGAAACTCCCTTTCTTTTCCCTCCTTTATATCCTTGGCGTATATCGGAACAAAGGCAGCGTTAAAACCTCCTTCTCCAAATAGTCTTCTGAAGGTATTGGGAAGCCGAAAGGCTACAAAGAAAGCGTCCGTAATACTTGATACACCAAAATAGTAAGCTATTAAAGCATCTCTAACATAACCTACTATTCTGCTGATTAATGTCGCTATGGAAAAGGCTATACCGTGTTTTATTATTCGCATTTATTTTTGGTGCCGGAGGCGGGATTCGAACCCGCACGCCCTTACGGGCACTGCCCCCTCAAGACAGCGCGTCTGCCAATTCCGCCACTCCGGCTATTTTTAAAATTATATACCATGATTGAACCAATGGAACTCCCCAAGGACGAATTGGCAGAAAGAGCAGTGTTGGGAGCTATGATAAAGGATCCTGAAAATATACCCACCGTCCTTGAACATCTAAGGGAGGAGGATTTTTTCTTTGAAGATCATCGCCTTCTTTTTTCACTTCTTTGCAAGATTTGGGAAGACAAAGGAAAAGATTGGGATGACATAGTCATAAACAACTATATCTTAAAGTCTGGACTACAAAACAGGATAAGCATGGATTTTGTGTATGCTTTAGCACAAGAGGCAGCAGAAGGAGTGCTTCTTGAAGAAGCAATAAATAGCGTAAAAGAAAAGTCGGGACTTAGAAAACTCATGGAATTATCCATAGAAATACTCAAAGGCATAAAAGAAAGTCCAGACCTAAACAGTTTGTTTGAAAAGACTATACAAAGGATATACGAAATATCAGAGAAGCATCAAGTTGCCCAATATCAACACATAAAGGATGTTACAAACCAAGTATTGGAAATAATAGAAAAGAGAAGTAAAGAGGAGAGACTTGTAACTGGAATGCCTTCTGGTTTTATAGAATTAGACATGCTCACCACAGGCTTTCACCCTTCTGACCTTGTTATAATCGCCGCAAGGCCCGGAATGGGAAAAACAAGCTTTATGCTGTCTGTGGCGATGAACCTTGCTTTGGAAGAAAAGGTCCCTTTGGCTTTGTTTTCTTTGGAGATGAGTAAAGAACAGCTTGTTATGAGAATGCTTTCTATGCTTTCAAAGGTGCCCCTTCAAAACATAAGAAAGGGCTTTATATCAGAGGAAGACTGGGAAAAGTTGCTAAACGCTGCCTTGGAACTTTCTTCTTGTAATATATACATAGATGACACTCCTACCCTTTCCACCACAGAGCTTAGGATAAAAAGTAGAAAACTGAAGAAGGAAAAGGGAATCCAAATAATATTCGTGGATTATCTACAGCTCCTTAGACCGCCCCACAGAAGAAGCTCCCGCCAAGAAGAAGTAGCGGAAATTTCAAGAAACCTTAAAGCTTTGGCAAAAGAGATTTCCGTCCCCGTGGTAGCCCTGGCACAGCTTTCTCGTCAGGTAGAACACAGAAGTGATAAAAGACCCCAACTTGCGGACCTAAGAGAATCTGGTCAAATTGAACAGGACGCAGACCTTATCCTCTTTATTCACAGACCAGAATATTACAAAAAGAACCCACCGCCAGAAGAAGAAGGCATAGCGGAAATAATAGTCGCAAAGCAAAGACAGGGACCCACTGGAATAGTAAAGTTGGCATTTATGAAGGATACGACCATGTTTAAGTCTTTATCACCCACCTATCAAAGCAGGGTGGAAACTTATGCGCCACAGGAACTTGAGGAAGAGATTTCTACAGAGGACTACGATTTTGACTTCTGATGAGGGTAAAGTTTAGAATACTTCTTTACAGAGACGGTAAGAAACTAACCAAGGAAGACCTGAAACACGAAAAATCTCCCTTTTGGATAGGTGTAAGGTATATAACGGAGTTTAAGTACTTGGAAGCCACCAAATGGCTTATGATCGCAGAAGACTGCTATGAAAAGTATGCACTTTTAAGCTTAATAAACTTTAGCTTAGGCCAAGAGGAACAAGGTAAAGAGTTTTACAGCGAAGCTTTAAAGTATAAGCCAATGCATTCGCTTAAGATCTTTTTGGAAATCCCAGAAAAAAACTTGAGGTTTGAATTTAAGGATCTTTCTTTCCAGCTCTATACTTAAGAGATATCAGTAATTTTGTCAAGGGAGTGCCACTCGCAAATGAAGGTATTTTTCCGAAAATTGGCGGTCGTGCATAATTATGACTTTGTGCAAAAGACAAAACTAAAGAATACTCTTTTGTGCTTGTGGAAAGGAATTTAGCTTAGCCATTAGCAAACCTTAGAATAGATTTGTAAGTAAGATTTATCACCATATAGGAAGTAAGAAAGCCAACGGAAATTATCATAAGCAAGACCACTATCTGAAACGCCATAGCTTCCAATGGATCTACTCCACCTACTACCATTCCAACCGCTACGCCAGGTATATGAACTATACCTGCAGATTTTAGCATATTGTATTTTGGCATCATAGATGTCCTTATGGCATTTTGCATTAACTCAAGCATAGCTACTCTAAGAGGAGCACCTAAGGAAACCATAGCCTCAATTTCTGACCGCCTGCTTATAACTTCCGATTTAAGCCTTTCAAAAGTTAGACCAATATTACTTAACGAGTTTCCCAAGATCAAACCCCAAAGTGTTATAAGTTCAAGGGGACTATAGCTTTTTAAACCTAACAGAAGTAAAAAGGCAAAAACAAGGGCTGTAGGAATGTTCAAAGAAATAAAGCTTATAACCCAGCTCTTTAAGAAAGATTCGCTCAAGCGTAACCTTTCCACCGCCACAAAAGATGCTACTGCTGACATAATCAACAAAATCAAAAGGGACGAAACCAGCGACTTGACGTTGAGTATAACTTTTAGTGCGTAACCTATCAGCATAAGCTGAACTGTAGTTCTTAAAGAGCTTTCTATCAGGTCCCTTTCTGCCTTTAGATGGCTCACATAAGAAACAAAAACAACAAACAAAATCAGAAGAAAGGTGTATGGGAAAACGTTCAGATTGAGGGTAAATTCATCCATGGAAGTGTATAATTATAAGCGGTGTAAATGCTTTTTCTTAACCTTCAATTATATGCTAAAAGCTTTCTTTCTTTCCACGCACTTTATACACTTGCCACAGTGCAGAATCTTTCCCTTACGAACTACGGGGTTTATGCAAGAGAAAGTAAGATGAAAGGGAACAAGACCTTTGAATTTTTGAACCACCTCCCACTTTTCCATACCAAATAGCGGAGCACATATTTTTAGCGATGTATTTGCACCTTTAGATATCAAAGCTTCAACTTTTTGAAGGTAGCCAAAATCGTTGTCAGGGAAAGGATACAACCCAAGACTGCCTATGGCTATATGTTTTGCATCTTTTGATAGTGCGTAGCTACCTACTGCGGTTAAAAGGGTAAGATTTCTAAGGGGGATAAAAAGTTCTTCTTCTGTCCTTATAAACTTAGACTCGGTCGGTGCGGTCTTTGTTACCACACACCTTATGGGCATAAGGTTTGGATAAGTTTTCTTTGCATACCTCCACAAGGCGGAAGCTCTTTTGTACTCAAACTTCTCCCAGAACCTGCCCGTTATCACATATGCGGGATAGACTATCCATTCCTTTGAAAGATAAAAGTAAAGCAAGCAAGAGCTTTCCACACCTCCACTGAATAAAACCACCACTTTATTCATGGCTTCACCACTGCCAAATATACCACCACTAAAAAACTTATCACAAGAGGTAAGGCAACTATGTAGTTAAATCTATCGTATTGTTTGTATGCCTTTTCCTTATCTTTGCTTTTTGGTATTTTAAAATTCACAAACCAGAAGTTTATTATCTCTAAAGGAAGAAAAATAAGGAAAACTATAGGCAGTTTGTAGTTAAGCCAATTTATGTCGAATTTGTATTCTAAAAGGTATAACATGTAAAGACCCATAGAAAGTGCGAGCAAAAACCCGAATATTTCTAAGTTTGTCATCCACCTGTAAAATGTCCTTATGACTTCTTTTTTACATCCAGTGTCTTTAAAGTTTCCATAGAGCATAAATAGCCCCAAAGACGATGAAGAAGATGTCCAAAGAAAAACACCTATGAGATGTAAGAACTTTGCGGTCGTATATTCCACTTTGCCCACCTTTTTATATAGGGATAGATCCTTTTGCCTACAAAAGGAATTCTCTTTATTCTAACCAAATCTCTCTTTGAAGACTTAAGCATAAAAAAGATTGCGAGCAAGAAAAACGGTACTGTGGGAATCAAAGGAACAAAAAGTCCAATAAACGCAAGAAACACAAAAAACCATGCAAATAACTTATACATCCACTTCATCTCACTTTATATATTGTAAAACTACAACAAACCAACCACCCTTTGACCTTATGCTTTTTACATCTACTGGATGATTTTTTACCATCTGCACAAATTCTTTCAGCTCGCTCTTGCCGTATATACCAGAAAATACTCCAATTTTGTTAAAGAGCTTAAGTATGCTAAGCATAGACTTTCTAAAAACATGTATGTCCAAGTTTGCCACCAAAAAATCAAAGGAACGTTCAACATCTTCTGGAGTAGCTTGCAGAACTTTTATTTCAACTCCGTTTGTCTTTGCGTTCCTCTTGCACTCTTTGATGGCTAACGGATCAATGTCTATGGCAAGAACTTCTGATGCACCTAAAAACTTTAGAGCTATGGAAAGAATACAGGAACCGCACCCTACATCTATGGCACTCCAGCCAGGGTGAAAAAATCTTTGCATGGATCTGAGGCACAATTGGGTAGTAGGATGAAGGCCTGTGCCAAAAGCACTACCGGGATTTATCACTACAGCCTTTATCCAAGGTGGAATGATTAAAAAATCCCCAACTTTAATAGGTTTAAAGCTCTCCTTAGGAGCTTTCACCTTTACTTGGGACACCTCTATAGGTTCCATTCCATGCAAAGGCTCATAAACTGCAAACTCCACATCCTCTCCTTCTTTGACTATTTCCAAACCCTTTCCATACCTTAGCAAGAACTCGTAAAATTCTTCCTTTTGCATACGGTAGATGTATCGCTTGTATATCATGGAACAAGTTATTATAGCTCCATCTTCTCCTTTAAGCACCTTTGCTTTACCCTTAGGAAACATCAAGCCTGTAAGAAAGCATGCCAGGATGCCAACTTTTAGCGGTTATTAGCTGAGCCGATAAAAACACTAAAAGCAATGCGGTATTCCTCTACTTCAGGACTTTCTTTAAGAGCGATAAAGGAGAGTTTGCTCAATTAGACTAATGAAATTTTACAAAAGGTTTCCTTGGAATGCCAAATATGAGACTGTCTATAGATCGCTTGCTTCCTTTATCGTCATATATACCATCTCAGAACTAAAAAGTTGACATCCTCGTATTAAAATGATTTATAATGGACTTTCCAAAAAAATTGATCATTGTTTCTAACAGGCTCCCTGTTACCGTCCATTCTGATTTAACTATAAGCAGAAGTCCCGGTGGTTTAGTTTCTGGGTTGGAGTCTTTTCTTAAAAGAAGTTCAATTAAAGATTACATTTGGATTGGCTGGCCCGGTTCTTACTTAAGTCCTTCAGCTATGGACCAGCTGAAAAGCAAGTTTAAAAGGCTAAAAACCTACCCTATTTCCGTCTCTTCTAAACAGTTTGAGAAGTTTTATAATGGCTTTTGCAATAAAGTTCTTTGGCCTCTTTTTCATGAGTTTTTAAGCTATGTGGACTATAATGAGGAGTATTGGAAAACCTACGTTGCAGTAAACAAAGTTTTCTGTAACGAAGTAGCCAAGCATGTTACACCCGATTCTGTAGTCTGGGTTCATGACTATCATCTTCTTCTTTTACCGTCAATGCTAAGAAGCCTTTTTCCAAACTTACCCATAGGTTTCTTTTTACACATACCCTTCCCCTCACCGTCCATATTCATGCAACTTCCCTGGAGAAAGGAGTTGATGGAAGGGATGCTTGGAGCAGACCTTATAGGCTTTCATACTTACGAGTACACCACAAATTTCTTAAGAACCCTTATCAGGATGTTTGGCATTGATCACAAGTCAGGCACCTTTTTCTATCAAGACAGAGTTGTAAGAGCAGAAACCTTTCCTATGGGCATAGACTTTGAGCTTTTTAACAATGCTTCCCGAAAAAGAAAAATAAAGAATTTAGTCAAAAGAATAAGGGAACAATTTGGAGAAAAGAAGATAATATTTTCCATCGACAGGCTTGATTACACCAAAGGAATTTATAACCGCCTTTTGGCTTACGAAAGACTTTTGCAGAGACGACCAGACCTCAGAGGGAAAGTAGTTCTGCTTATCATAATCGTGCCCTCAAGGATAGGCGTAGAACAATATCAAAGAATGAAAAGAAGTCTTGAAGAGAAGATAAGCGAAATTAATGGTACCTTTGGGACAATAGAATGGACTCCGGTGCTTTACTACAACAAATTTCTTAACTTTGAAGAACTTACTGCCCATTACTTGGCTTCGGACGTAATGTTAGTTACATCTTTAAAGGATGGAATGAACCTTATTGCTAAGGAGTTTGTAGCTTCAAGAAAAGATGGGAAGGGAGTTCTTATACTTTCTGAGTTTGCTGGGAGTGCAAAGGAACTTGGGGAGGCGTTGATCGTAAATCCAAACTCCATAGAGGAATTAACAAGTGCTATAGAAAAAGCCTTAGGGCTTTCTGAGGAAGAGATGAGGGAACGGCTGAGTGTTATGCAAGAAAGACTCAGAAGATATAACATACTTAAGTGGGGAACGGATTTTCTCTCAAGCTTGGAGCATGTAATTGCAGAAAGGATGAAATTAGCTACCAAACTTTTAACTCCAGCCTTGATAGACAAGCTCAAAGAGTCCTTTCACAAAGCCCACAAAAGGATTCTTTTCCTTGATTACGACGGAACCCTTGTACCTTTTGCCAACAGGCCAAGCTTAGCCAAACCAGATACTCATCTTCTTTCCCTTCTTTCTGCTCTGTCTCAGCTGGCAAACACCGAGGTAGTCCTTATCTCTGGAAGGAAAAAGAAGATTTGGAAAGGTGGTTCGAAGGATTAAACTTGAATTTCATCTGCGAGCATGGGCTTTTTATCAAGAGGCGTGGTAAAGACTGGGAAGCAACCGCATTTATGTCTTCTGAGATTAAAAACAAAATAAAAAGCATTATGGAAGTTTATGTGGATCGTCTTCCTCGATCTTTTATTGAGGAAAAGGAGTATTCAATTGTTTTCCATTACCGCAACGCTGATCCTGAGCAGGCAAACCTTAGGGTAGCAGAGCTTGTTGATGAACTCTTAGGGTTTACTGGAACTTCAGACATAAACTTGATTTTGGGAAACAAGATAGTGGAAGTGAGGCCTGCTGGGATTGACAAAGGTGTTGCCGCAAATCTCTTCTTAAAGGATGACAATTTTGACTTTATACTTGCAATTGGTGATGATACCACCGATGAAGACCTCTTTTTGAAACTTCCCAAAGAGGCAGTTACCATTAAGGTTGGCATGGGCACTTCCAACGCTAAGTATAGCCTTAAGTCTTACGTTGATGTAAGAAATCTTCTTGAAATCTTAGCCTCCCATGAGTAACCCTTTTTGTTTTAAATCAGAGTTGTGGGTGACCAAATACACCGGAAGGAGTGCCAAAAACCTTTCTGACTTTTTAGAAGCCTTAAGAACCATAGACCAGCTTTCCATTTTTTATCACTTTTACATAAACATTTTTAACTACCATAACTTACCCACCTACTACACAAATAGTTTTGCCTTTTGGTTTTTCAAAAATGGCTTAGTAATCTTAGCGGAAAAGGTGTCCGTTATAGATCCTTTGGATTACTATGATTTGGAAGATTTAAGAAAAATCCTAATTAAAGTGGTAGAACAGAATCTCTCTTTAAGCATGTTGCAAAAAGAGCTAACGCCATTCTACTTTATCACGGTGGAAAGAGAAATCATAGACTTAGGATGTGAAGCAAATAACCTTGAAGAATTTAAAGAAGGAATTAAAAAATCAAGTATCCATTCAATTTTTTATCACTTCATAACTGCGAGGCTTAACAAAAAGACAATAATCAATGATTATTCTTCGTGGTTGCATAGCATAGGAGAAGTCAAAAAGGCAGAAAAAATAAACAGAATTCATCCTTTTATGATGACACTTTATGACATAAAAAGGGAAATTATAAAAATATTGGGTGAAGAATGAGGTTAGAAAAATACATACCCATCGTTGGAGAAGAGATAATAAACGAGATTGTAATTTTAGCTAAGAGGTTAAAGGATATAAGGGTTTTGCATGTAAATTCTACCTATAAAGGTGGTGGGGTTGCGGAGATATTAAGGGGTTTGGTTCCTTTGATGAACGAGCTTGATGTAAAAACTGATTGGAAGGTCTTTGAAGGAGATGAAAGGTTCTTTAACTTTACAAAAAAGCTTCACAACATGCTTCATCTCCCTTTAGAGGAAACAATTACAAGCGAGGAGTTTGTGTATTATCTTAAGGTCGTCTATGAAAACTTAACTAAGATTGATTTTTCCAACTACGATGTGGTGATAGTGCATGATCCTCAACCTATAGGTCTTGTAGTGAATAAAGAAAGGGGGCAAAAGTGGATTTGGCGGTGTCACATTGACACCTCCACCCCTACTCCAACCGCTTGGGACTTCGTTAGAAAATTTTTAGGTTCCTACGATGCAGCCATTTTCCACCTGCCGGAGTTTGTGTATGAAAAAATGGACCTACCAGTATACATCATTCAACCTTCAATAGATCCCCTTCATCCAAAAAATGTTGAAATTCCGGATGAAGAAGTGAAAGATACTTTGATTAAGTTTGGTGTAGATCCTGAAATACCTATTATCCTACAGGTTTCCCGCTTTGACAGACTGAAGGATCCCTTTGGAGCCTTAGAAGCCTTCAAAATGGTAAGAAAAAATTTTAAATGTCAGATGGTGTTTGTGGGAGGATATGCCCCAGATGACCCTGAGGGAGAAACTGTTTACAAAGAGCTTTTAAATTTGACCGCTGAAGAAAAGGATGTATTCGTTTTAAATCTCCCACCGGATAGCCACAGGGAAGTAAATGCCTTTCAAAGGGGAGCCACTGTGGTGATCCAAAAGTCTATCAGAGAAGGTTTTGGACTTGTGGTTTCTGAAGCCATGTGGAAAGAGAAGCCAGTTGTTGGAGCAAACGTGGGGGGAATAAGGAGACAGATTGTGCATGGTATTACTGGATTTTTGGTAGAAAGCGCAGAAGGTGCTGCCTTGAGAATCAAACAGCTTTTATCAAGCGATAGCCTAAGAAAAGATATGGGATATCACGCAAAGGAAAGGGTTAAACACCGCTACCTTATCACCCGCCATCTAAGAGACTATCTTTTGATTATTCATAAAATCCTTTCTGCTTCTTAGCATAGCCCTAAGATCAACATAGCCTGTCCGAATATATAACCCTTCCATCTCTGATTGTCATAGCAACCCTTGCAAAGCCATCATCCCAATTTACCAAAATCAGGTCTGCGTCCTTACCTTCCTCAATACTTCCTTTTTGATCTAAACCTACAGCTTTTGCTGGGTTTAAGGTGCTTAGCTTTACCGCCTCGTGAAGAGGAAGTATGCCCTCCGTGCTGAGCTTGAATATTGCTTGAATCAGTGTAGATGGTTTGTAGTCTGAGCATAGGATGTTAGCGTAGCCAAGTTTAATAAGCTCCTTTGCGCTTAGGTTTCCATACTGAGATGCTCCTCTTACCACGTTTGGAGACCCCACGCATACGTTCATTCCAAGCTCTTTGGCTGTTTTTGCCGCTTCTATGCTTGTGGGAAACTCTGATACAGTAATGCCACTTTCGTAGGCCCATCTAACCTTTTCTTCGCTGTCATCATCGTGAGAAATCAAAGTTATCCCTTCTTCTTTACAGTTCCTAAGAAATTGCTCAATCTCTTCCATAGCCTTTTCTCTAAAAGATAGCTTTTCTTTTAGCAGAGTGCTTACGCTTTCTGAATCCATCTTATAGGTTTTTTCTAAATACTCTCTATAAGCCCTTTCTTCTTTAAACTGTCCCTGCCCTGGCGTGTGATCCATGATGGACAAAGCGTCTATGGCACGTTCTTTTATCAGTTTGCTTATATATTCCATGCCTTTCAGATTGGTTATTTCAAGCCTTGCGTGAATCCTGTGATTTGTCAAAAGTTTTGGTCTTAGTTTAAGGATGCTTTCCGTTAATTTTTGTGCAAGTTCGTTGCTTCTTAAACCAAGCTCTTTGTCCGCAAAGGAGATGGCATGAAAAACCGTAGTTATGCCCCAAAGGGCCAACTTTCTATCCAACTCTAAGATAGACAATTCAAAGGGGAAAAAGGTGTTTGGCCTTGGCTCTACTTCTTTCTCTATGGCATCGCTGTGAGTGTCTATAAGTCCAGGTAAGAGGAACATATCTTCTGCATTTATCTTTTTTACCCTGTATTTTGGCTGACCCTCTCCTACCTCCAAAATCTTTCCTTCGCCCACAAGCACATATCCTTGTTCCAAAATACCAAAAGGAGTAACAACCTTTGCCCTTTCAATCAAAAACTCGCGCATGTTTTCTCACCTCCAAGATTCTATCTGCAATTGCTTTCAGGTGATCTTTGTTGTGGAATATACCTATCATTCCCACTCCCTCTTCCTTTAACTCCTTTAGAATTTCCAGTACTATCCTTGCGGATCTCTCGTCCAAAGAAGCGGTAGGCTCGTCAAGAAGCAGAAGTCTTGGCTTCCATATTATAGCTCTGGCGATATTTACCTTCTGCTGTTCTCCACCGCTAAAGGTGGAAGGATAGGCATCAAGCAGATTGGATGGTATGCCAAGCCTCCTTAAGAGCCATTCTGCCTTCTCTCTTGCTTCCTTCTCATCTAACCCAAAGTATCTAACAAGAGGTTCCGCCACTATATCCACCGCAGACACCCTGGGAATAACGCTGAAAAACTGGGAGACGTATCCTATCTCTCTCCTTCTTAGCTCTATTATTTGCCAGTCGGGAGCCCTTTCTAAAGCGACCAATCCGTATTTGTAAGAGTTGTAAAGAATATGACCCTCTGTTGGTATATAAGTGCGGTATATGCACTTTAGGATGGTGCTTTTGCCCGCTCCACTTGGTCCATAAAGAGCCAAAAACTCCCCTTCTTCCAACTCAAAGCTTATTCCGTTGATGCCCTCTATTGTCTTTCTTTGACCTACCTTAAGCTCAAAGTTTTTTGATAAGTTCTCTACCTTCAAAAGCATCTTTTCCCCCTAAAGTTGAGATGATACTAAAAGTTGTGTATATTCGTGCTGAGGGTCGTTGAGTATTTGATCTGTGAGTCCCATCTCCACGATTCTACCAAGCTTCATAACAATAACTCTATCCGCCAAAAGGTTTATCACCCTCAAGTCGTGAGAAACAAAGATCATTGAAAGGTTTAGCTCTCGGTGGAGCTTTCTTATCAGGTCAAGGACCCTTGCTTGCACAGAAAGGTCCAAGCCAGTGGTTGGCTCGTCCAAAAGAAGGATGGAAGGCTCGTTGGCAAGAGCTTTTGCTATCTGCACCCTCTGTTGCATTCCCCCGCTTAAGCTCTTAGGAAGGTCCTTCATCCTTTGAATTGGAAACTCCATCTTTTCCAAAAGGGATTCAACTCTGGCGTTTATAAGGCTGTAGTTTCTCCAACCTGAGACGAGCAGTCTTTCCGCTACATTTCCTGCGGCGCTTACGTTTGCATTTAGACCAAGCAATGGATTTTGATAGACTACACTGATGACCTTGTTTTTTAGCATCCTTTTTTGGTAGGAGTTTAAAGAAAAGAGGTTCTTACCATTTGCCCACTCTGCCCCTCTAACATTGTAAAGGTAAGCCTCTCCAAAGGTTGGCTCCATTTCAAAGTTTAAAAGCTTTATCACTGTGCTTTTTCCGGAACCGCTTTCTCCCAAGATGCCCAAAATCTCTCCTTCGTAGAGCTCAAAGGACACATTAGCACAGGCAACTACAGAACCACACCTTTTGCAAAGGTTTGTTTCGTGTTCTGGTCCCGTAAGAGAAAGACACTCGGGACAGCCCCTGCCATGAATTTTAGTCAGATTAGAAACTCTTAGAACTACCCGCATGTCTGATAGCCTCCATTCTTTTTTCACAGTAGCTTGTGTCTGAGCAGGCATAAAGCCTTCTTCCAGTGCCATCTTCCACGATCTCGTCCAAGAAGGTATCCGTCGCACCACACTTGTAGCAGGCTTTGCCACTAAAGTCTTCCACTCTGAATTTGAAATCTTCAAACTCCAGGGGCTCAACTGTAGTATAGGGTGGCACTGCGTATATTTTCTTTTCTCTTCCTGCTCCAAATAGAAAGAGGTTGTCCGCCATGTTGAGCTTTGGCACATCCCACCTGGGAATGGGAGTGGGGTCCATGATGTATCGTTTATTTACCAGCACCGGATACCTGGCACCTATGGTTATCTCTCCGTATCTGAGGATGTCCTCGTAAAGGTAAAGATACATCTTTCCGTAGTCCATTTCCGCGTGCATTCTTCTGGTTTCTTCCTCGCTTGGTTCAACGAGCCTCAGTGGTTCTGGGTAAGGCACCTGAAGGACAAGGATCTGGTCCTGCCGTAAAGGCTCTTCTGGAATTCTGTGTCTGGTCTGAATGATCGTTGCCTTTGTGGTATCAGTAGTTGTCTCTACGCCAGTCATAGCTTTGATAAACTTTCTAATATTTACCGCATTTACACTGTAATCACAGCCTTGGTCTATGACTTTTAGCACATCGTCAGGACCGATGATAGACAGGGTTATCTGAAGACCTCCTGTGCCCCAACCCTTGGCTATGGGAAGCTCCCTTGACGCAAAGGGAACCTGATAGCCCGGTATGGCTATGGCTTTTAGAATAGTTCGCCTTATTTCTCTTTTGGTGGTTTCGTCCAAAAAGGCAAAGTTGTAATTAAGCTTCATTTTTAACCTCCATAAACTGACTTTGTATCTTCCTTAGCCTGTCCAAATCGGATTGAAAAGTTACGTAGTGAGGAAGCTTGTAGTGATTGGCAAAGCCCATAGAATCAACGCTGTCTATGTGATAGAATACAAACTCGCTGTCTTCGGAAGGGTTCTTTGGCTCTTGCGTTTGCATAGCCTTATCCAAAACCGCCATGCATATAGCCTTAGTTTCATTGTGTCCAAAGCACGCACCGTATCCCAAAGAGAACTTAGGTATACCCTCTTGGCTCTCTATCTTAGCTACCAACTCTACCTCTGTAATCTTTACTTCTCCTACGTATATTTCCTCTCCTGTGTAAGGATGAAGCACGGTCACTGGCGCATAGCCCACCCTTAGCTCTGCTACGGTAGGATGTATGTCTCCGTAGCCCCTCATGTTGGAGTAAGCAAGAAGCAAAAGTCCTCCCGTTTCTGCTCTGGCCATAGCTTGCAAAAGGGCACTTCTTGGAGGGGGGAAGCTACTTACTGCCTCTTTTGTAATATCCACAAACTCCGTGGATTGATGAGAGGGTGCTTCTACCACAAGCCCTTCTTTTCTGAGAATTTCTACAATCTTGGGAAACTCGGCAGGTAGATCTTCCTCTCCCAATTCACCTAAAAGCTCCTTCATAAACTTTTTCCTTTTATCTTCGTTTTCTTCCAAAAGCTCAAATCTAAACAGTCTAAGGCAGTAGTCTGAGGTGGGTCCCAAAATCTGTCCCCCTGGAATGTCTTTAAAAGCCGCGGAAATTCTCCTTATTATCCTCATTTTGTCCGTCTTGATGGGCAGGGAGTATCCTAAGCTGGGAAGAGTGTTTCTGCTGGCTCTCAGAATAAAAGAGGCTTCAAGGAGATCTCCTGCAGCCTGCTTGATAGCTAAGGCAGCGAGCTTTGGAGCGTAAAGGGACCCTTCAGACATAACCCTATCAACCAAGAAGTAAAGCTGTTCCACTATCTGATCAACAGATAGCAGTTTTGACTTTCCCTTAAGCCTTTGATACTCTAAAAGCTTACAGGCGTATTCTATGGCTTTTTCACCACCTCTAACCGCTACGTAACCCATTTTATAACACCTCCACCTTTACAGACCTGGGAATGCCTACGAGCATTCCCTTCTTATCAACAAAAAAGCAGTCTATTCCCAAGGGGAAAAGGTGATTCACTTGAGACAGAGTTAGGAACTCCTGCGGTGGCAGACCAAAAAGGCTGATCAGTCTTTCCCCTTTAACCCCCGGTCCGGACAATCTAAGAACAACACCACCTCCTATTCCTTCTTGCACTCCTTCAACCAAATAGATGACAGTGGCGGATTTTTCTGGGTTGCGAAGTTCTCCCACTTTAACATCCCAAAGCCTTTCTTGCAAAGCTTCCGTTGTTATTACAAAATCCGCCTCCTTCATAGGCAAAACTTTACTTCTGGTTAGCTTGATTATCCTTTCCTCTAAGACTTTGCTGTTGGGACCTATCACACAGAAGCTGGTGTGCCCGTCTATGAGCGTAAGAGCTATGGAACCTAATGCCCAAAACTCATCACCTAAGAATTGGTAAAGTTCCTCTGAAAACTCAAGGCTTTGCACTGTGCCAGGAAAGCTCATTGCCCGTAAAAGACTTTTAAACACCTTCTGAGTGAAAAATACCTCTCTCTGCATGGCTTTACCTTTTTACCATTGTTTCAAATTGGACTTTGGTTTTTGCTATAAGCTTTCTCTCTTTTTCCCAGCTTTCTTCGATCTTTTTCTTTTCCTTACTCAAGAACCGGTAGAGTTTTTCTTTAGGTTTTCCTCATCCGATTTAAAGATCGCTTCTAAGACAGCGACCGCAACAGCTTTTTCCTCTTCCTCTGCCAAAACCAAACCATAGCCCTCAATACCTTTATACTCTACCTCTGCTTCAAAGACCAGTGCCTCTCCCAAACAGAAATCTACACCAAAGCAATCTTTTGCCTTTATCATCAAACACCCAGGTTGTGGTCCCCTCTTTACCTTTACCTCCTCCATGGGCAAAATATTCAGAAGCCTTTTCAGAGCTCTTTTATCCATTTGAACAACCACTTCCCTGAAGTCCAGTTCCATCATACCAACCTCCTCCTCAGATAACCGGAAAAATAGTCTATGAGCACTAAGGTAAGTAGTATAACTAATATCATTACGGATACCTTTTCAAACTCAAGGAGTTTTATCCTCATCACAAGCTCAAAACCTATTCCCCCTGCCCCTACCACCCCCATTACGGTGGCAGCTCTTACGTTCCTGTCCAGTATGTAAAGATTGTAGCTATTGAAGAGTGGAAGGATCATGGGTATTACCGCATGTCTTATGGTCTGGGTTAGCCTGGCTCCTACAGCTTCTAAGGCTTCTATTGGTCTATAGTCCAAGTTCTCTATAGCTTCTGCGTAAAACTTAGACAAAAAGCCCGTCGTATGCAAGGCTATGGCCAAGACACCCGCAAAGGGACCAAGCCCCACTGCGCTAACAAAGATCAAAGCCATCACAAGTTCAGGTATAGCCCTCAAAAAGTTTGCTATTTCCCTTGCAACATTATTCACGAAGAAATTATTTATCAAATTTCTGGCCATAAGCATTCCCAAAGGAACGGACAGTAAAACCGCTATGGTTGTTCCGGTTATGCCGATAGCTACAGTTTCAAGCATGAGCAGGACGTAAGTTTTGAGCTCGCTAAAGTCAAATTTAAAAAACTCTCCAATCAAGGGCAGTAGATTTTTAAAACCTCTTACCAGCTCTGAAGTATCAATGGGTAAAAACTTCAAGGACACTAAGGCAACTATGATGGTAGATGCAAGTAGAATTAGGTCTTTGGTCTTTGTGTGGTAGGCCAAGAGCTTATACTGCTGTATATCTTCTCTTAGCTTGGCGGAAAGCCTGTCTATTAGGGAGATCACTAGCACTATCACTACAAGTATAGCTCCCACCTGAGGATAGTTAAAGGCTCTCATCTGGCTGTAAAGCTCAACTCCAAGGCCACCTGCTCCCACCACTCCTAAAACTATAGCCACTCTGATGTTGTGGTCTAAAAGGTATAGATTGTATCCAACGAAAAGGGGAAGTATCTGGGGTATTATGGCATGTCTAAAGACCGCAATGCTTCTGCTACCTGTAGATTGCAAAGCTTCCACGGGCTTTTGGTCTACGCTTTCTATTGCCTCCGAATAGAACTTGCCGAGAAGACCAACCGTAGAAATAGCAAGGGCTATAATTCCGGGCAAAGGTCCAACGCCAAAGGCTATAACCAAAATGAGTGCATAGAGAAGTTCTGGAATAGACCTTAAGAAATTCACCAGCCCGCGAAAGGTGTAATAAACAAGAAGGTTTGGTGAAGTGTTTCTGGCAGACAAAAAACCCACCGGAAGGGAAATAATGCTTCCTATTATGGTTCCCCAAAGACCTATGGCTACAGTCTGGAAAGTAAGATTTATTATGTTTTCCAGGTTACTAAACTGCGGTGGTATCATTTCCTCAATTAGAGCCAAGGAGTTGGAAAATCCCTCCACCAGGGCAAAGACGTCAAACTTTGAAAAGCTAAAGGAGTAGTAAAGGACTACTAAAAACAAGAACCACCAAAGGTATTTGAAGGAAGGACTTGGAAGACTATACCTCAAAGTATACTTCCTCCAACTCTGTTTCGTAAAGCTCCCTTGCCATGTCTAAGCTAAAGTCTGACTGAGGTCCGTCAAAGTATAGCTTTCCATTCTTTAGTGCTACCACTCTGTTAAACTCTTGAACGTAGTAAAGATGATGAAGCACACAGATCAGGGTTATACCTTTTTCCGCACTTATTCTCAGAAGCAGGTTTATTATCTTTCTGCTTGTCCCTGGATCTAAGTTGGAGATAGGTTCATCCGCAAGCAAGACCTCTGGGTCCTGCATAAGCGCCCTGGCTATGGCTACCCTTTGCTTTTGACCACCGCTCAGCCTATCTACTCTGGTGTATGCGTGATCCGCAAGACCTACGTATTCCAAAAGATAGAGAGCCTTTTCTTTAACTTCCTTTGGGAAAAAGCCTATGCTGGTCATTAGATAATCTATTCCTTTGTCGTATTTACCCAAAGCTCCCATCATCACGTTTTCTAAAGCGGTCACCCTTTCCACGAGGTTAAACTGCTGGTAGATTTTCCCAATTCTTTTGCGGATGTTTCTTAGCATTTCCTTTTTGCTAAAATCCACCTTCGTACCATCAAAATAAAAGTCCCCCCCATCGGGGAGGACAAAGCCGTTGATAACTCTCAAAAGGGTAGTCTTACCAGACCCGCTTGGACCAATGAGGGCAAGGACCTCTCCTCTCTTGACCTGCAAGGAAACATCATCCAACACCTTCTTTTTACCAAAGCTTTTGTTTATGTTGTTAAGGAGCAGCATCATTTGCACCTCCATTTACTTGCCCTTTTGAGCGTCTATAAACTTCTTCACTTCCTTTATAAGCGCATAGTCTTTATCTGAAACGAGCTTATATCCTACTATCCTTCCGTATCCTACCACCACATCCCTTGGTACTCTGGTGATAGACCTTCTGAGAGCTTCCTTGACGTTTTCTGGTAAGTCCTTTCTGTAAGCCATAGGAGGACCTGGTATTTCTGGAGACATCCATATAACCACGTTGTTCTCCTTTGTGATCTTGCCTTCCCTTAAGAGCTTGTCGTAGGTTATGTCGTTGTCAGCTACTATATCCAAAGTCTTTTTGAAGATTGCTAACTCCGCTGCGTCGTGGGTTCCAACAAAGCTTACACTCTTGAAGTATTCCTTGGGTTCAATGCCAGCCTTTGCCATGTAGTAGTAAGGGATAGCGTATCCAGAGGTGGATGCCGGGTCTGTGAAAGCAAATTTGAATTTCCCTTTGTGTTTTTCAAGCTTTTCCTTTAGGACTTTGATGCCACTTTCTCCTTCAAGGGGCTTGGTAATACCAAGAGCTTTTGCTACCTCTGGCGTTGCTACAAGATAAGATCTGTAGGTGGTCCTTCCCTTTTCATCAACTCCAACTGCAAAAGCTTCTGCACCCGCTCTCTCGTTTGCCAGCACATAAGAGAAAGCTCCAAACCACGCAAAATCCACCTTCTTAGCCCTCATAGCTTCAATAACTCCCGTGTAGTCAGTTGCTGTGAACATCTCAATGCACATCCCCATGTCCTTTTCCATCCACTCTTTCATAGGCTTGTAGCGCTCAATCATGGACTTAGGGTCCTCTGCAGGTATAAGACCCATTACCAAACACCTTTTCTCTGAGGCATAAGATGCACTCCACACAAGCGCACTCAAGAGGATTACAAGTAAGGTTCTAAGCATTTTCCTCATAGCTATACCTCCTATAAATTTTTGCAAACATTTTAGGAGCCTTTTGTTAAGAAACTGTTAAGATTTAAAATGTTACTTATGAAAGCAAGGTTTCTCATTTTAATATTCACAGTTTTTTTAATAAGCTGTGCTTCTTCTACAAGTTCCTCTTTTACTCTCCTTCCAGAAAGAAAGGAAATAGAAATAGGACAAAGCTATATCCCGGTTGCCATAGAAGAGTTTGACGGCTTATACCCACAAGAAGAAGTTCAAGATTACATCAGCAAATTAGGAAATACTCTGGTAAAGCACACCTACAGAAGACTGCCTTACAAGTTTTACTTGGTAAATTCGGAGCAAGTTAATGCCTTTGCTCTTCCTGGAGGACCTGTCTTTATAACAAGAGGACTACTTTTGGAGCTTGAAAACGAAAGCCAATTGGTGGGTGTTTTGGGTCACGAACTTGGACACATAAACGCAAGACACCATGCGAGATTTCTTGAAAAGATGGTGGCTTTAAACATTCTTTTGGGAATAGGTTCTGTATTGCTTTCGGACAAACCCTATGGACAAGCTCTCATACAGTTTGGTCAAATAGGAGGAATGCTTTTAGCCCTCAAGTTTAGCAGAGACCAAGAAAGGGAAGCGGATAAACTTGGTATAGAATTTACCATAAAAGCTGGATACGATCCAAACGGTTTAATAGAGGTGTTTCACATATTCAAAAGATTAGAGAAAAATAGGCTCCCGGAGTGGTTATCTACCCACCCACTTCCCGAAAGCAGAATAAAGGAAAATACACAGTTTATAAAGTCCCTATCTATTTCCGGGACGCTGATTAAGGATAGTGAAGAATTTCACAAGATAAGAAGAGCAGTTCTAAGCACAAAACCCTCCTTTGAAGAGTTCAGCAGAGGAAAGAAACTTTACCAAGAGGGGAATAAGGACTTGGCTTACAGGCACTTTTTGAAATCTGTAGAACTTTGGGAAAGAAACTATGTAGCGATGCTTTATCTATCTCTGATACTGTTGGAATATGGGAAATTAGACGAGTCTTTTAAATACGCAAACAGGGCTTATGCAACCGTTCCCAATGTGTTCTCTACCAACTACGTAATGGGACTTGTTCAATTCAAAAGAGGGCAATACAGAGAATCTATTAGATACCTCGAAGAAGCTCGCAGGCTAATACCAAATTATCCAGACGTTTATTACTACTTGGGAAGAAACTGGGAAGCTTTGGGAGACAGGCGGAAGGCTTTTGAGAACTACAAAACGGCGGTTGAGCTTTCTGGCGGAAAAAGGCCGTGGGAATTGGATGCAAGGGAAAGGTTGAAGAGGTTGTAATTTAGGTTATATTTTAATATTATGAAATTTTTAACCATAATTTTAACCTTGAGCCTTCTTCTTTTTTCCTGCAAAAGAGCGCACGAGTTTCATGGTCACTTTTACGATGCACCAGCCTATGACTTTGAGCTAACTTCTCAAGAAGGTAAAAGGGTAAAGCTATCTGATTTTCTAAAAGAAAACAAGTTAGTTTTGCTCTTTTTTGGCTATACATTCTGTCCTGATGTTTGCCCCACTGCCCTGACAACCTTGGCAAACACTATGAAAGAGCTAAGCGAAAAGGAAAGGGAAAGGGTTCAGGTGATCTTTATAAGCGTAGATCCAGAAAGGGACAAACCCGAAGTGCTTAAAAGTTATGTTCCCTTTTTCTATCCAACTTTTATAGGACTTACTGGCTCTCCAGAAGAAATAGAAAGGACAGCGAGGGAATACAAAGCCTACTACAGAAAAGTGGAAGGGCAGTCTGAGGGTGGCTATCTTGTGGATCATACCGCTACCATTTACCTTATAACTCCGGACAAGAAAATAAAGCTTCTTTACACTGAGTCTAAGCAGGATCCAGAAAAGATGGCGGAGGATATAAAATACCTTCTGAAAAGCTTTTAAGGGAAATCTTTGAAAGAAACGGTTTTTATCTGACGGAAGAGAAATTAGAAAAATTTTCCATTTATCTTGAACAGCTAAAAAGGTGGAACAAGATTCACAACTTGACCGCCATAGAAGATCCAAAAGAGATAGCCATCAGACACTTTTTAGACTCTTTGACTCTCACGCTCTGTTTTAAGGAAAAGGAAGTAAAGGTTGAAGGTAAGACTTTTTGCGATGTGGGAAGTGGTGCGGGCTTTCCTGGTGTCCCCCTGAGCATATACTACGGAGAAACCTTAGATATAACATTGATAGAGTCTGTTTCAAAGAAGTGTGCGTTTTTGGAGTTCTTAAGAGCTCACTTAGACCTAAACTACAAGGTCCTTTGCAAAAGGGCAGAGAGCTTAAACCAGCAGTTTGATTATGCCTTATGCAGAGCCTTGGGAAAACTGGAAGATATAAAACCTATGCTTTTGACCTTAGCTAAGGAAGGCGTGTTTATCATGAAAGGAAAAGAAATACCAAAAGGATACGATTATTGCAGAATAACTCTGAGGGACATAAAAGATAGCTACATTATCTTCATACCAAAGATCAGGTAGCCTGTATGGGCTACCATCCTATCCTCTGGTCTTAGTCTTTCGTAGACGGGTTTATAATTTCTGAGAAGAATTTCCAAAACCTCAAGCCCACCAAATAACCCTTCCGCCTCTTTTAAAAGCTGGGAAACTTGGTTGGTGGTTGGTAGCAAAAAGCCACAGACTGCTCCCCTTTTTAGGACTTTATGCACCTTTTCCAGATAGTGCCAAGGTTCCCTCACATCCACAAAGCACGCATCAAAGGACTCTTCCCGAACCTCTGCCTCCGCAAAGTCCATGTTTATAGCTTCCACGTTCTTACACAGTCCAAAAGTCTCCCAATTTTTCAAAGCGTTTTTGTAGAACTCCTGAGATACTTCGTAAGCTATTACTTTGCCAGCCAATTGGGAAAGCACAGCGGTAAGGGCACCGCTTCCTATTCCAAATTCCAAAACGGTTGAGCTTTTGTCTATGCCAAGTTTAAAGGCTATGTAAAAGGCATCCTTTGGATAAATTATTTGGGTTTTCCTTTTGAAGCCGTAAAGTATTATGCTTTCTAAGGTGGGCTTAAGGAGGTAAAAATCTCCAACCTTTGAACCGTATTCCTTTCCTACAATTTGTTCAAACTTTAAGGTTTTCTT
>Ga0097684_1000003_pt1 | contig 231148 bp, 269 predicted proteins | sample GBSwatmcommunity_FD_72841 | JGI IMG/M metagenome (GOLD analysis project Ga0097684, IMG submission 72841) | Hot spring microbial communities from Great Boiling Spring, Nevada - sample 1 v2 (version 2) | ecosystem: Environmental > Aquatic > Thermal springs > Hot (42-90C) | place: Great Boiling... | reverse complement strand
GTTCCTTTAAATACGCAGTTTAGCCTTTCGTATATCGGTGTATCTTCCTCAAGCACAATATGGGAATACTTCTCCACGGGTACAGATTCTCCTGTCAAGATAGCTTCATCTACCAAAAGACCGGAGTCTTCCAAAAGCCTTGCATCCGCTGGCACTACGTCCCCTTCCGAAAGCAAAATCAGATCGCCAGGCACCAAAAGGGATGCATCCACTTCCTGTTCTACTCCTTCCCTGATCACCGTTACCTTTTGCTTGGTTAGACGCTTGAGACTCTCTATGGAAGCTTTGGCCTTAAGTTCTTGATAAAATCCTATAACGCCGTTTATCAGCACAAGTCCCAGCACAACAACGCTATCGTGCCAGTCCCCCAAAAAAAAAGCAAAAATGCCAGCTATTATAAGAATCACTATTAATGGATTTGTGTATTGTCTGAGGAATATGCTTAGGAGACTTTCTTTTCGTTCTTCTATCTCGTTGGGTCCATAAATGCTAAGCCTTCTCTTAGCTTCTTCGTTGGATAAGCCAAAATGGGACGTGTTTAACTCTTTGAGAACTTCCTCTGGGCTTTTGTAGTGCATCTTTTATCATATTGTATTATGGATAGACCTCTTGTAGGTATCATAATGGGGAGCATATCCGATTGGGAATACCTAAGGCCAGCTTACGAGGTCCTCAGGGAGTTTGAAGTCCCCTGCGAGGTTAAGGTAGTTTCTGCCCATCGCACACCGCAGGCTATGTATGAGTATGCCAAAAGTGCGAGAGAAAGAGGAATAGAGGTAATAATTGCGGGTGCAGGAGGTTCAGCCCATCTGCCGGGTATGACAGCGTCTATGACCACTCTCCCAGTAATTGGTGTGCCTGTGCCTTCCAAGCATTTAAACGGAGTTGATTCTCTTTATTCCATAGTCCAGATGCCTCCAGGGGTACCGGTAGCTACCGTGGGTATAGGGAACGGAACAAATGCGGGCCTGCTGGCAATCAGAATACTTTCCATAAAATATCCAGATCTCCAGCGTAAGCTGGAAGATTACACAAAAGAACTTGAAAAGAAGGTAGATAAAATGAACCAAGAGCTAAAAAGTATGCTATAATAATCCATATACAGGAGGAAAAAATGGCTCTGAGGATAAGGCTTGCTAAATTTGGCAGATCGCACCATCCAATCTATCGAATAGTTGTGATGGATTCACGCTCTCCAAGAGAGGGAAGATATATTGACATACTCGGCACCTATGATCCAAAAAGAAAGGAGTTGATTGATATAAAACCGGAAAAAGTCAAAGAATGGATACAAAAAGGAGCAGAAATTACCGATAGGGCTAAAAGTGTGCTAAAAAATGCTAACATACTTTAAGAAGGAGGTAGGAACATGAGCCAGCTCAGAGATATTGTGGAAATTGCCGCCAAGTCCTTGGTGGACAACCCCAACGGGGTCAATGTAGCAGAAATAGAGGGAGAAAAGACCATAGTTATTGAGTTGAGGGTGGACAAGGCAGACATAGGAAAAGTTATAGGCAAACAGGGCCGAATTGCCAGAGCCCTAAGGACCATCGTATCCGCTATGGGAAGAAAAATAAACAAAAGGGTGGTCTTGGAAATATTAGAGTGATATATTTTTTAGGTGCTCAATTTGATTGTCTCTTATTATGATTGCGTCTACCCTGCACTCCCGTGCGGGGTAATCTTTTAAAAAATTTTCTATGCATCTGTATATTTTTCTTAACTTTCTGCTATCTATTCTTTCTGCGGGGTTAAAGTCTGTATGGGTTCCCTTTACCTCCACAAATACCAACACCTCACCGTCAAGTGCAACTATGTCTATTTCTCCGTATCTACAGTGGAGGTTTCTAATAAGAATTTCGTATCCTAAGCTTAAAAGGTATTGGCAAGCCAAATCTTCAAAGTACTTACCTTTCTTCAATGGCGCTTAGAACTTCCTGCAAAGTTATGGGTGCTGTGCCCAGCTTACCTACCACTATACCGGCGCACAGATTAGCCAACTCGCATGCTAAGTGCCAATCTCCACTGGCAATATAGGAAGCAGTCAACACCGCTACCACAGTATCTCCAGCACCGGAAACATCATAAACCTGCTTTGCCTTTGCTGGAAAATGAGCATATTCCTTGTCAAAAAGTGCCATACCTTTGGAACCAAGGGTTATTACCAAGGTTTTTAGTCCAAGCTCTTTTTTTAGCGTCCAGCCTAAGCTTTCCAATGGTCCTCCTTGACCCATTTGCTTTGCTTCCTTTTCGTTTGGAGTCATCAGATCTACACCGTAGTAAAGATGTTTGTTCACAGGTTTTGGATCTACCGAAAGAAAAACTCTTTTTTCTTTAAGTCTTTTTACCAAAGGCTCACAAACTACACCTTTTGCATAATCGGAAAGAATAACCCCGTCCACATCCACATCAAGCCTTTCAAGTAGTTTGTCCAGTGTTTTTCCAGAAACAGGTCTTTTATCTTCCCAATCTATTCTTAGAAGCTGTTGGGAAAGGGAAACTACTCTTGCCTTTTCGGTTGTTGGCCTTTGACTGTCCTCTACCGTAAGGTCTTCTATGGAGGCGGACCTTATTAAACCTTTCATTATATGTTTTCCATAATCTGAACCAGTAACTCCCAGCAAGTAGGTTTTCACACCCAAAGAAGCAAGGTTATTTGCCACATTGGCTGCACCACCAAGTCTAAATTCTTCTCTTTCCACTTCCACCACTGGCACAGGTGCCTCAGGCGAAATCCTCTCAACAACTCCAAATATATATCTGTCCAATATCAGATCTCCCACCACTAAAATTCTAAGGTCCTTTAATTTTTCAACAACCTTTTTAAATCTTTCCTTCACTTCTAGCGCTTCTGAGTTCAATTAAAATTTTAACTAATGATTGGTTTTGTCCAAAATTTTTTGTAGTCCTGCCCTCCACATAGCCCCAAACCTTATCCCTACTCCATAGATACTGGATGAATAATTAGACAAACTTATAAATCAGCAAGGGATTTTACTAAATCGTAATTTAAGGAGTGACCCCCGTAATAAGATACGATCCTTCCCTTTATGTATTTTCCTAACAAAGAAAGATCCCCTATTAGGTCCAAAAGTTTGTGTCTTATGGGCTCGTCTTTGGATCTTAAACCTTCAGAGTTATACACTTTTCCGCCTTTTCCAAAAACTACCGCATTTTTCAAACTTCCGCCCTTTGCAAGTCCCGCTTTTCTGAGAGCTTCCACTTGATGATCATAACAGAAGGTTCTGGCAAAGATCAGTTCTTTTATGTTTCCTTTGAACCTTACCCTACGGTCTTTGAATAGACCTTCCACGCTCCCCACGTATTCAGCCACAAACTGATCAAACGGTAAAGCTTCAATTCTTGCAGTGCAGTTTCTAACACTTACAGGGGTTTTTATTTCCAACACCTCCTTTTCTTTTTCCAATTTATGAACAAGCTTTTTCAGTTTTTTATAGAAAAAATAACCACTGCCGTCCATTGCTGGAATTTCCCAGCCTTCTAAAACTTCAATTACAAGGTTATCAATACCAAGCATGTAAAGAACAGCCATAAGGTGCTCAACGGTCTTTATTACCCTATCACCTTTACCCAGATCTGTGGAGTGTCTCGTATTAACAACATATTTGTAGTTAGCTTGTATATACTCGCCCTTGACAAAAAACCTAATGCCTTTGTAACTATCGTCTGGGTGTAGCCTGATCTTGGAATACTCTCCCGTGTGAAGCCCTATACCTTCAAACTCCACTACGTCCCTTATCGTAGCCTGATACATCAACCTTATATTATTGCAAAAAAGATGCCAACCTTTTAATCGTGTTTAAAACTTCATACATGCTTGGTTTCTTTGGCACTTCACACTCCGCGTTAAAAAGTTTTTCCCACTGCTCTTTTGTAGTTTTGCCAATACATATGATTTTTTTATCCTTCAAACTCGGTTTATTGTTTAGCTTTTGCAAATTTGCAAAAAAAGACTTGACTGCAGAAGGACTTGCAAAGACTAAAAAGTTAGACGCCTTGAGCTTTTCCTCCAGTTCCTGCGCCGGATAATCCACCATTTTTATTTGATAAACATCTAAAGGAAACACCTCAAAACCCATCTGTCTTAGCTTTTTTATAACCTCTTCCCTTCCAATGTTAGACCTTGGGATAAGAACTCTTCCAGAGTGTCCTTCCAAAAGTTTGATTAACTCCTCTCCATAGTACTCCGCTGGCACAGCCCAAACAGTGTATCCGTACCTTTCAACCATCTCCTTTGTCTTTTCGCCCACCGCTAAGATCTTTTCCTTTCCACTTAAAGCACATCTTGAGAGAAAATACTTGACCGCCTTCTGACTTTGAAAGATAACAAAGTCAAACTTACCTTCGGGAGGCTCAAATTCAAGCGCTTCTTCATCTATTAACGGCAAACTAACTACTTTAAATCCTTCCTTTTCAAAGATCACTCTATCCTTCTGTATATCTTCCTTAGCCCGTGTTAGCAGTACAGTCAGTTTTTTGTCATCCACTGGTTTCAAACCCCTCTTGCACTGCGCCTGTTTTACGAATTATAATTTAGGTTAAGGAGGTGAGTCATGCCGGTATTTGTGATGTTAACCACACTAACAGACGAAGGTATGAAAACTTTGAAGAATAAGCCCGAAAGGATCAAAGAAGTGGATAAAGAGGTGATGGATAAATTTGGAGTTAAGATCTTGGCTCAGTATGCGGTAATGGGACCTTACGACTTTGTAAACATAATAGAAGCTCCGGACAACGACACAGTAGTAAAGATGGCCATAGAGTTGGGGTCCAGAGGGACTATAAGAACACTGACAATGCCAGCTATAGAAATTGATAGGCTAATAGAGGACCTAAAGAGCATCTGAAATTTATGTATCATGCCCTTGAGCTCTTTTTGAACATAGCACAGGCTTATACTGACCTTACCTTCGGAAGAAGTAAGGACGAGTTAATAAGTAAGTGTATAAAGGCTTTAAGGCTTTTAAAAGATCAATCCTTAGAGAGTGTAAAGGCCAATAAGGAAGTTAGCGCAGGAATTGAGCCCTTTTTGGAAAGGTTAGAAGCATTTGTAAAGGAACATCCGGAAGAGTTAGGCTGTCTTCTACAGCTTTTGGGAATATTCCTAAAATCTCCCATCCCGTGTAAAATAAGACTGATAAACTTTTCGGAGGTTTTGTTTGAAAATAGGAGAGATATTAAAGAGGGAATTTAGTGTATCCTTTGAGTTTTTTCCTCCTAAGTCTGCAGAAGGTGAAGCCGAGCTTTTTAGAACCATAAAAGAATTGGAAACTATAAGACCAACCTTTGTATCTGTTACCTACGGAGCGGGCGGAAGCACAAGGGATAGAACAAGAAACATAGCTAAGAGAATACACACAGAAACTAATATAACCGTAATGGCTCATCTAACGTGCATAGCGCATTCTAAGGAAGAAATAATGCAGATATTACAAGATTACAAAGATATAGGAATAGAAAACATTTTGGCTCTCAGAGGAGATGTTCCAAAGGATGGCTTAAAGGATTCTACAAAAGGATGCAAATATGCGGTAGAATTGGTAAGGTTTATACGAGAAAACTTCGGTGATTGGTTTTCCATAGGTGTGGCAAGCTATCCAGAAAAACATCCAGAATCTCCTAACATGGACTGGGAAATTAAGCATTTCAAAGAAAAAGTTTTGGCTGGTGCTGACTTTTCCATAACTCAGATGTTCTTTGATAATACCTACTATTATAGGTTCGTGGAAAGGTGCCAAAGGGAAGGTATAAACATACCTATCATACCGGGCATTATGCCTATAACCAATTTTAGTCAGATAAAAAAGTTTGCGATCATGTGCGGTGCAACTATACCACAGAACTTGGTGGAGCTCTTGGAACCTTATTCTGACAATCCGGAGGAAACTACAAAAAGGGGAGTGGAATTTGCCATAAAGCAGTGTGAAGACCTTTTAAGTAACGGTGTGCCAGGTCTGCACTTTTACACTTTAAACAAGTCTAAGGCAACCTTGCTCATATACCAAGCCATAAAACATAAGATACCTATTAAGGACCTATCTGTCTGAGGAAAGGAGGTATCTCTTCGCTCTTTGTCCATCCACACTCATCAAGAATGATCTCTATGGTTTCTTCCCTTTTACCTGTTTTTTGAGAAGCATACTTTATAAAGTCAGCCCTTTTGCCCTTGAAGTTTTCTATCTCCTCTTCCGGAACCTCCGGCAATCTGGAGGTTATTCTCTGCTTTACTATTTTCCAAGCGGTGCTGTTGCTATATAGGTCAAACTTTTTATCCCTTATGGTAACCTTTGTTGTTAGCTCTTTCAGAAATTCAAACCTTTCGGGGCTTATGGTTAGAATAGTTTCTGCCATCAGAGGATCTGCGGTGTAAAAGATCCCAAATAGCTTTCCTAAGATTCTCCTGTGGGTTAGAATTATACGGTCAAGTATTGTCTGCACCTCCTCTTCTAATTTTTCATAGACAAGGTCGTAATAGTTCAGAGTTTCAAGTTCTAGACCACCTATGTGTCTTATAAAGTTTGCCACATTCCCATAATAAACTTTCTGTTTCTCTTCTTTCTTTGTTGGAGTTGGCTTAGCTTCCCCTCCATAGTCAAGTACCACATCCGTATGGACAGGAGGTATGATATGATAAGTTTCTGACTCCCATCCAGCCTTTCTTAGAATCTGTTCTGCACCATCTTCATCTATGTTATATCTGGACATTAGCATTTTTTTAAGCCCTTCCCTGTCCCTTCTGTATTTATCCAGCTCTTCCTCCGGTATATCTACTTCCACATACACAAGCTTCTCAGTACCGTTTTCCCTTATGAATATGTTTTTCCGACCCTTTATGTGCCTCTTTATGAAATTCCACTCTTCGTCGGTCATAACCGGTTCTGGATGCCACATTTTGGACATCTCTTCTTCTAACTCCAAGTAAGGCACCGATTCGTACCAAGTGGCGTTGTTTAGCTTAAGCTCTACAGATTCTCTGCTTTCCCCGACCTTATCCATTACGTATTCTATAAACTCCTTTCTCTTGAACTTAAAGTTTTCTATCTCCTCCAAAGTAAGGGAGGGAAAGAGTATCTTAAGTTTGTATTTTATGTAATCCCAGTTGCCAAATAGGTTTTGGTGTTCTATCGCCTCGTATCCGTAAGGATTATTGCGCAGGAAGTCAAAGTAGTATCCTATAAACGTCCTTACTCTTGGGTCTGTGCTAGCCAACACCTTAATAAAATCCGGGTCGTAATACTCTATAATCTGAAGAAGGCGAGCTATGTTTACTTTTTTCACATTTTCCAGATGACAAAACTCTACCCTATATTCTGCAGGAAGATCGTGATTGCAGTATTCGTTCATCACATCCATTTCCCTTTTAAGCATACTGCGGAAAAAGGCCAACTTTTCCCTTCTGTTTAAACTTGTTTTTTCTAAGAGTTTCTCAATCATAGCTATACACCCCAGAAACTTTTGATGTTTAATTTAAGCCTGCTTTGAGATTTTGAACAGTTTCTGAGCTAACCTTCAGAATAAAATCTACCCCTTCTTGGAGAGTCATGCGATCCATATCAACCTCTATCCATCCTTGCTTTCTAAACCACCTTATCTGTCTCTTTGCGTATTCTTTTGTGTTCTTTATTATCCTTTTTATCGCATTCTCCAAAGTTATCTCCCCTTTAAAGTATGGCACAAGCTCTTTGTAGCCTATGGCCTGCTGGGATGTTAGAAATTTTTCAAAGCCCATCTCCAAAAGGCTCTTAACTTCATCCAAAAGACCTTCTTCCACCATTCTTTTTACCCTCTGCTCTATTCTTTTAGCTAAGCTTTCCCAAGAACGCTTTATGTAAAACCCAAGAAAACTAAACCTTGGACTTTGCCATCTGTGAAAGTAGGAAAAGGGTTTGCCCGTCTGAAGGAACACCTCCAGCGCCCTGACAATTCTTCTTGTATCCTTAGGATGGATTTTTTTTGCATAAAGTGGATCAATTGTTTTAAGCTTTTGGTAAAGGTATGCACTACCTTTTTTTCAGCTACATAGTATAACCTTTTTCTCAAACTCCAATCTGGGTCCGGTGTGTATGCAAGACCGTATAGCAGAACCTGAAAGTACAAGTAAGTGCCACCGCACAGAATTGGAACTTTTCCCCTACTTTTTATATCCTCTATAGCCTTTATGGCTAATTCTTCAAATATCTTAGCGTCAAAGTATTCTCCTGGCTCCAAGATGTCTACAAGATGCTGTTTTACACCACAGTTTTTTTGTTTAGCGGTTCCTATGTCCATATGCTTGTAAACCGCCATTGAATCTACGCTTACTATTTCTGTGTCTATCTTCTTAGCTAAGGCACACGCTAACTCAGACTTACCGCTTCCCGTAGGGCCACCAATAAGCAAAAGGTCATATGGGTTCAAAGTCCTTTAGATACTTAGCCCTTGCAGGATCTCTTAGCTTTCTTATGGCTTTATTCTCTATCTGCCTTATTCTCTCTCTGGTTAAGTTGAACATTTTACCTATCTGCTCTAAGGTGTATTCTGTACCATCCACAAGCCCGTATCTGTACATCAAAATCTCCCTTTCCTTTTCGCTCAATGTTTGTAGAACCTTTATCAGCTGTTCCCTCAGTATTCTTCTGGTCGCTTCCTCTTCCGGTGAAGGAACACTTCTGTCCTCTATGAAGTCCTTTAGATGTGCATCTTCGTCATCTCCTATAGGAGTTTCTAAGGATACTGGTTCCTGGGATATTCTCAAAACTTTTCTTGTCTTTTCTACGGGTATTCCTAAGTATTTGGCAACTTCCTCTGCCAACGGTTCTCTTCCCAGTTCTTGGAATAGCTTCTTGTGGGCTTTGGTTATGTCGTTTATTGTTTCTATCATGTGAACCGGTATTCTTATGGTTCTCGCTTGGTCTGCTATTGCCCTGGTTACCGCCTGCCTTATCCACCAAGTAGCATAGGTGGAAAACTTGTATCCCTTTCTGTAGTCGTATTTATCTACCGCCTTCATCAGACCTATATTACCTTCTTGTATAAGGTCCAAGAAGGGCAAACCCCTATTTACATACTTTTTAGCTATAGAAACCACGAGCCTAAGGTTGCACTTTACCATTACCTGTTTTGCCTGAATAACCTTTGTCCTACCTTCTTTTATTATCTGTATTACTCTTTTTATCTCTTCAGGTATGATTCCAAGCTCTCTTTCTAAATCTTTAAGCTCTTTCTGTATAGCCAAAAACTCGCTTTTTAACATCTGCAACATTGCAAAGTTATATCCTGCCCTTTCTGCCTTTGCCTGCAAGTCTGCGTTATAGTCGCACTCTTTTATTAACTGCTCTATGTCCGGATGGATCTTCTCAAGCTTTATTTTTCTCTGTTCATACTCTTTCATCTTTTTGGCGTATTTTTGATAAAGGTTTAGAAGCTCGTCTGCTATCCTTTCAAACTTTGAATATTTGAGCTTCATTTCTTTGAGTATTCTGTTCATTTTAGCGTGCCTTTTCAGGTATTCCTTCTTATACTCAGGAAGCTTGTAGGACAGATAAAGATCCCTCCAGTAAAGCGCATCTTTGTAAGCTTTTGCTAATTCTAAGCCTTTTTCTATAAACTGTCTTTCTAATTGCTCGTGTGATTCTTCGTATTCTTCCACGGTTTTGCTTTCGTCAAAGGTGTCCATGATGTCCTGAACCCTTAGCTTGCCGTTGCATACATTGCCCCACTCTCTCAAAACCCTCTCCACCAAAAAGGAAGTTCTCAGAAGCCCCCTTCTCATTATCTTCCTACCCATCTCTATTTGCTTAGCATACTTTATCTCCTCTTCCCTTGTTAAAAGCGGTATTTTTCCCATTTCTCTAAGATATAGCCTTACGGGATCGCCGTCCTTTGAGGTCTGCAAAAGGTGATCGGTAGATACCAAGAAATCCTCGTCCCTTGTTATTTCTTTAGTCTCTTCTTCGGTTTCAAGAAGCTTGATTCCTCTCTCTTGGAGGAAATCCATTACCTCTTCGTAAAGTTCTGTGTCAATCAGGCTATCACCTAAGGCCTCGTTCAACTCGTCGTAAGTAACATATCCTTTTTCTCCCAAGGAGATAAGCTTTTTCATAAGACTTCTGTTAATCATTCCTTACCTCCTTTACTCAAAACTTTATAATATAGGTCTGGACCTGCATTATTGCAATATGTTTTGAACCTCCTCATCTTCCACCTGCCTAAAATCCCTATAAAACATTCCTACCGCAAAAGGGGAATGCGTGGTAGAGCGATAACAGTAGACCTCATCTGCATAGTTTTTCAATCTTTCTTCAGTTTCCTTTGGACAAACAGGCACTGCTACTATTATCCTTTTGGCACCTTTCCTTCTTAGATACTTTACCCCAGCCTCTACGGTCATACCCGTAGCTATACCATCATCCACCACTATAAACTCCATACCTTCAAATTGGGATATCAAGCCCTTTTCAAATTTTTTCTCCCTCTCCTTTATCTTTTTCAGCTCTTCTTGTGCAACTTTCTGTATAATATTTGGCGTTAGCCCAAAGTACTCCACTGTACTTTTGTTCAAGTGTATTTCCCCGTCTGGGTCTATAGCACCAAAGGCTAATTCTGGATTTTCGGGAACACCGAGCTTTCTGACTATTAGAACTCCTAAGGGACAGCCCAAAAGTCTTGCAACTTCTTTTGCTACAACCACTCCCCCTCTGGGTATGCCAAGGACCATACATCTTTCTTCATTTTTCAATTTATTCTTTAACCACTCACCAAGGATCCTACCTGCCTCCTGCCTATTGCTAAAAATCATATGTTTGTATTAATTTATGCGGTTAAAATATTTCCGTCATGAAAACATACAAAGGGTGTAAGATACCGGAGGAACTTTACTACGATATAGAAAATCAAGTGTGGTATAAGATAGAAGAGAATGGTTTAGTCCGTGTTGGGGCAACGGACATAGGACAAACGAGGGCAGGTAAGATGGTAAATGTAAGGATAAAACCTCCGGGCAAGCACGTGCCAAAGGGAAAGCCCATTGCCTCTTTGGAAAGTGGTAAATGGACAGGCCCTATACCTGCGGTTATAGAAGGGGAAATAGTGGAAAGAAACGAAAGACTTTTTGACGAGCCAGAGCTTATAAACGAGGATCCATACGGAGAAGGTTGGATAGCCATAATAAAACCCACTAACCTTGAAAGGGATCTAAAGGACTTAGTAACTGGGGATATAGCCTTTGAGAAGATGAAGGAATACATAGAAAGGGAAGGGGTGGAGTGTAAAGGTTAAGGACAGCCAAACTTTTCTTTTAATTTTTTTGCAACGTAAGGATGGACCAAACCTTCCAACTTACCACAATAACTGGCTATTTCCCTTACTATGGTTGAACTTATGTGTATGTATTCCTGGGATGGCATCATAAATATGGTTTCTACGCCTGCAAGCTTGTTGTTATTTAAGGCTATTTGAAGCTCGTATTCAAAATCGGTAAAGAGCCTAACACCTCTGACTATTACGTTTATACCCTCCATTTTCATAAAATCCACAAGCAGACAATCAAAACCCTTGACCTCTACCTTTGAACCCATTTCCTTGACCATGACTCTGAACATTTCCAGCCTTTCTTCAAGGTCAAACAAAATATGCTTTCTTGGATTTTTTGCTATGGCTACCACTACCTTCTCAAACAGCGCACAGCTTCTTTTGACTATGTCAAGGTGTCCCAGATGGGGAGGATCAAAGGTGCCCGGATAAACCACACTAATCATATTCCTTCCTCCAAATAGACAGGACTGTATCTCCATAAGTTTTTACCTTTTCTGCTCCAAAGTTTTGATTTTTTCTATGTTCAAGTATAAAAATACCTCCTTTAGCCAGTTTTCTAAGCGAAATTTCTATCAGTTTTTTGTAATCTTGATAGTCGTATGGAGGATCTGCAAAAATTATATCCGGTGCGCCTTCAAAGGACTCTAAAAATTTTATAGCATCAGAAACTCTTACATCACCGCCTTTTTCCTTTATTAATTGGGCTAACTTTTTGCTTTTTTCCACAAAAATTACCTTGGCTCCTCTTTCCATTGCCGTAAAACCTATCTGACCGCTTCCAGCAAATAGGTCTATAAACAGCTTTTCTTCTATATCTCCCAATATGTTGAATAATGCCTGTTTAACCATAGAAGAGGTGGGTCTAAGTTTGGATTTTCTACTTGATTTTTTCATAAGAGTTATTATAATTTGTTATCTTTGTTAAAGGAGGTTTTTGTTATGGTTTGGTTTGCAAGATTGTTAAAAAACCTTGACAAGGAGGAGAGGAAATGGCAAAAACCCTCGGACTGCATATCTTAGCAGACCTGCACGGCATTAACCCAGACCTAATTGACAGAGTGGAAGACATAAAAAACCTTTTGGAAAGTGCAGTAAAAGTGGCAGGTCTTACAAAGATCTCCTCTCACTACTACCAATTCCAACCGCATGGAGCTACGGGGGTTATTCTTTTGGCTGAATCGCACATATCCATCCACACATGGCCAGAGCACGGTTTGGCTACAGTGGATGTCTATACCTGCGGTGATCCATCTAAGGCTTACAAAGCCATGGATTACATAGTATCTATCTTGGAACCAACGAGGGTGGATAAGCAGGTGCATGAGAGGGGATTGATAGAAAGTTCCGAGGGTTCCGATTTGCGTAGTATTCTCTTAAGGGTTTAAATTAATCTTAGAGGTAGGAAATGTTTAGCTTTACGGAAGAACAAATAAGAAGATACGCAAGGCACATTATACTGCCCGAGGTGGGCGGTAAGGGACAGGAAAAGCTATTAAAGTCTAAGGTCTTAGTGGTAGGTGCGGGTGGTTTGGGCTCTCCTGCCATACTGTATTTAGCCGCTGCAGGTGTGGGAACTATCGGCATAGTAGATTTTGACGTGGTGGATCTTTCTAACCTGCAAAGACAGGTCATCCACAACACAGACAGGGTTGGAACTCCAAAGGTAGAATCCGCAAAGCAAACTGTGGAGAGACTAAACCCCGATGTGAAGGTAATAACTTACAACACACGCTTGAATAAAGAAAACATCTTAGACATAATCAAGGACTACGATGTGGTTTTGGATGGGACTGATAACTTTCCCACCAGATTTTTAATAAACGATGCGTGTTACTTTGCTGGAAAGCCTTTGGTTTCTGCGGCCATGCTTAGGTTTGAAGGTCAAATATCCGTGTTTGACTTCAGAAAAAAGGACGAGTCGCCCTGCTATAGGTGTCTTTTTCCGGAACCTCCACCACCAGGTTTGGTGCCTTCTTGCCAAGAAGCGGGTATTCTTGGCTCCATAGGTGGTATTATGGGTTGCATACAGGCTACGGAAGCTATAAAGCTCATTCTTGGAATAGGTGAGCCCCTTGTAGGTAAGCTTCTCATAATGGACGCCCTTTCTATGGATTTTAGAAAGGTAAAGCTCAGAAAGGATCCAAGCTGTCCCCTTTGCAGTGAAAAGGCGGTCATCAAAGAGCTTGTGGAATACGAACAAGTCTGCGATATGCACTTTTAAAACATGCGCTTAGGTGTGAACATAGACCACGTAGCTACGCTGAGGCAAGCCAGAAGGACCTTTGAGCCAAGCCCCGTGTTTGCTGCACTCATAGCTCAGCAAGCGGGTGCGCACCAAATAACATTGCACCTAAGGGAAGACAGAAGACACATCCAGGACGAAGACCTAAGGCTCATTAAAAAGCTAATAAAAATTCCCATAAACCTTGAGATGGCACCTACGGAAGAGATGAAAAACATAGCCCTTGAAGTAAAACCAAACAGAGTAACCTTAGTTCCAGAAAGAAGGGAGGAGATAACTACGGAAGGTGGTTTGGACGTGGTAAGGTTAGAAAGCTTTTTGAAAGACTACCTTAAAGAAATAAAGCTTGCTAACATTGAAGTGTCTTTGTTTGTAGAACCTGAAGAAGAACAGATAGCTGCTTCAAAAACTGTGGGTGCGGATGCAGTAGAGCTACACACCGGAAGATACGCTAACCTTTGGAACGAACACAAAAAAGAACAAGCAAGAGAAGAGCTTGAAAGATTAAAAAAAGCATCTTTGTTAGCCAAGGAGCTTGGCTTAAGAGTCTATGCAGGACACGGACTAACTTACCACAATGTGGCAGATTTGGTGAGAGAACTAAAAGACTATGTAGAAGAGCTAAACGTTGGACACTCCATAGTTTCCAATGCGGTTCTTTTTGGCTTTGAAAGGGCAGTAAAAGAGTTTATTGAAAGGATAAAAGAAGGGTTGTTATAATTAAATATTAGTCCCCGTAGCTCAGGAGGATAGAGCGCGAGATTCCTAATCTCGAGGTCGGAGGTTCGACTCCTCCCGGGGACGTTGGGCGATTAGCTCAGTGGTAGAGCGCCATCCTCACACGATGGAGGTCGGAGGTTCGAGTCCTCCATCGCCCATTTTATAATTTATTTAGTGGAGCTTTTAGAACTTTGGAAAAGGCACTTAGAAAAAACAAAAAGTGAAAGGACTACTATAACCTATACAAATGCCATAAAGTCTTTTCTAAAAAAGCTGAACATAAATGAAAACCTTCTTGAGGTATCCTCAAAGGAGCTTTATCAGTATGCAGATTCTTCAGAGCTTTCCCCAGCATCCCTTCTAACTCACTTTTCCGCCATCAAACACTTCTACAGGTTTTTAACAAAAGGCGGTTTTTTACCCAAAGAGAAACTTTCTGAGATAGAAGAGACTATAGAGGAAATAAAAGAGGATTATGGATTACACAAACTTTACAGAAGGCCCAAAGCATTGGGAAAGAAGGAGTTGGAAATCATCTTTCAAAAGGTTAAAGGTTCTAAGTATGAAAACATATACAAACTGTTTTTATACAGTGGGATAAGGCTATCCGAATACAAAAATCTTAGACCTGAACACTTTTTCTTAGATAAGAGCGGTATATATTGGATACACCTGCCTGCAGAGATAACCAAAAGGAAAAGGGAGAGGATGGCACCCTTGATTGGACCGTCAAGGGAAGACACCTATAGATTTACAGAAAGCTTGGATAAGTGTTTGAAAAATTACGAAGAAACCTTAAGCACAAACACGGGTTCCTTGCAGGTTTATACAAACCGGCTTTCCAAAAGGCTCCGCATTCACTTTTCTTTGTACAGTTTCAGACACACCTACATAACAAACCTTATAAATCAGGGCTTTCCAGTGGAGTTGGTCAAAGAGTTTGCAGGACATGCAAACATTAAAACCACCATAGACATCTATTACCGCTTTAACCAAGAAAGAGCAAAAAGTATAGTAGAGAGCTTTCTAAGGGGATGAAATTTTTCTTGATAACTATATTTCCAAATTTGTTTGAGTGTTTTTGTCAGTATGGTATAGTTTCTCAGGCTATAAAAAAGGGAATGTTGGAAGTAATTCCCATAAACCTTAGGGACTATGCGCCGAAAGGGAAAGTGGATGATTATGCTTACGGTGGGCATCCGGGAATGGTCCTAAAGCCAGAGCCAATAGTCTTGGCTTACGAGGATATAGTTTCTAAGTATGGAAAGCCCTATACCATAATACCCCAACCGTGGGGTAAGGTGATAACTCAGGAAGACTTGGACAGACTCTCCAAGCTAAGCAGTTTATTGGTAATATGCGGAAGATACGAAGGTATTGATGAAAGGGTTAGCTTTTTGGCGGACGAAGAGCTTTCTTTGGGAGATTTTGTGCTTTCTGGTGGAGAGCTTTTTGCCTTAACCCTTTTGGAAGGAATAGCAAGACTTTTACCTGGTGTTCTGAGCGAGCCAGAAAGTATAAAAAAAGACTCATTTAGAAGGTGGCTTGGTGCTCCAGTTTATACCAGACCCGCCGAGTTCAGAGGTATGCAGGTGCCAAAGGTGTTGCTCTCTGGCAATCACAAGGTAATAGAGCTGTGGGAACTTTGGCATTCTATAAAGAGAACGCTGGAAAAGAGACCAGACCTTGTTCCCAAGGACTTGTCGCCTTTGGAAGAAGAGATGCTAAAAGCTATAAAAGGTGGTCTTTCCTTTGAGGAGTGGCTGAAAAGAGGAAATCCATGATTCTCTTTGTAGTAGAATCTTTCACAAAGGCAAAGACCATAAGCAAATACTTAGGAAAGGGATATTTGGTGAAGGCGTCAGGAGGACACATAAAGGACCTGCCAGAAGACGAGCTCGGAGTTGACTTAGAAACTTTAACTCCTTTCTTTGAGTGGAGAAAAGGCAAAAGAAAGGTCTTTGAAGACATAAAAAGGCATGCCATAAATTCTGAGCTTATTCTCCTTGGAACAGACCCAGACAGAGAGGGAGAAGCTATATCTTACTTTTTCTGGGAAGAGCTAAGGAAGACAAAAAACCAATATACAGGGTTTATTTCTACGAAGTGACGGAGGAGGCAATAAAAAAGGCTATAAAGGAAAAAAGGAGCATAGACTTCAACCTTGTTAAAGCCCAGTTTGCAAGAAGGGTTTTAGACAGACTCATCGGATACTTACTTTCTCCTGAGCTTTGTAAAGAGCTAAAACAAAGGGGACTTTCTGTGGGAAGGGTTCAGTCCCCTGCTCTGAGGTTGATAGTTGAAAGGGAAAGGGAAATACAGGCTTTCAGAAGGAAAAAGTTTTACTATGTAAAGGTAGTTTTTGAGGACTTTCACGCTTATTTGGAAGTAAGGTTTGAAAAGCCAGAAAATGCTAAACCTTACATGGAAAAGCTAAAAAATGCTTTCTTTGAAGTAAAACAGGTGGAAAGGTGGCAAGAAAAGGTAGCACCACCCAAACCTTTTAACACTCCAGAGCTTCAGAGAGCTTCCAACGAAAGGTTAAAGCTGAGTGTGGAAAAAACGATGAAGATTGCCCAAGCGCTTTACGAAGAGGGTTTTATCACTTACCCAAGAACGGATGCCCACCGCATGAACGAAAAAAAGGCTCAGGAATTTCTGGCTTGGATAGAAAAGCACTACGGAAAAGACTACGTGGGCACTCTCAGAAGATTTAAAGAGAAGGCTCACGTACAGTCCGCTCACGAGTGCATAAGACCCACAAACCTTTACAAAAAACCGGAAGGCAAAGAAGAACTCTTGCTCTTTGAGCTGATACTTGGTAGAACCTTAGCAAGCCTATCCACACCTGCTGTTTTGGAAAACCAAAGGGTAACTTTGGTTCCCATAGGGCAAGAAAACCTTGAAATAGTTGCAAAAGGAAGGGTGCTGATCTTTGACGGTTGGTCTAAATTTTATCCGCACGACTTTTTACAGCAAAAACTACCAAAACTTAAAGAAGGACAGGTCTTAAAGCCAAAGCAGATCCTTTTGGAAGAAAGACAAACACAACCACCCAAGAGATACACAGAAGGAAGCCTTGTAAAAAAACTGGAAGACTTGGGCATAGGAAGACCATCTACCTACTCCACAATAGTAAAAACCCTAAAGGAAAGGGGTTATGTGGTGGTAGAAAAGGGCGAACTAAAGCCTACTCCTATAGCCTTTCAGGTGGTGGACTTTCTTATGCAAAACTTTCCAAAGCTCGTAGATTACAGCTATACTGCTAAGATGGAAGAGCTTTTGGATTTGGTAGAAGAAGGTAAAAAGGATTGGAAAGAAACGGTGAGACATCTTTTTAACGAAATCATAGCTGGAAATCTTTACCAAGATAAACTTCTCTAACCTTCTGATTTTCTATTACTTGCCAAGGTTCTCCTTGGGCTAAAATGGAACCTTCTGAAATAATATACACCCTATCCACCGCTCTTATGGTTTCTCTGACGTTGTGGTCTGTTATAAGAATGCCTATGTCCTGAGCTTTTAGGTTAAGTATTAGCTGTCTTATGTCTGATACCATTATTGGGTCTATGCCTGCAAAAGGTTCGTCAAATAGAATGTATTTGGGTTTTGGTATAAGACAGCGGGCAACTTCTAACCTTCTCTTTTGACCTCCGGACAAGCTCCCCGCCTTTTGATTTCTTAGCTCGTAAAGTCCAAAGTCCGTTAAAAGCTCTTCTGCCCTTGCCAGCTGTCCTTCCCTGCTTTCTTCAAAGAACTCTAAAAAGATAAGCAAGTTCTCCATAACAGTTAGATCTTCAAAGAGCGTATGCTCCTGTGGAAGAAAGGATAAGCCTTCCTTTGCCCTTTTGTGGGCAGGCATGTGTGTTATATCTTTACCTTCCAGCTCTATTTTTCCTTCATCCACCGGCAAAAAGCCCACCAGACAGTTAAAAAGGGTGGTCTTTCCCGCACCGTTGGGACCCAAAAGCCCTACCACCTCTCCCCTTCTTACATAAAGACTAACCCCCTTTAAAACTTCCTTGTCTTTGTATCTTTTCTTTATACCGTCAGCAATAAGTAAGTCCTTCAATATGAATAAATTATATCTTCGTAAGTTTCCCTTTTTCTTATCACTTTCACACTTCCCTTCTCCACTAAAACCTCACAAGCTCTTGGTCTTGCGTTGTATTGGGAGGACATGGCAAAGCCATAAGCTCCCGCAGAAAGCACAGCCAGATAATCTCCCCTTTCAACGTAAGGAATTTCCCTGTCCAAAGCTAAGAAGTCTCCAGTTTCGCATATGGGACCCACCACATCAGTTTTTATGTATTTTGAGTTTCTTTCCACCACAGGTACTATGTGATGATAGGCGGAGTATATGGCAGGCCTGATAAGGTCGTTCATACCCGCATCCACTATCACAAAATGCTTGTGTCCTTTATCCTTTAGAAACTGCACTTGAGTTATCAAGATACCCCCATTCCCCACTATGGACCTTCCGGGCTCTAAAATTATCTGTGCCTTTACATCTTTCAAGCTTGGCATTATGGCGTGGGCTAAATCTTCTGGCTCTGGGTTTGCCTGATCTGGCTGATACTTTATACCCAAGCCACCACCAAGGTCTAAATACTTTATGTCAAACCCAGACTTGCTTAAATCCCAGTAAAGTTCTACCACCTTTTCCACCGCCTCTATGTAAGGAGAAACGTCCAGTATCTGTGAGCCAATATGACAGTGTATCCCTACGATCTCCAAGTTTTTCAGCTTCCTTGCGTATTCGTACTCCTTCTTTGCCTGCTTTATATCTATGCCAAATTTACTTTTCTTCATACCAGTGGATATGTAAGGATGGGTCTTAGGATCCACGTCCGGATTTACCCTTATGGCTATTCTGACTTTTTTCCCTAAGCTTTGCCCCACATCGTTTAGCACGTCAAGTTCCATAGAGGACTCTACGTTGAACATCAAAATGTCTTGCTTAACCGCAAACTCTATTTCTTGAACTGTCTTTCCCACACCCGCATAGACTATTTTGGAAGGATCCACACCCGCCTTTAAAGCCAAATAAAGCTCACCACCAGAAACTACATCCGCACCAGCTCCTTCCTCCTTAGCTAAGGTTATTATTGAAGGATTAAAATTTGCCTTTACCGCATAGCATATAAGAGCCTTTGGAAAAGCCCGCCTGTAGGCTCTTACCCTATCTCTGATGTAAGAAGCACTATAAACATAAAGCGGGGTGCCGTATTCCTTTGCCAAGTTTTTCAAAGAAACACCTTCTAAATGAAGCTCTCCATCTTTATACTCAAGATAGGGATTATACTCTTTCAACAGCATAAAATCTTATTCTATCACAAGGTTTAGCAAAAAGCTTAAATTATAAGCTTATGGGGCTAAAAGAAGAGCTTGTTGAAGTTGAACCATACGTTTATAAACTAAAAGAAAACACCGTTCAAGGACAAAAAGTGCCCGTGTATTTTTACCTGAGCGATAGGCTCTTTGAGATCTTAGAAGAAGATGCTATAAGACAGGCGGCAAACGCCGCAACTTTGCCGGGAGTAAAGAAGGCTATATACGTCATGCCGGACGTTCATGTGGGATACGGTTTCCCTGTAGGGGGTGTTATGGCAACTGACCCAAAGGAAGGGGGAATAATAAGCCCAGGGTCTGTGGGATACGACATAAACTGTGGAGTTAGGCTCATAGCCACCAATCTCACCGCAGATAGGGTGTATCCCGTAAGAAGGGAGCTTATGGAAGAGATACTGAAGGCGGTGCCCGCAGGGGTTGGTTCTACGGGAAAGATAAAGCTTACAAGATCCCAAATGGAAGAGGTGGCTGTAAAAGGAGCCAAGTGGGCTGTTGAACACGGTTTTGGCTTTGAAGAAGACCTTGAGCATATAGAAAGCTTTGGAGCTCTTCCAAATGCTGATCCATCTAAGGTATCAAAGGAGGCTTACGAAAGGGGTTCAGATGAGCTTGGCACAGTTGGTTCTGGCAATCACTTTGTGGAGATTCAAACCATAGACGAGATCTATGATGAGGAAGTTGCAGAACAGCTTGGGCTTAGCCTTGGTCAAGTGTGCATTATGGTTCATTCTGGTTCAAGGGGTTTTGGTCATCAGGTGTGCGTGGATTACTTGAAGGTAGCAAAGGATGCGCTGAAGAAATACGGGATAGATATTCCAGATATGCAACTGGCGTGCATGCCCTTTAATTCTCCAGAAGGTCAAAATTACTTTAAGGCTATGAACAGCGCAGCAAACTATGCCTTTGCAAACAGACAGATCCTTGGGTTCCTAACTGCAGACACAATAAGGAGGTTTTTTGGATTATCTTGGGACGAATTAGGCTACAGGCTAATATACGATTTGGCACACAACATAGCAAAGATAGAAGAACACAAAGTAGATGGTAAAGTCCTAAGGTTGGTGGTTCACAGAAAAGGTGCTACCAGAGCCTTTCCACCCTTTAACCCTGAAGTGCCTCCCGCTTACAGGAAGGTAGGCCAACCCGTTATAATACCGGGGGACGTGGGAAGGTATTCTTTCCTTTTGGTTGGACAAAACAAGAGCATGGACGTTAGCTTTGGAACCGCATGCCACGGCGCAGGAAGGTTAATGTCAAGAACAAAAGCCAAAGAATTTGTAAGAAAAGAAGGGTTGGAAAAGGTCCTTAAGGGCTTGGTTGTGGTGGCGAGGGGTAAAGGAACAGTAGCCGAAGAGATCCCTCAAGCTTACAAGGATGTTTCCGAAGTAGTAAAGGTGGTGGATGCTTTGGGTATTGCAAAGCTTGTGCTAAGGCTCAGACCTTTGGGAACTCTAAAAGGTTAATATGCGAACAGTAGATGTATCCACAAAACCCATAACCCTTAGGTTTGCCAAAGCTTATGGCAAGATCTCCCTAAAAGAAGATACTGTGCAAAGGATCCTAAGTGGGCAAATTCCGAAAGGGGATGTGCTGTCTGCGTGTAAATTAGCTGGTATAATGGCAAGCAAGAAAACTGCAGAACTCCTACCCTTTTGCCATCCCATCTCCTTTGAACACGTTGAAGTGGAAGTAAAAGTTGGGAAAAACTACTTGGAAGTTTTTTCTACAGTCCTTGGAACATCCAAAACTGGCTATGAAATGGAAGCTCTGACTGCGGTGTCGGTAGCTCTGCTGACGGTCTATGATATGTGTAAGGGCTTAGACAGTAGTATGGTTATACAGGAAATAAAACTTTTGGAAAAATCGGGTGGAAAGTCTCAGTGGGGGAAGTCTTTGGAAGGTAAAAGAGTTTTTATAAGAACAGACGAACGCTTTAAAAAACTGATTGAGGAATACCTAAAAAACCTGCATGCTCAAGTTGTTCAAGATGGGAATTTTGACCTGCTTATAACCACAGAAAAAGAGGAGTTTGAAGAATATTTAGGTATAAGCTCAGTTATAAATAATCACCTTTTCTCTGTATTGCCAACAGAGTTAAAGAACGGCGTAGTGGTGGGCAAAAGGGGTAATATAATCGTGGTTCAACTTGAACCTTCAGAGAAGCTAATAAAAGCCTTTTTTGAAAGCTTTGGAGAATGGTTGGGTAATTTTTAAATAGGCGCAGGCGGACTTGAACCGCCGACCTCTGGCGTGTCGGGCCAGCGCTCTGCCAACTGAGCTATGCGCCTTTAGATTTATAATTATAATCCAAATGCTCAAACCTGTGCTTATTCTCAGTAAAACCCACCAACTAAAAAAGCTCCTAAGAAATGCAAAACTTCACACTGTTTGTGAAGAGTCAAGATGTCCAAACATATCTGAGTGTTTTAGTGCAAACACTGCTACCTTCATGATTTTAGGAAATACTTGCACCAGAGGGTGTAGTTTTTGCAATCTCAAAAGGGGTAAAACCCTCCCTGTGGATGAGGAGGAGCCTTACAGGCTTTTGGAAACGGTTAAGCTTTTAAACTTAAAATACGTGGTCATTACCTCTCCTACAAGGGATGACCTAAAAGATGGCGGAGCTTCACACTTTGCTAAGTGTATAAGAGTTTTAAAGGAAAACATAGAAGGTATTAAAGTTGAAGTTCTTATTCCAGACTTTGGAGGCTCTTATGACTCGCTAAAAGTAGTTTTGGATGCAAAACCGGACGTGCTAAATCACAACGTGGAAACAGTCCCAAGACTTTACGATAAAGTAAGAAAAGGTGCAGACTATCAGAGGAGTTTAAATCTTCTCAAACATGCCAAAAGGCTCAGAAGCACCATATACACTAAGTCTGCACTAATATTGGGCTTTGGTGAGAGAGAAGATGAAATAATCAAGGTTATGGAAGACCTGCGGAGTGTGGATTGTGATATTCTGACAATTGGACAGTATTACCAACCTTCGGTAAAACATCATCCAGTGGTAAAGTATTACACTCCAGAAGAGTTTGAAAAACTAAAAGAGATTGCTTTAAGCTTAGGTTTTAAGTATGTGGTTAGTGGTCCCAACGTAAGAAGCTCTTACAAAGCTTACCAGGTGGTGTATAATTATTCATTATGATATTAATCAGGGACAACTTAGAGATTGACTATGTGTATTATGCGGAGTTGGAAATGTTGATGAAGTATGGGGTAGGATATCCGAGTTTGATAATAAACCTTAGAGAAAGGATTTATCAGGAGGGTTTGGAAGAAAGCCCTTACGTGATAAAGACAGACAGAAAGCTTCTTCAAAACGTGCATAAGTTTATAGAACTTATGGAGTCAAGCGATGAACCTTTGGAGGATGACCAAAGCCAGCCCATAGAAAAGTGGTGGTGGCATCTGCACAAAATAGCCAAAGGTAAGTATCCCAGCCTTAAGTTAAAGGAATACCTAAGGGAAATATACAGAAAGAGAAGAAAACATTGGAAGCAAAAAAACAAAGAACACCATTTATTGCTTGATAGCTTAAAGGACAAACCAAAGTATCTTTCACCATTATGGAAGAGCTGAGCAAACTAAGGAGAGAGATAGACCTTATAGATGAGGAAATCATAAAGCTTCTCAACAAAAGGGCCGAGCTAGCAAAGGCTATAGGGGAGATTAAAAAAAGCTCAAGCTGGAGGTTTATTCTCCAGAAAGGGAGAGGGAGGTTATAGAAAAGGCTATAAAAATCAACAGGGAAGTCTATGGTGAGGTGTTCCCTTCAGAAGCAATAAGACACGTCTTCAGGGAGATAATGTCTGCTTGTCTTTCCTTGGAAAAGGAGCTAAGGATCGCTTACCTTGGTCCAAAGGCTACCTTTACCCATCAGGCTTCTTTGGAACACTTTGGCTTATCCGCATATTACATCCCAGTTCCTACCATAAGGGATGTGTTTTTGGAAGTTGAAACAGAAAGGGTAGATTACGGAGTTGTGCCTGTAGAAAACACCACGGAGGGAGTTGTAAATTATACCCTTGATATGTTCTTAGAGTTTGACGTAAAAATTGTGGGGGAAGTGGTAATACCCATAAAACTCCATCTTCTTTCCAATGCATCAAGCTTGGAAGAAATAAGGGAAGTCTATTCCCACAGGCAAGCGTTGGCTCAATGTAGAAATTGGTTGGAGAAAAACCTCAGTCATGCCAAGCTTGTTGAAACTGAAAGCACTGCCAGAGCTTGCGAAATAGTTTTGGAAAAGGAGGGAGCAGGTGCCATTGCCAGTGAAGTAGCAGCCTACACCTACCACCTAAACATACTGGCGGAGAACATCCAAGACAGCTTGAACAACTACACTCGTTTTTTGGTGCTCGGAAAAAGGGATGTGAAAAGGACAGGAAAAGATAAAACAAGTTTGATATTTGCAGTCAAAGACGAAGCAGGCGCGCTATACAAAGCTTTGGAAAGCTTTTACATATACGGAGTAAATCTTACAAAAATTGAATCAAGACCCTCAAGGAAAAAGGCTTGGGATTATGTGTTTTTTGTAGATTTAGAAGGACACGCAGAGGATGAAAACGTGAAACTGGCTATAGAAAGTCTAAAGGAAAGGACCCAGATGGTAAAGCTATTAGGTTCTTATCCCAGGGCTGTTACCGAAGAGAGCTAACTCTGTTAGGAGCCTTCTTTTATGTTCTTCTCCAGTGGATGGTTTCAAAAAAAGGTCTCCAAGCTTTAAACCTACCGGTGAGCCCCTTCTTAAAAAGTCAAGCACAAGATAACTGAGTTTTGAGATCCTCTCCTCCAGATCACCATCCACGGTGTCTAAGCTCAGGACAACGGGAGGGCTCTCTTCGGAAACAAACTCTTTTACAAAAAACTTATCCAGCTTTGCGGAAAGCTTCCAATGCACGAACTTTATAGGTTCTCCCCTGTATTCCCTAACATTCCGAATCTGATCGTAACCTAACTTTTTGCTTGTTTTTAGTAAATCTCCTTTGTATGTGCCTTCCACCGTAAGCTTTTGTTTTACTGTTATCGGCTTTGGGAAAACTACCAACCTTATGGGAATTTCTTCAACGTAATACCTTTCAAAAAGCCCCACCGGAAAGGACGAAGAGATCTTCAGGCTTATTTTTTCGTAAAAACCTCTCTTTGGGAATTTAAGAGCTATACTTTCTTCTTGCTCTTTTTTTATCAACGGAAAGAATACTCTACTTTGTCCTTGTTCAACCAGTATGGTAAAGGATGGAAAACTCTTTCTGTTTTTTACGATTATTCTAAATCTTTCCAACCTTTCCGCATAAACTTCCCTTGGTGGTATAAGCTGAACCTCCAAGCCCTTTAAGTTATACAAAGAAAGAAGACCAGAAATAAGCATAAAAGAGAGCAAAAAGGAAACCACCAAATACAAAAGATTGTTAGAAGTATTTACCGCCGATATTCCCAGAAATATGCTTATACCTATGAAAAATAACCCAGCTCTATTGACCTTTACCTTGTATTTCACCGACGCCCTTCGTGATGTAAGAGAGTATCTCTATAGGTAGAGGTACAAGCACTGTGTTCCCCGGTTTAGATACGGTATTCTGTATGGTTTCTAAGTATCTAAGCTGTAATGCCAATGGTTCTGAAGCTAAGATTTTTGCAGCGTCTGCCAGCTTTTGCGCCGCTTGATATTCTGCCTCAGCGGTGATGATCTTTGCTCTTCTTTCTCTCTCTGCCTCAGCCTGCCTTGCCATTGCCCTTCTTAGCTCTTCCGGAAGGTCTATTTTCTTTAGCTCCACTGCAACCACCTTTACACCCCAAGGGTCCGTCTGTCTGTCTATTATCTCCTGAAGCTGGATGTTTAGCTTTTCCCTCTCTGCCAAAAGCTCGTCTAACTCCACCGAACCGCACACGCTTCTTAAGGTGGTCTGAGCTATCTGGGAGGTAGCGTAAAGGTAGTTCTCTACTTCCACAATGGCCTTTACCGGATCCACTACCCTAAAATACACCACCGCATCCACACTAACAGAGACGTTATCCTTTGTGATTATGTCTTGTGTAGGCACGTCTAAAGTGACCGTCCTTAAATCCACCTTTACCATTTTGTCTATGATGGGGATGAGTATAAAAAGGCCTGGACCCTTTGCACCTATCACCCTACCCAACCTGAAGATAACCGCCCTCTGATACTCAGGAACTATCTTTACAGCTGCAGCTAAGAATATAACAACCAAAATAGCTATAACTATCAGTGGAGAAAAGCCCATAACAACACCTCCAAGGATTTTTAGTATATCACCTCCAAAAACCGAAAGCAGAACCACCGCAAAAAAAAGCAAAAAAGGTAGTAAATCAAGGATTCCTTTCATAATTAAACCTCCGTTCCGCCTAAAACCAAAGATCTTATCCTAAGAGTGGGCTGAGCGTCCGATACTGGCACACCCTGTCCGTCTTTACCACACGTACCTATGCTCCAACCCAGATCCCAACCCACCGCATCCACATCCTGCAATACCTTTGGACCATTGCCTATTAGAGTAGCAGACCTTATGGGATAGGTTATCTCCCCATTTTCTATCATATATCCCTCCATAATTTCAAAGACGAAATCTCCAGTTACTGTATTGACCTCTCCTCCTCCCATTTTAACTACAAACACCCCTTTCTTGGTATCCTTTATTATATCCTCTGGATTGTCCTTACCGCTGGCTATGTAGGTATTTGTCATCCTAACCATCGGGATGTGAGCGTAACTTTGCCTTCTTCCGTTTCCGGTGGATTGTTTTCCTTCTTTCATGGCAGAGAGCCTGTCATACATATAGCCCACTAAATAACCGTTTTCTATAAGCACAGTCCTTTGGGAAGGGACACCCTCGTCATCCACCACAAAGTAGCCATTTTTACCCTGAAGGGATCCATCATCTATTACAGTTATCAGTTCGCTGGCAACCTTTTGTCCCAATTTACCCTTATAAACAGAGAGACCTTTTTGGACTAAGTCCGCCTCAAATCCGTGTCCTACCGCCTCGTGTATCATAGTCCCTCCAGCTTCTCCAGAAAGGACCACCGTAAATTGTCCAGCAGGTGCTGGCTTTGCAGAAAGCATAAGCAAAGCTCGCTTTGCAGCCTTTTCCGCCACAAGCTCGGGAGGTGTTTCCTCAAAGATCTCAAAGCCCACAGTTCCTCCCAAAGACTCATAACCTCTTTGCAAGTTTATACCGTCACTTGCTACCACTTCTGTAAAGAACACTACTCTCTTTTGCAAATCCTCTGCAATTTCCCCCAAAGAGTTTATCACCATAATATCCCTCGTTTTGTCCATGAGAACCACTAAAACCTGTTTTATCTTATCTCCAAAGCTTCTGGCTTTTTCATTTGCCCTATGAAGTATGTCTGCCCTGTAATTTAAGTCCTTTTCTTCCGGATCTATTATTACCTTAGTCCATCCAACTATACGCTTTTTGCCAATGGCAACTGGCCCATGACCACTGCCCTTAGCTAAGGTCTTTGCTATTTCCAAAAGGTTTTCGTAGGTTATATCGGTAGTGTATCCATAATAGGTTTTTCCATTCTTTATTAGCCTTATGCCCACACCTTCATCAATTCCCCACTGAACTTTGTCTATTTTGTTATCCTCCAATTGGATCCTGCTCGTAATTGACTTCTCGTAAAATATCTCTCCGTATTCTCCTCCGTTGCAAAGCAAGTTAGAAAGTATGTATCCAGCCTTTTCCTTTATGTAATCCTTTACACTCATGACCACAACCTCCCAAAGGTTTCGAGCGGAATGTTTGGCTCCGGATTTATATCATCAGGGGCGGTTATGCCCCTTTTAAACCTTTCCAAACCTGCATAAGCTATCATCACCGCGTTGTCTGTAGATAGCTTTGGATGGGGTATGTATAGCTCTATGCCGAGTTTGTCTGCAAGCATGCTAAACCTCTGGCGAAGTCCGGTGTTTGCGGAAACTCCACCAACCACTATCAATCTCCTTACCTTAGTTAGTTCCAAAGCTCTTAAGGTTTTGGCTTCCAACACATCCAAAACCGCATTTTGAAACGAAGAAGCCAGATCTTCTTTTGAATACTCACCAGATTCTACAATACGTCTTACTGCGGTCTTTAACCCACTGAAAGACATATTAAGCGTTGGCTCTTCTATCATAGGTCTTGGTAAATTATACGTAGGTTTTCCCTCCTTTGCTAACCTGTCCAATATAGGCCCACCTGGATAGCCAAACCCCATAAGCCTTGCGGTTTTGTCGTAGCTTTCTCCCACCGCATCGTCCAAGGTTCCACCTAAGAATGTGTATCTTCCAAAACCTTCAACTAAGTATAGGTCTGTATGACCTCCGGAAACGATCAAAGCCAAAAACGGATAAGGAATAGGTTTTTCCACGAAAACAGAGTATATGTGTCCTTCTAAGTGATGCACGGGCACTAAGGGTTTCCTTAGGGCATAGGCGATGGATTTAGCAAAGGATACACCTACCACTAAGGAAAGTATAAGACCGGGAGTTAAGGTAAAAGAGATAAAATCAATCTTACTTAGGTTAAAGTTTGTCTTTTTAAGAAGAAGATCCAGGAGGGGCAAAAGATTTTTGGTGTGTTCTCTTGCAGAAAGCTCTGGGACCACCCCACCAAACTCTTGGTGGATTTTAGTCTGAGAAAGCAGAACATCTCCTATTAATCCGCGCTCTTGAGAATACAAAGCTAAGGCAGTTTCATCGCAGGAGGTTTCAACTGCTAAGGTTATCATATGTTAGCTACTCTCCTTAGCTTTTGTCCCGATTTTATCAATTCCAAAGCTTTGCTTAGCTGAGGGTCCATTTCTGGTATAACTATTAGTCCGTTCTTACCTTGTAGTTTTCTTTGCCTTATGGCCTCTCGCAGAGCTTCTTCTTGCTTTTCAGTCATGGCTATTTCAACATCTGGAGTTATACCGCTTTTGTGTATGAGTTTGCCAAGGGGAGTGTAATAGTAAGCAACTGTCAGTTTTAAGGCGGAACCATCTTCCATAGGTATGATGTTTTGCACGGACGCTTTACCGTAGGATTTCTCTCCCAAAATAATAGCCCTTTTGTGATCCTGTAGGGCACCAGCTACGATCTCTGAGGCACTTGCAGAACCTCTGTTTATCAACACAACTAAAGGAAGATCATCAGGTATTATTGGCTTCCGTCTGGAAAAGTATCTTTGGGTTTCCCCATTCCTGCTTTTTGTATAAACTATGAGCTTTCCTTCGGGCAAAAATAGGTCTGTCACATTTACCGCTTCACTCAAAAGTCCTCCAGGATCATTTCTTAGGTCCAAAATCAAGCCATTAGCTCCTTTGGCAAGCAGTTCTTTGATAGCCCTTTCTACTTGAACGCTTACCTTTTCGTTAAACTGAGAAAGCTTTATATAGCCTACGTTTTCTCCTACCATTGTCCACTTCACGCTCTCTATCTTTATTAACGCCCTTTCCAGCTCTACCATTATAGGCTTGTCCATACCCTTTCTGTATATAGAAAGTCTTACTTTTGTTCCCACCTTACCTCTAATCCTTTGCACCACATCCATAAGACTCATGTTTGATGTATCTTCTCCATCTACTTCAAGTATTATGTCACCTGGCTTTATACCTGCTCTGTAAGCAGGGGTTCCTTCTATGGGAGATATAACTATAGGCCTTCCTTTTTCCATACCTATTTCTATACCTATGCCTCCAAATTCCCCTTCTGTTTCTTGCTTAAAGTTCTCGTATTGCTTAGGATCAAAAAAGGCGGAAAACGGATCTAAAGCTCTTGTCATACCGTTCAAAGCACCGTAGATTAAGTCTTTTGTACTAACTGGCTCTACGTAATTGTCTTTTACTATCTTCAGCGCATCGGTAAAAATTCTTAGATACTTATATTCGTCCTCTGCTTGCTTGCCCTGAGAAGCAAAGCCCACTATAAAGCCTAAGCTAAAGGTTAATATCGCTATTCCAAGACTTCCCAATTTATTAAGCTTTCTCATAGCGATAATATAATATAATGCACTTTACTTTACGCGTATCACCTCTGGCTCCTTGAACGGTCCCTTCACTGAATACTGAAGCTGATAAAACTCATACTTTTTATCAATAGGAATTCTTATTATAGCTGTTTTATTCCTGTAATCTACAGGCGGTATGCTGTACTCTTCGTAAATCTTGGGTTGTCTAGATATGTATGCCCTTACTTTTACAAACTCACTCATTAAGCTTAGTTTTTCAACCTTCTGTCTAATTTCTACGACAGACCTATCCGAATTTGGAATTATGGTTATTGAAACATAGTGATTAACAATCCCTTCTATGAAATCTATATCGTATTTAAATGATTCTTTACTTTCTACTTCTGCTGTTTTAACTTCCGGGTTTAAAGGCAAATGTTTTGGATTCTCACTTACTCTATTAACATCCAAAGGCATCCAGTTTGAAATATTAATAGCCTCCGCTTTTTGCTGTATGTCTTTTTTACTTTATCTTCTTTTTCAACGGTAACTGATTCATTAGTATTTTTGCTGTGGAGAATGCCAGCTAATACGATAACAACGGAAAGTAAAAAACCAGCAACAAGCTCCATGTTTATCCCTTCTTTACCTTTATCATTATAAGCTTGGGGAGGAATCAATAAATAGGTATGGAATGTAAAACTTGGTTTATAATCTTACAAGCCATGTTTCAGGGGTCAATTGTAGCTTTGATAACCCCTTTCAAAAATGGGGAAGTAGATTATGAATCTTTGGCCAAGCTCATAGAGTTTCATATAAACAACGGCACAGATGCCATCTTGGTGTGTGGCACCACCGGGGAGTCTCCCACCCTGACCTTTGAAGAACACGAAAAAGTTATAGAAGAGGCGGTTAAGATAGCCAAAGGGAGAATAAAAATAATAGCTGGCACAGGAGCCAATGCTACCCACGAAGCCATTGAACTTTCAACTCACGCTCAAAAGGTAGGAGCGGATGCTTGCCTTTTGGTAGTCCCCTATTACAACAAGCCAACCCAAGAAGGACTTTACAGACATTTCAAAGCTGTTGCGGAAGAAGTAAGCATACCTATAATTCTTTACAACATCCCCTCAAGGACAGGAGTAGAGATAGCGCCAGAAACCATATACAAACTTGCAAAGGAACACGAACATATCGTAGGTTCAAAAGAATCCACTCCAAACATGGATAGAATATCGGAGATCAAAAAGTTGATGGGAGAAAACTTTACTATTCTTTCTGGTGATGATTCTCTAACGCTTCCTATGATGGCTTTGGGAGCAAAAGGGGTAATATCTGTTGCCAACAACGTAATGCCCAAAGAAGTTAAAATGCTTGTAGATTTTGCTTTGAAGGGAGACTTCAAAAAGGCAAGGGAGATGCACTACTATCTGTATGATCTGTTTAAGGTGCTCTTTATAGAGACTAACCCTATACCTGTAAAGACCGCCTGTTGGGCTATGGGTATGTGCGAAAAGGAGTTTAGACTACCTATGTGTGAGATGAAACCAGAAAACGAAAAGAAACTTCTCAGCGTGTTAAAGTCTTACAATATACCCTTAGTGGTTCAGCATGAGTAAGCTTTTATTCTTTTTAAACAGCTTCTATTTAGGTATGGGCATCTTTTTCAGTGCATACATAGCACCTACTCTTTTTAAAGTTTTGGAAAGGGCAGAGGCAGGGAGGGTGGTAGAGAAAGTTTTTCCAGTTTACTTTAGTATTGGCTTTCTTGTAATGCTGATCTCCGTAGTGCTTGGTTGGAAGTTAGGCAAACTTTTCTTTGCAGTATCTTTGGCTAATTTCTTAGTGCATGGATTTCATCTTTTTTATGTTCTTCCAAAAGCCAGAAATTTAAAGATGATTGATTATTCAGAGTTTATGAAGTGGCATGGTGTGTCCATGGCTTTAAATTTATTTGGCTTACTGCTTGCTTTTATTATGATTATACTTTTGGTAAGAAAGATATAAAAACTAATGAGGTGAGTAGAGATGATGGATGTGTTCTTTATGGAGAGGGATCCCTATGCACCCATTAGGCACTGCTATCCTGTGGAGAAGGTGCTATACCGTGGTAAAAGCCAGTATCAGGAAATAACTGTCCTTGAATCTCCATACTTTGGAAGGGTTTTGGTTTTGGATGGTGTGGCTCAGTGCGATGAAAAATTCGAGTTTATTTATCACGAATTTATGGCTCACGTGCCATTGTATGCCCATCCTAACCCAGAAACTGTGCTCATTATAGGTGGAGGAGATGGAGGAGTATTGAGAGAAGTATTAAAGCACCCAGAGGTTAAAAGGGCGGTTTTGGTGGATATAGATAAGGAGGTAATAGAAGTATCAAAGCGCTTTTTGCCCACTATAGCCTGTGCCTTTGACGATCCAAGAGTAATCGTTCTAAACGAAGATGGTTATAAATACATCCAAGATTACGAAAACGAGTTTGACGTGATAATAGTTGACTCAACAGACCCAGTGGGATTTGCACATGTGCTCACTACGGAAGAGTTCTTTAAGTATGTCTATAGAGCCCTCAAGGAAGATGGGATATACGTGGGACAGACTGAATCCATTTATTACCATATGGAGATAGTAAGAAGGATCCAAAAAACGCTAAGAAAGATCTTTCCCATAGTTGATCTATACACTGCGGTAATTCCGGGTTATGCGGGTTATTGGTGGACAATGTCTGTAGGTAGTAAGAAATACCAAGTTAGGGAGCCAAGCAGGGAGGTCAAAGTTCAAACAAAACTTTACAGTGAGGAAATGCACAAACATGCTTTCTTGCCAAAGGGGTTTTATGAAAAGATATTAAGTGATGATTACAAGTTCTAATTAGCTATGCGGTTTTCTAAACTGCAAGGATCGGGTAACGATTTTGTAATCATAGACAACAGAGATAAAAAGGTAGAGGAGTTTTTGAAGGACTTAAACCTTGACATAAAAGACTTTGTCAAAAGGGTATGTGCCTTTCACACCGGCGTTGGTGCGGATGGGTTAATACTCATAGAGAATCCAAAGGACAAAAATAACGACTTTAGCTGGAGGTTTTTTAATGCGGACGGTTCTGAGGCAGAGATGTGTGGTAATGGTTCGCGCTGTGCGGTTAGGTTTGCCTTTGAAGAGGGTATAGTGGGAGAATACGTTCGCTTTGAGACCTTAGCTGGGGTTATTCAAGCCTTTGTTTTGGAAAAGGGCAGAAGAATAAAAGTCCAGCTTACCCAACCCAAAGACTACAGAGAGGTAGTTTTGGATGTGGATGGTCAGAGGATAGAAGGGAGTTTTATAAACACCGGAGTGCCTCACTTTGTAGTTTTAGTAGATGATGTGGAAAAGATTGATGTGATTAAACTGGGCAGATTGATCAGATTTCATCCAAGCTTTCAGCCTAAGGGAACTAATGTAAATTTTATCCAACCTATAAGTTTTAACAGCATAAAGATAAGGACCTATGAGAGGGGTGTAGAAACAGAAACCTTAGCCTGTGGGACAGGTGCCACAGCATCTGCATTAGTTGCTTACAAAAAAGGCATTGTTTCTACAAAACCTGTGGAGGTTAAAACCCGCAGTGGGGAAACTCTTAACATAGACTTTGACGAGCATTTAACGCAAGTGTTTTTGGAGGGTAGCGTAGTGAGAGTGTTTGATGGCTTTTTGCGGAGGGAATTCTTTGAATGTTAAAGAAAAGAATACTCATACGGGTTATTCTGTCCTTCTTGATAACATTTTTTCCAACAGCATTCTTAATATATTTCGTATTTCAGAGAATAAGTGAAGAAGCATTGATTAAAGAAAGGGATACTCTATACAACAATTTTAGAACTTTGCTTAAGCACGAAGAACGTAATATAGAGTTAGCTAAATCTGAAATAATTCAAGGTAAAGATGATTACTATATATTGTTAAGAGTAGATGAGGAATGCGGTGGGATACCGCACTACAGGATTACAGACGGAGGACTTTATTACGGTAAGAAAATCTTTTTGGATGAAGATTGCTATTTTTTGGGTATAAATTTTAAAGAGCTTGTAGAATTGATGGAAGAGCTAAACTATGTTGAATGGTTGCTTTACTACGATAGATCTTACATTGATAGGCTACCACAGGAACTTTTAGATAGGTTTGTCAAGGATAAGTTGTTTAAAGACGATCTAATAATAGCAGGCTTTTCTGATGAATCGGTTCTTAATGTGCCATTTAAGGTAGGTGGATACTTGGTTTACGGAACTGGTCTAAAAAAAGCTCTGTTAGTAGAATTTCCACTTTTTGAAGAAAGTGGTTATCAGTTTGGGCAGGTGTTGTTTGTGAAGGACGTTTCTCACATATACGCAAACTTCTACACTTTGATGGGTGTGCTTGTTGGTTATTCTTTCGTGTTATCATTGCTATCTTCTTTCTTACTCTACAAGTTTTCCGAGGATTTAATAGTCAGAATAATAAAACTCCAGGAGTTTTCCAATAGGATTAAAATGGGGGATTTTTCTAAAATAGAGCCCTTTGAAACTTCCAAAAAAATGGACGAACTTGACCATCTGAGAAACAGCTTTATAGATGCTGCTTCAACCATAGGCAATCTGCTTTCTGAGCTTGAAGCCAAGAACAAACAACTTCAGGAATTGGCTTATTATGATTCACTTACCGGTTTGCCAAACAGAAGGTTCTTCTTTGAACACGCCAATTTGATCTTTGAAGAGGCAAAAAGGTATGGGAAAAAGCTGTCTCTCTTGATCATTGATATAGACCACTTTAAAAAGATAAACGACACTTATGGACATGACGCTGGAGATGTAGTTTTAAAAGTCTTTGCAGATGTGCTTAGAAGTGTGGTAAGGCAGTCTGACATTTGTGCAAGAATGGGAGGGGAGGAGTTTGCTGTGCTTTTGCCCAATACAGGTTTAGATGGAGCAAAGATATTAGCCGAGAGGATAAGAAGTGCGGTAGCAAATAGACCCGTGGAGTATGGTCATACAGTGATTTTAGTTTCTATTAGCATAGGAGCGTCTGAATTTAGAAGTGGTATGGAGAGTATAGATGATTTAATAAAAGAGGCAGATATTGCCCTTTACAAGGCAAAGGAAGGGGGAAGGAATAGAGTAGAAGTTTTTACTCCCGATAAAACAGGGGAGTTTCAAACTTAGGATTTCCCAAACTCCTCAGCATACCCATCTTTATAACCCTTACCACCTCTGGCGAAAAGTTTCTGTCTTTTTGATTTATAAAGTGATGGAACAAAACTCCAGAAGCCTCTAAGCCCAAGCCTCTATCCTTCATTATGTGCTCCCACGCTTTATCTTTTAAAAAGGCATTTCTTTGGTTTAGCCTTTTAGTTTTTGGTTGCCCTACAAATTGGTATCCGCATACCCTACCTTCCTTCAAAAATACTTTAATCAGATACTGCTCGTATTCAAAGACCATTGAACTTTCTGCGTCTTCAAACACTCCTCCACTGCCCGCTGGCACAGAACGAGTTTTTACCGCATTATAATCCACCAAACCAGAATGCTTTACCTTTAGACCTGCCATGTTGTAGCCTGCCACTGCTCCCCCTTGCTGAGCAGGTGGAAAAAGGGCGATCCACCTTTGTCTGCCCCATGCATCAATTCCAGAGCATATGTCTCCAGCGGCGTAAACGTCTTTGTCTGATGTTTGCTGATACTCATTCACAAGTATTCCACCTACAACCCTTCCAGTCCTTTCGTCTATGTGGATCTTTATGTCCGTATTTGCTACCAAATGCGTCCTTGGTCTAACGCCTGTGGAAAGGATAACCAAATCTGCCCTAAGGAACTTTCTTCTATCACTGCCATTTTGAACTATTTCTACTGCCTCTACCCAACCGTCCTCCCCATGTATTGCTAAAACCTGGTGGTTTAGGTAAAACTCTATACCCTCCTCTTCTTCAAGGATTTTCATGTATCTGTCTGCCATGTATTTGTCCAGCATTCTTGGGAGAACTCTGTCAAAAAACTCCACTACAGCGACCTGAAGGCCCATACTCCTTAGAGTTTCTGCGTCCTCCACACCTATGGGACCCGCTCCTACGATCACAACCCTTTTTACCCTTCCAGATAGAACCAAATCCCTTATCCTTTTGGCGTCGTCCAAGTTTTTTGCAGTGGTAACACCACCCAATTCTCTTCCGGGTATGGGTGGGACAAAGGCGCTTGCACCCGCAGCCAAAAGACACTTATCGTAAGATATCTCCTCTCCACCTTTGACTATAACCACCTTTCTTTTGTTGTCTATGCCTACCACCTCTTTGTTTGGTCTGAAATCTACCCTCATGCGCTCATAAAACTCATATCCCCCTTTGTAAAACAGTGCTTGATCCGAAATGTCCCCCCTAATTACGTTCTCCATACAGTTTGGTGCGTAAGTTGGGTAAGGCTCGTCCGAAAGGACTATTATGTCTGACTCTTTATCCACCTGCCTAAAGGCTTCAATAGCGGAGGCTGCTGCAGGACCATTGCCTACTATTACAACTCGCATAGTATAATAATAAATCATAGGCGGTGTAGCTCAGTTGGTTAGAGCGGGGATCTCATAAGTCCCAGGTCGGAGGTTCGAGTCCTCCCACCGCCATTCATTCCACACTTATCCTTTTCTGAATCTGATACATCCTTAGGATCTCCTCTACAGTATTGGCGTCCTCTGGCCTTTTGTCTAACCTTACAAAACCAACAGCCCTTGGAAATCTCAAGGCGTATCCGGGTTCATCCCCTGTCTTTCCTGCGGTGTGCAAAGGCGAGCGGGTTATTTCATCTGCGGATACGGTTATCACGTATTTTGGTTCCACCCATACATCGGGCGTTATCAAAGAATCAACCCTTGCGTGTTTGTGATCAAGCTTAATCTCATCCAACATCTTTTTTAGACTTATCCACTCTTCTTCTGAAAAGCCCGAACCCACTTTGCTAACGGTCTTAAACGTATCGGAAGAAGGATCATACACTGCGGTTAGCAGTGCTCCTATGCCCAGTTCTGCCCTTGCTCCCCTTCCGTAGAAATAGCCCACTATGACCACATCTACGGTGTCCGCAAGTTGTCCCTTATAGCTTCTCTTTAGCTTTACCCAGTTGAAGTTTCTTGAGCCTGCGGTGTATGGTGCATCAAGCCTTTTTCCCATAATTCCCTCTAAGCCTCTAAGAATAGCATCTTCAAAAAACTCCTCCACCTCCTTTGCAGATTGGACTATTCTTAACTCTGAAAGCTCAAGGGTATTTCCAAAAGTTATTAGATCTTCTAACTTTTTCCTTCTGTCTATGAACGCCTTAGTGGTGTAATCTTCTCCATTCAAATACAAAAGGTCAAAGCAAAAGAGTTTTAGCGGATACTCCTTTGAGTATTCGTAAATGTTGTATTTTCTCTTCCTTTGTATGGTTATCTGAAAGGGATAGAACTCTCCCGTTTGTTCATTTACAGCCAATGCTTCTCCTTCTATGATCAACTCATCAGCGTCAATCTTTGTGATGGCTTGCTTTATTTCAGGGAGCATTTCAGTCATAGGCTCTAAGTTTCTTGAGTATATATAAACTTCCTCACCCTTTTTGTGAATTTGGAGTCTAAAGCCATCGTATTTTGCCTCAACGGCGCATTTGCCCAACCTTCTTATTAACTCTTCTGCACTTGCTACCCTTTCTGCCAAAGCCATGCGTATAGGATAACCGGGCTGTATCTTAAATTCTGCCAAACCTTGTAGACCTTTCTGCGCAAGAGTTTTTGCTACCAAGCCAAGATCAGAACAAAGATTGTAAGCTCTTTCTACCATCTGTTTATATTCCCTTCTGCCTAACAGAAGAGCCAGGGCTTCTATGATCGTAGCCTCTCCCACACCCAAGCGAAGGTTCCCAACTATGATTCTTACCACAAACTTTGCCTCTACGGAAGATAAAGCCCTTAGTAGGTTGATAAGCAACATAACCTTGTCTAAGGTTCCCTTAGCCCTTGCTATACTATACAACTCTTCATAAACCTGAGAAACACTCAAACCCTTCCCTTCCCTTTTTAACACCTCCAAAGCTACTTTTCCCACATCTCCCAAGTCTTTGTAAAGCTTTTGGATACTGCTCAGCTTCAAACCGCAAGCCTTGGACAAAGCTTCCATTACCAACTTTTCGGACACGCCAAACTCTAAACCCCTGAAGGAAGGCACGAGTTCTCCCATAGTCAAATAGACCACTTTATCTATTTCTTCTTTGTCTGCCTTAGAAAAAAGTTCGTAGAGTATTTGGGACATTTCCAGCCTGCTGGTAGTTCCCTCAAGTCTTTCAAAAAACTGTGCAAGCTCTAAAAATTTCACCATTATAATTTTAAAGGATGGCGGAAAAGGATAAAAAAGTGATGGAAATAGACGAGATAATGCAAATACTTCCTCATCGCTATCCACTGCTGTTGGTGGACAAAATCATTGAGCTTGAGCTTGGAAAGAGAATAGTGGGTTTAAAAAACGTATCCATCAACGAGCCTTACTTTCAGGGACACTTTCCCGGCTTTCCCTTAATGCCCGGCGTATATATTCTTGAAGCGCTGGCGCAGGTGGGAGGAATACTGATGATTAAGTCTTTGGACTTGGAAATAGGAAAATACGCTGTGGTTTTTGCAGGCATAGATGAAGCAAGGTTTAAACGACCTGTGTATCCCGGAGATCAGCTTGTGCTTGAGTTGGAGGCAGTTTCTCTAAAAAAGAGCCTTTCCAAAATGAAGGGTATTGCAAAGGTTAATGATCAGTTAGTGGCCGAGGCAGTGCTTTACGCCTCCGCAAGGGAACTGTCCCAACTCAAAAGGTAGATCCTACTTTCTGAAGAATCTTTTAATTCTCTTTAGCAATCCTCCAAACCTTTTGTTAATTTCCAACCTCAACTCCTCCGCCAGCATTCCCAACTTTCCGGAAACTTTGGATAACACAGACTTGTCTTTTACCCTGTCTCCTTCTAAAAATTCTTTAAGCAGTTCGTTGGTTTTTTCCACAGCCTCTAAGAACCTTCTAAGCTCTTTTTCGTTCTCAAAGTCTACACTGTTCAGACGCTTTTCCACACAAACCAATATGCCTTCCAATGCACTGTCAAAGCTTGCGTTGGCAGACTTGCTGTCAGCAAATTGGGTTAGCAGTTCAAGTAATTTAGATCTTAGCCTAAAACGATAGTCTTCCAGATGATAGGCAAAGGGCTCTTTATTTTCTATGTTTTCAAGAAACTCTTCAACTATTAGAACGACCTTCTCTTCTACGCTTAAAATCCTTTCCATGTTTTAGTCCGTTTCGGTGTGATGTTCTTCTCCTGTAGGTGCTTTCTTTCCTTCCTCAAGATCGTAAAATCTTCCTTCCAGCTTTTTCAAGATCTTTGGTAGTGTGGTGTATTCCATCTCTTCCGAAGGTAGTCTATGAGGTTCAAATATGCCCTGCCTTCTGAGGATGTCCGCAATAATTTGGGCTTGCTCTCTTGCCTTATCAAAGGCTGGATCATCAAAGAGGTCCCTTGGTCCTATGAGCTTGCCTTGGGCTATTTGATACCCTGCCGCTATAACCCTTGGTGGTCCATCAAACCTGGTGGGCGTAGCTTGTTTGAATGAAACGGGCATTATGGGTCCGTTGTGGGATCCTCTCATCCAACCTTCCACTATCCAGGGTCTTGCAAAGGGTTCCAAAATCTCACCTACTGCCGGAAAACCTGACTGAGCCCTAACTATCATAACAGGATCGTCCTTACCCACATACTTGCCCGCTATAAGGGATAATCTTTGGGTGGATGCTACTGCGGCGATCTCACCGTCTGAATTTCTCCAAACGCTCTTTATGGCATACCTTCCCACAGAGCCTATTAAAGCCAAAAGATCATAAAGCTCTGCAGGCGTAGAGAGTCTAACAGCCTTTCCTGTGAATGTATCCAAAACTTCAAAGGTAAATCCCTCGTGCATCTTTGGATCTATTACCAGTCCTGCACATACCATAGGATCTGCAAACATCTCGTAAAGCGGTAAATTCCACGCACTTGGTGAGGTTTTGTCCGCAAAGAAAACTATAACGGGCTCAGAAGGTCTTTCTTCAAACTCCATTTCCGCCACGCCCGGTCCCATACCTTTTACGTTTCCAGAAAAGGTATCAGAAAGTAAGTCCTGTCCCGCTCCGTAAAGCTTTAACTTTTTGGAAATCTCCGTGCCTGCTTCAAAAGCCCTCCAAGCTATACCATGAACCACTTCGCTATCCACCCCATGCTGATGGGTCATCACCAAAGCTATGTCGTCTCCACACACGAGGGTCTGACAGTCTATGAGATTGCCTTTTTCCACCTCTGCCAAACCTATCTCTTTTACCTTTTCCAAAACTTCGGGATGAACACCAGAGTGTCCTACAAACCCCCCTATGTCTGCCTTTATCACGCTTAACGTTATCTTCACGGAACTACCTCCTTCTGTTTTTTCTATTATAAACCACATTAAGGCTATAATTAAGGGCTTAATCTATACGCAGGGTTATACCTTACGTATGAGTGAGTATGCATTAATTTTAAGATAATATGGATAGGCCTGTTAAAGAGTTAAGTGTCTTTAAACTGCAAACCTCTCTAAAGCCTGCGGGAGACCAGCCAAAGGCGATAGAAAAACTTTTGGATAACCTACTACAGGGTGTAAAAGAACAGGTGCTTTTGGGTGCAACCGGCACAGGAAAGACCTTTACCATAGCCAACGTTATAGCCAAATACGGAAAGCCCACCCTTATAATAGCCCACAACAAAATCCTTGCAGCTCAGCTATACAGAGAATTAAAGGAGCTGTTTCCCAACAATGCGGTGGAATACTTTATATCCTACTACGATTACTACCAACCGGAGGCATACATACCAGAAAAAGACCTCTACATAGAAAAGGACGCATCCATAAACGAAATCTTGGAAAGATACAGACACTCTGCTACCATATCGGTTTTGGAAAGAAGGGATGTGATAGTTGTAGCTTCTGTCTCGTGTATATACGGTCTTGGCTCTCCCAGCGCATACTACTCTTTGAGAATACCCTTAGAGGTTGGTAAAAAGATCAGTCAAACAAAGCTTGCAAGAATGCTTGTGGAAATTGGCTACGAAAGGAACGACTATTCTATAAAAAGGGCAACCTTTTCCATAAGGGGTGGAGCTTTGGAGATCATACCTTCGGACTTGGAAGACCAGATAGTTAGGGTGGAGTTTTGGGACGACGAGATAGAAAGCATAACTCTCATGGATGCCTTTAACAGACATAAGCTCAAAGACCTTCAGAAGGTTGTTCTTTTTCCTGCATCCCACTACATAGCTCCGAGGGATATTATAGAATTTGCCCTTGAGCAGATTGAAAGGGACCTGCACGAGCGAGTAAAGTGGTTTAAATCTCAAGGGAGGGAAGTAGAAGCCCAAAGGCTTTATCAAAGAACCATGCACGACATTGAGATGATAAGGGAATTTGGACACTGTAAGGGCATAGAAAACTATTCAAGATACTTTGAAGGTAGAGCTCCCGGAGAACCTCCATATACCTTACTTGACTACTTTCCGGAAGACTTTTTGATAATAATAGACGAGTCCCATGTGACAGTTCCTCAAATAAGGGCAATGTATAACGGAGACAGGTCAAGGAAGGAAAAGTTAGTAGAATACGGTTGGAGACTTCCATCTGCCTTGGACAACAGACCACTAAAGTTTGAAGAGTTCTTAGAGAGGATAAACCAAGTTATATACGTCTCTGCCACTCCAGGAGAGTGGGAGCTTGAAAGAAGTAAAGGGGTTGTGGTAGAGCAAATAGTAAGACCCACCGGACTTTTGGACCCAGAGGTGGAGGTGCGTCCCACAAGGGGACAGTTGGAGAACTTGGTAAAAGAGATACAGGAAAGGAAGAAAAGAAAAGAGAGGGCTTTGGTGCTTACTACCACCAAAAGGCTTGCGGAAGAAATCTCCGAATACCTTCACGAAAGGAACATAAAGGCAAAGTATATGCACTCGGACTTGGACGCCATAGAAAGAGCAAAGATCGTCAAAGAGTTAAGGGAAGGAAGTATTGACGTTGTAGTTGGTGTAAATCTTCTCAGGGAAGGGCTTGACTTGCCAGAGGTTTCTTTGGTCGCAATATTGGACGCAGACAAAGAGGGTTTTCTAAGAAGCTATACTTCTTTAATTCAAATGATAGGAAGGGCTGCAAGGAACATCAACGGAAAAGCCATACTTTACGCAGACCGCATAACCCCATCTATGCAAAGGGCAATAGAGGAAACAAACAGAAGGAGAAAACTTCAGGAAGAATACAACAGAAAACACGGTATAACTCCAAAAAGCATAGTAAAGCCTGTCAAAGAGCTTTTGGCAATAGAAGAACTTGATTATGTAAAATTACCTATGAAACTTCCAAAGGATATCAAAACTGAAGAGGATTTGGTGGAAAAGATAAACAAGTTGGAAAAAGAAATGTGGGAGTGTGCCAAGAGGTGGGAATTTGAAAAGGCAGCAAAGCTCAGAGACGAGATAAAAAAACTCAGAGAGCTTTTGAATTTAGTATGAGAAAGGGTGTAATCCTCCTTGCGGGTGGAGAAGGCAAAAGGCTTGGGTTTAAAAAGCAATACCTACAGCTAAAGGGAAAACCCCTTTATGCACACTCCTTGGAAAAGGTTATTGACCTTTTTGAGGAGGTGATCCTTGTGCTTCCGGAAGAGGATGTGGAAAAAGTGAAGGTTCCCGGTAAAGTTAAAAAGGTCTGCGGTGGAAAAGAAAGGCAGGATTCGGTGTTTGAAGGGCTTTTGAGTGCAGAGGCAGACATAGTGGTCATACACGACTGTGCTCGCCCTTTTGCAAGCAAAGAGCTGTTTTTGAAAGTTTCAGACCTTGGCCAGTTTGAAGGTAAAATATGTGCCATTCCTGTCAGAGACACTTTAAAGCAAGTTTCAGAAGGCATAGTTATCAAAACTGTAGATAGAGCTGGCCTTTGGCATTCACAAACACCTCAGGCTTTTATAAGAAAGGTTCTACTGGAGTGCCATTTTAGATCTCGGGCCGAGGGCTTTTACGCTACCGATGATGCCATGCTGTTGGAAAGATATGGCTATAAGGTAGGTGTAGTAATGGGAGAGATAACAAACATAAAGATAACCTATCCGGAAGATTTAGAACTGGCAAGACTTTTAGAAATTCTGCTTTGAAAATCTTCTAAAAGACCACCAGATTGTCTCTGTGAATAGCCTCTTCTTTGTTTGTTTTTAAAATTCTCTTGACCTCCTCCCCTTTCTTCCCTAAGACCTTTTTTAACTCTTCGGAAGAGAAGTTTGTTTTTCCCTTTCCCGCAAGCAAGCCATCCTGCGTGTAAAGAACCACCACCTGTCCCCTGTTAAAACTTCCCTCTACCCTTTTTATGCCCGCAGGAAGAAGGCTTTTCCCATCCTTTAGCGCTCTGTATGCCCCTTCGTCTATGTATAACACCCCCTTTGGTTCTTCCATCATAGCAAGCATTCTTTTACTTTGCTTTAAGGGCTTTGAAGGTTTAAAAAAGGTCCCCATAGTTTTTCCTTCTTTTACGCTCTCCAGTGAGTCTTCCTTTCCGGTTATGACTACAGGTATGCCAAGGCTAACTGCAATCTTTGTGGCGGTGAGTTTGCTCAACATTCCACCTGTACCATATGTGGAATTAACCCCCTTTACCCATCTGAAAGCAGAATCTACGTCCTCCACAATTGGCACTATATTATCCTCGTCGTCCCTCAGCCCTCCAGCGGTAGATAGGATCACCAGCATATCTGCCTGAAGCATAAAGGCGGTATGCACTGCCAAAAAGTCATTGTCTCCAAAGAGCAATTCTTCCACGCCCACTGTGTCGTTCTCATTTATTATGGGCACCGCACCTATTTCTAACAGCTTTTCCAAAGCATTCTTTGCGTTATCAAACTTCGTTTTATCTCTGAACACATCAGAAGTTAGAAGCACCTGAGCGGGCACCAGCTTGTAGTTTGAAAAGACCATGTCGTAAAGGTGCATAAGGTAAGCTTGGCCTATGCCCGCAAGGGCTTGCTTTTCCACCAAGCTTTTTGGTCTTTCTTGTAGGTTTAGCTTTTTCAAACCGCACAGAACCGCTCCAGAGGACACCAAAATCACCTGATCTCCAGCAGACTTTAGCCTTTTTATCTCTCTGCCCAGTTTGGCTATAAGGTTTAGGTCTATATCTCCTTCTTGGGTCTGTATCAGGTTTGACCCTATCTTAACTACCAGCCTCATCTTTTAGAGCTTTTGTCATTCTTATCCAATAGTTGAACCTGTCCTTTTCTACAAAACCATGTTTTTTGTAAAACTCTAAAGCCCACGAATTTTTGTCTCCCACCCACAGCTCTACGGTATCTAAGCCCCTTTCCTTGAAGTATTGAATGGCTCTTTCCAAAAGCTTTTTTCCTACACCTATTCCTCTGTATTCTGGCAAGACTACCAATTCGTGTATGGCACCCACCACCTTACCTTCCCTCTTGCTAAACCAGTTTCCGTCGCTTGCTATGAACCCCACCTTTTTACCATCCAAAATGGCAACAAATATGCCTGCGACATCCCTTCTGAAAAGCCAGTTAAGATAGGCTAAAACATCTTCTATGTGCGTGTAAGCATATTCTTCTAAGCCCTTGTAGCCTTCTAAGTATATGCGAGCTAATTCTTCTATGCTTTCACTGTTTGCCTTCTCTATGCTTACCATAATTTAGAAAACTCTTTTTACCTTGGTGTCAGCTGGAAGATGTATTTTAAACAGACCGCTTGAGGGTGTAAAGTTTGCGCTGATGTCTATGAGTTCTATCTCGGTGGTGGTCCCATCTTTTTCCTCAACCCTTATGATCTTTGGCATTCCATCTTGGCCCACACTTACCAAAACCCTGTGAAAAAACTCGTCTTTGGCTTTTGGCTTTAATACCAAAAACCTCTTTCCTTCCCTTTCCATCTCTCCCACAAGGTCAAACACCTCACTCAACGGTTTGGAGATCAAAAGAAGCGACTCAATCACCGCAGATTGGTTCCTGTCTATGTGGTCTATTATGGCGCTTTTTTCCGAAGGAGAGTACAGGATTATTTGTCTGCCATCGGATACTATGATGGTCTTTTCTGGTTGTTCGTATTCAAGTCTAAACTTTCCTCCCCTTTGGGCATAAAAGAAACCTTTAGAAAGTTCCTGCTTTGGATACCAAGGATACTTAACCCTTTGGACAAAGGAAGCTTTTAGCACCCTTATTTCCTGAAGTTTCTTTTCTAAGCTTTCAAAGGTCTGAGCAAAAACTAAAAGGGGAATGACAAGCAAAAGCGTTAGTGTCATAGTGTATTATTTTAAATACGTCGGGTGAAAAATTAAGAAAAATGCAAGTTTTCTTGTTAGAAAGCCCTTTGGAGGGCAGGGACTTGTAATATCCTTTTCAATTACATCAGCAGGTGGAGGAAAGGTATAACGCTTTTGGCTTACCTTTATGGGTATGCCATTGGTTATAGCGGTTTCAGAAAAAGCTATGTGCTTGGTTAATTTCTTACCTGACGTATTGGATAGTTTATAATTCCATTCTATGGAATGGAGGTATTTGGTAGTTTTCATAACCGCTCCCAAAGACAGGGGATGGGATATAGCAAACTACATAGTAGAGCAAAAGCTAGGTGCCTGTGTAAATGTGGTATCAGAGGTAAGTTCGGTTTACTGGTGGAAGGGAAATATAGAGAAGGACAAAGAGAGTCTTTTGATTATAAAGACTTCTGTAGAGAAGTTTGAAAAGCTGATAGTTGAAGTTAAAAAGATTCACCCCTACACGGTTCCAGAAATAATAGCCATGCCTATAGTGGGAGGAAATGAAGACTATCTTAAATGGATAGACGATTCCCTTGGGCAATGAGGAGAAAATTCTTTAAAAGGTCTAAGCCTGCTTCAGAAAGTATAGATTCTGGATGAAACTGCACACCAAAAACTGGATACTCTGTGTGTTGCACACCCATTACCTCTCCGTCTTCAGACCAAGCGGTTACTTTTAGAAAAGGTGGTAAAGTGTTTGGGTCTATTACTAAAGAATGATACCTAACTGCGGTAAATGGATTGGGTAGTCCTGAGAATATTCCCTCTCCTGTGTGGCTTATCAGGGATGTTTTGCCGTGCATCAACCTTTTGGCTCTTACTATCTCTGCTCCAAAGGCATAGCCTATGGACTGATGTCCCAAACATACGCCAAGTATCGGATAATCCTTATAAAACTCTCTAATCACTTCCACAGATATACCCGCTTCCTTTGGTGTGCAAGGTCCTGGGGAGATAACTATTGCCTCTGGCTTCATATCCCTTATTTGGTCAAGCCCTATTTCATCATTCCTTTTAACAAAGACCTCAGCACCAAGTATTTGAAAATACTGAACCAAGTTATAAGTAAAAGAATCATAGTTGTCTATCATCAGTATTCTCATCTTAGTATTTCCTCTATCCTTTTTACGACCTCTTCTATTATCCAGTCTGGAGTTGATGCACCTGCGGTTATGCCTACCTTTTCTACACCGGAAAACCAAGCTTCCTCCAACTCCTGAGCGGTCTCTACATGATAACTACGTGGGTTCAAAGAGCGGGATATCTCGTACAACCTCCTCGTATTTCCACTGTTTTTCCCACCAACTATGATCATTACATCTACCTTTGGTGCCAGCTCATAAACATCCTCCTGTCTTTCCGATGTAGCGTTACATATGGTGTTTATAACTTTAAGTTCCTTTGCCCAAAGGGCTAACTCACCAACCACTTCCTTGAAAAACTGCTCATTCTGAGTAGTCTGTGCGACTATACCTATTTTTTCTAAATGCTTAACTTTCTCCAAATCCTCTTTTGTTTCTACTACAATACCCTCTCCACCTGCCTTCTTTAGATAACCCAACGTGCCTATAACCTCTGGATGGTTTTTCTCTCCCAACAAAACAACAAAATAGCCTTCTTCCACAAGCTTTTCTACAGCTTGATGAACCGCCTTCACATAAGGGCATGTAGCATCCACAACCTTTAAACCCTTCTTAACGTATTCTATTTCTTTATCAGGGGGAATTCCGTGAGAACGTATTATTACAGTATCACCAGCACTTAGATTTTCTTCTGTTTCCAACACCTCCACCCCTTCCTTTCTCAACCTTTCAACCTCCTGTGGATTGTGGATTAAAGGACCAATAGTCCATATTCTTTTACCTTTGTTTTCCCTTGAAACTTTTTCTGCGATGCTTATGGCTCTTTTCACTCCAAAACAAAACCCAGCGTGCGGTGCAACAATTATCTTAGCCATATTCTAAAAATATAACATCTACTTCTTTGTATATCATGATTTCACTCAAGCTTACTTTACAAAGGAAAGCCTTCACCGGAAAACCCATCCGTGCAAATAACCTAACAGCCTCTGAAAATTTTCTGTCTACCCTATAGTTGGGAGAGAATACCTTAGCATCCTCCCTTTGCACTACAAAGACAAGCTCAGGTTTTAGTCCTGTTTTAGAAATCTCTATAAGCTTATAGACATGTTTTGTTCCTCTTTCCGTTGGTGCGTCCGGAAACAGTGCGATACCATCTTCCACTAAATTAACAGATTTTGTTTCTACTACAGTGGATGAATACATCAAATCAAATCGTTGATTGCCAAAGGTAGGTTCAAATTTAACAGGAATATCAAGAAACTCTGCATAGAGCTTAGGTGTAATGGTTGAATCTATGCACACAAGAGAGTGTTCCTCTTGCACCAAAAAGACTTCAAAACTATACTTACCAGAGTTCTTTTCACGCAGAAATACCTTCTTACCAGGTTTTAGAAGTTCGGTTAATCGTCCGGTATTTCTTATGTGTGCAAGTAAAGGTTTTTCATCTACTAACACCTCCCCAACGAACCTGTTTATTCTTCTGAGAAATTTTGCCTCTTTAAAGGGCCCTATTTTCATATCTTCTAAAAAGGCCCTACCGGGCGGTAGGGCAAACAAATTTGGGGAGGGAGGGAGGGGGAGGGAGTTTATAACCCCTTAAAAACCCCAACTTCTTAAGCTTTCTAAGTAGATAATATAACATAAAAATTTTTTCTGTCAAGCTATGTTAAGGTAACCTGCTTCACTTTTTCTTGACCAAATTGTAAGACACCCTTAACTTTTTCTTTATGGAAACTCAGTATTCACAAGAAGAGTTAAAAAAAATGCTCCTACTGATCCTACCAGAAGTTCTGGCTGAATATTTTCAGGAGAAAGAAAAGGAAATAAAAGCTATACCTCTGCTTGAGAGACTTATAAGACTTGAAGAAGAACTAAAGGCTTTGAGAGTTATAGAAGAAAATAGGTTCTCCACCACGCTAAGAGAAGTGGATAAAAGGTTTGAGGCAGTAAGCCAGAGGTTTGAAGCTTTGGAGCGGGAAATGCAAGCAAGGTTTGAGGCAATTAACCAAAGATTTGAAGTTTTGCAAAAGGATATGGACAGAAAGTTTGAAATAATGAACCAGAGGCTTGAAGCTTTGGAACGGGAAATGCAAGCGAGGTTTGAAGCGATTAACCAAAGATTTGAAGCGCTTGAGCGCCGTTTGAACTTTATGCAGTGGCTTATAACTGTTGGCTTTTCGTTCTTAGCCCTGATTATAACAATCATAAACTTTACAAAAGGTTAATAAATTTCCTTCAGTATCTCTCTCCCACCGCTGGCTAAAAGCTTTTGGGCTAACCTTTTTCCTACTTCCACATATTCTTCAACTTTTCCTTCCTCCACACCTTCTATAAACCTCTCTCCATTTAAGTCTGAAACAAAACCCTTTATGTATATCTTGTCCGACTCTATCCAAGAAAAGGCTCCTATGGGAACTTGACAGCCTCCTTCTAATTCTCTCAAGAAAGCCCTCTCGCACATAGCTCTCAAATGACTTTCCCAATGATCTAAGGCTTTTACATATTTCTGAACTTTTGGATCATCTTCCCTCGTTTCTATAGCCAAGCTCCCTTGACCGACTGCAGGGATAAAATCCTCTAAAACTTGACTTATGTAAGCTTCTAAACCCATCCTTTTTACTCCCGCATACGCCAACACAATGGCAGAGTATAGCCCTTCCTCCAACTTTCTTATCCTCGTATCTACGTTTCCTCTTAGAACCTCTACTTTGAGATCCTTTCTCTTTCTTTTTATCTGAACTTGTCTTCTTAAGGAAGAGGTACCAACAACTGCGCCAGGAGGAAGCTCTTCCAACTTCTTACCTTCCTTAGATATTAGTACGTCGTAAGGATTCTCTCTTTCTGTTATGGCACAAAGTGTTAAACCATCTGGCAAAACCATAGGAACATCCTTTAGGGAATGCACCGCAAGATCAATCTCTCCTTTCAACAAAGCCTCCTCTATCTCCTTTACAAAAAGCCCTTTACCTCCTATTTTAGCCAGAGGAGAATCTAAAATCTTGTCTCCTGTTGTTGTAATCAACACCAGTTCTACCTTACACCCTAAGGACTCTAACTTTTCCTTTACAAAATTTGCCTGCCAAAGGGCCAATTTACTTTTTCTCGTGCCAAGCCTGAAAAACATTTCCTTCACTCTCCGTAGCGAGCAATTTTAACCTTCTCCGTGGTTATTAGCCCACCTTTTATCATTTTAGCTATTTCTGGAAGGATCTTTTCTATTTTATCTTCGCTGTCTATGATTTCCACCACTATAGGCAGGTCCGAAGAGAACTTAAAGATGCCTGCTTTGCGTATAACGGAGGATTTTCCATAGCCTAATATCCCTCTGAGGACTGTAACACCTGCTATACCCTCTTTTTTACAATACTCAGTTATGTATTTATAGAGAGGTTTGCCTTCCCACCTATCGTCCTCTCCAAAGAATATCCTCAGCAGAACTGCTTCTTCCCACTTCATAACAACCTACCCAGGTTGTAACCCAAGAAGGTAAGAAAAATTCCAACAAAGTTAGTAATAAAGAAGTATAGAAAAAATTTTGCGTATTCCCCATTTACTATAAGGCTAAAGCTTTCATAAGTGAAGGTTGATAGGGTGGTAAAACCGCCAGTAAGACCAGTTATGAAAAAGCCTCTAACTTCGCTTGAAGCGCTTAGCTTCTCCACAAGGTAAGAAAAGAAAAAACCTATAAGAAAGGAACCGATCAAATTTACTGTCAGTGTGCCCAAAGGGAAACCTATACCAAACTTGTCTTGTAAAAACTTTGAAAGCAAATATCTAAGCAAAGATCCTACAGCTCCACCTACCGCTATTGCGAAGAGGATTCCCATACCCACACCCTTTCCACACTAACAAGCCCACGTTTTATGTACCTGCCAAGCTCTTCTAATATACTACTAACACTTTCTTCTTCATCTACAAACTCTATGATCACCGGAAGGTTGTAAGACAACACTTCAATACCCTCGTAATGGTATTCACCAGTAGTGCCATAGCCAAGTAAAGCCTTTAGGACTGTAGCTCCAGCTATGTTTCTTTCTCTCAAAAATTTCAAAAGCTTAGAATAGAGAGGCTCACCCTCTAACTCTTCGTTTTCTTTTATGAATATGCGTGCAAGAACATAACTTTTCTCCTTAATTTGCATAGAGTTATTATACTTTAGATGCTGAAGGTAGCCCTAACCGGAAACATAGGTTCTGGTAAATCTACGATAGCTAAGTTTTTTGAGGATTGTGGTTTTTATGTATATGATGCAGACAAAATAATAAAGGACTTTTACAAGGAAAGAGGTGAGGTATACGAAAGGATTTTGGAGATTTTTGGAAGGGGAATACTTTTAGAAGATGGTATCATAGATACCAAGAAGTTGGCGGATATAGTGTTTTCGGACAAGGAAAAGCTACTAATTTTGGAAAAAATAACCCATTCAGCTCTTTACAACAAATTAGAACAGATTTTTAAAACCTTACCAAAGAACGCAGTGGCAATAGTAGAAGCCTCCCTTGTTCTGGAAAAAAAGAGTAAAGGTAAGTACGATTTTGTAGTTTTAGTTTATGCTCCCTACGAGGTCTGTAAATTAAGGTCTTTGGCAAGGGGTATGACGCAGGAAGATTTTGAAAGAAGATGGAGGAACCAGATGAATCCGGAGGAAAAGCTGAAGCAGGCTGACTACATAGTGGATAACAGCGGGGATATAGAAAAAGCCAAAGAGAGAGTTAAGACACTTTGCAAAACATTCAAGCTTTTTGCTGAGTTTCAACGTTAGAGGTTCTTAGTTTCATTCTCAATCTACACACTGAACACACATCACCCGTAGTAGGCTCACCACATATTTTGCATGATTTCAACTGAACATCTTTCCTGAACTTAAGCAAGGGTCTTACCTTTCTTATAAACTCCAAGTAGAATCTAAGCTTTGTTCCAGGACTTTCCTCTTCAATCTTTGACATCAAAAGCTTATAGCTTATGGAAGATGCTCCTACCGAATAGGGACACTCGTCTTCTACAAAGTCTATACCAGAGAGAAAGGCATAAAGCGCACTCTCTTTCTCTGTTATCAAACACAGGGGTTTTACCTTTCTAACAAAACCATTACCTTCTTCCAACACTGGATATTGTCTTACCAAATACTCTATGTTCCAAGAAAGCACGTTGCCCATAAGCACTGCACACTCATCATCCAGATTGTGTCCCGTAGCTATTATGGAATAACCAAGCTCTTTTGCATTAAGGTTCATATAATATCTCTTTAGAGTGCCACAAACAGAACATGCGGGTCTGTTTTGAAGCTCTTTTAGAGTTGGTATATCCCCTATGTTCTCTTTGAGACTTATCACATAGAGCTTTCTGCCTATTTTGTCCGCAAAGGCTTTAGCTTTTCTTTCCGAAAGCTCGGAGTATTCTCCTATACCTAAGTTTATGTAAAGGCCATCTGCTTCATATCCAAGCTTCCAAAGGGCGTGCCACAAAGAAAGACTATCCTTACCACCAGAAACTGCTACAAGGATTCTGTCAGACTTTGAAAACATTTTAAAGCTTTTGATAGTCTTCTTTACTCTGTTTTCAAACCACTCTGTGTAATGGGCCTTGCACAAAGCCAACTTGTGATGGGGTAGATAAACTACCGCTTTCTCAGCACACTTAACACATTTTCTCATCTAAATAAATTTTAGTGCTTTTTGATGCATTTCCAAGTGTTGCATCATATGTTGCATCATGCAACACTTTTGAAAAGTAAAACCTTCTAAAAACTTTGAAAATCAAGCTAACAATAAAGGTAATTTTTGGCATTTTTTTGCAATAAAGATAAGTGAAAAACCTTTAAAGGAGGTGTAAGCTATGGCTACACTTAGCAAGTTGAAAGAGCTCATGTCCATACCTGGAGCCATTGCTGCGGGTGAGTTTTCAGATGATGGTAGGCTTTTGGCTTACTACGGAGAAATTGATGAAAAGTCTGCCGAGATTGCGGCTATGATGTGCGCTGCCAACAAGCTTATGGGTAATATGCAGGCAAAGGGATGGAGCGCCTACACCGGACAGGGAGGATTTTATCCAGTCTATGGCTTTGCGGTTGCGGGAGGCAAATACGCAGCTTGCATAATGGGAAATGTGGGAGTCTTTGTGGAGCTAAGCAAGGCAGACTTTGATAAAACCTTTGAAGTGCTATCCAAATACATTTAAGGAGGTAAAGCCATGGCAAACTTGGACAGACTTATGAACATAAAAGGTGTTTGGGCTGCTGGGGAGTTTTCCCCAGATGGCAAACTTGTTGCCTATAAGGGCAACATATCCGAAGAGCATGCTGCAATGGCTGCGATGATGTGCGCAGCAAACACCATGATGGCTGAAATGCAAACTCAAGGATGGACAGCCCTTTCCGGACAAGAATGGACACCACTTATAGGTTGGGCTCTGACTGGGCCAAAGTATTCTGTGTGCGTGGTGGGTAATGTAGGCGTCTTTGTCAACAACGACGAAGTGTCCTTCAACGAAGTCTTTAAGGTGCTAAGGGAAGAAGCGGGCAAGTAAAAACATCCCTCGGGGGCGCGCCTGCCCCTTTTTTCGCAGGAGGAAAAAATGTATAAATTTCTTTCGGAGCAGTGGATAAAGGCTTACGCAGAGGAATGGAACAAAAACGAAAAGTTAAAAAATGAGCTAAAGGACTTCTCCGCAAGCATAAAGTATTACATAGAAGGAAGAGAGGGAGATGCGGTCCATCTGATAGTTCAAAACGGAGAAGCAAAGGAAGCAGGAAAGGCAGACAGCAAGAGTTACGACTTTGAGCTATGGGCTAATCTGGAAAATTGGAAGAAGTTAGCTACTGGAGACATGGGGCCAAAGGCTGCTATGCTAACAAAAAGGTTAAAGTTCAAAGGTTCCATGATAACTGCCATGAAATATATGTCCGCTTTTGAGGATAGTTTAAGGATGATGGGAAAAGTTCCCACCGATTGGGAGATAAAATGAGAATTGATGGGGTTTGAAACTTTTGAAAACCTGTTTGAGGGGGTTTTGGTAATAGACAAAAATCTGAGGATAGTTTATGCCAATCCGTCTGCAAAAAGGCTTATAGGTAAGGATCTAAAAGCAGGGGAGGAGTGCAGGGGGCTTTTTTCCATATGCAACAGCTGTCCCGCAAGCTTAGTTTTTGAAGAGAGAGAAGGGCTTCAGGTTTATGATGTAGAAATCTGGAATAAAAGGCATGTTTGTTGGAGCATGAGCCTTTTGGATGATGGCTACCTGGTAGAAACCTTTAGGGATGTTACAAACGTGGTTCATTGCATAGTGGAGGCAGAAAGGCAAAGGTCCTACAAAGAAGCCATACTTAACTCTATAGTAGAGGCTATATTGGTGGTGGATAAAGATGGTTTTGTTTTGGAGCACAATAAAATAGCCCATCGTATGCTGTGTAGAGATTACGAGGAGAATCTGGTAGGAAAGAATGTGAAAGAATTGATAGAATTGTCTATAGAAGAGCTTCCGCCAGAGGGCGAAAGGGCAGACGTTTATATTCAAACTCCCTGTGGAAAACAAAAAGCTTCTGTGCTTGTCTCTCCAATGAGCTCTGGCTTTGGCTATGTGGTATCTTTATATCCTATTCAAGAAGTTCTAAGCTGTAACTTTGGAGAAGAAAATACTATAGTTTTTAAAAGTCCCTCTTTCCAAAAGGTTTTAGAACTAGCCCAAAGCGTGGCTGAATATCCCACAAACGTGCTCATAGAAGGAGAAACAGGAACTGGTAAGTCTTTGCTTGCTAAGTATATTCATTACATGTCTCCAAGGAGAGACAAACCTTTTGTAAAAGTAAATTGTGCAGCTATTCCAGAAGGTTTATTGGAAGCTGAACTTTTTGGATACGTAAAGGGCGCTTTTACTGGTGCGGTAAGGGATAAACCTGGAAAAGTAGAGCTGGCAGATGGTGGAACTCTGCTTTTGGATGAGATCGGAGATATGCCACTGAGCCTTCAGGCAAAGATCCTTCACTTAGTTCAAGAAAAGGAGTTTGAAAGACTTGGAGACACAAAACCACGTAAGGTAGATGTAAGAATTATAGCAAGCACGAACAAAAATCTTAAAGAGTTAGTTCAAAAAGGACTCTTTAGAGAGGATCTATATTACAGACTAAGTGTTATAAGAATTTACATTCCACCTTTGAGAGAAAGGTTGGAAGATGTTCCCATTTTGGTAAATCACTTTATTCAGAAGTTTTCAAAGGCTTACCGTAAAAAGATAAAGGGAATATCTTCCGATGCTATGAAGGCTTTACTTTCTTATCCTTTCTACGGAAATATCAGAGAGCTTGAAAATATTATAGAAAGGGCGGTTATAACCGCGAGGGGGACGCTGATAAACTTAGAGGATCTTCAGTTGGATGTCCAAAGGAGGGAAGATCTGGAAGAGGAAAAAGAGAGGATAAAAAAAGTGCTTGAACAAGTGGGAGGAAACAAAACGCTTGCATCCAAAATCCTGGGAATGCACAGGACTACCCTTTGGAGAAAAATGAGGGAACTTGGTTTGTGATTTTGATATAATTTTTAACTATATCCGGGGTAGCTCAACGGGCAGAGCGGGTGGCTGTTAACCACCAGGTTGGGGGTTCGAGTCCCTCCCCCGGAGCTTAAGAAAAATGATAGAGATAAAAGGAATAACCTTACCTGTGATATTGATAAGGGTAGATCAAGGGGCGGAGGAATCAGAGGTATTCGAGCGACTGGAGAAGTTTTTAAGTTCCAAACTTTCCGAAGGTGCTTATTTTTTGGTAGAGGGGGACGGAGATTTAACAAAAAAGATTGAGCATTTCCTGATTAAAAAGAGCCTAAGGAACATAAGAAAGATAAAAGCGTCTTTTGAAGAAAAAGCTGTAAATAGACTTCTCGTAGTAGAGAAACATTTAAGATCTGGGCAGAAAATAGAGCACAATGGGGATGTGCTTGTGCTTGGAAACGTAAATAAAGATGCACAGATAATAGCAACTGGGAACATAATCGTAATGGGTACTCTTAGAGGCATAGCGGTGGCTGGTGCCCTTGGTGATGAAAGCGCAGTAGTTGTAGCTCTGCGTATGGAACCTCAACAAATAAGAATCGGAAGAAAGATAGCCATATCAAACGAAGAGGAAAGAGTGTCCCCTGGCTATCCGGAGATTGCAAAAGTGGAAGATGGTGCTATAATTCTTGAAAGGGTATGAAAGCATGACTGAGGTATTAGTGGTCACGTCTGGTAAGGGTGGCGTTGGAAAGACAACCATTACTGCTAACTTGTCCATAGCCCTTGCAAAAATGGGAAAAAAGGTGCTATGTATGGATGCAGACATAGGTCTTAGAAACTTAGATATGATTCTAGGCTTAGAAAATAGGATAGTTTATGACGTGCTTGACGTTTTGGAAGGAAGGGTGTCTTTCCACAAGGCTTTAGTGAAGGACAAAAGGGGTTTTAGTGTCTGGCTTTTGCCAGCCAATCAAACAAAAAATAAAGATGCGGTCGATCCAGAAAAATGGCTTAGTCTTGTGAACGAGATAAAAGAATCAAACCAGTATGACTATATATTTATAGATTCCCCAGCTGGTATAGAAAGGGGTTTTCAAATAGCAGCCTCCCCGGCCGATGTTGCTCTGGTGGTGGTAAATCCTGAAGTTTCCTCAGTAAGAGATGCGGATAGAATAATAGGTATGTTAGAAAATATGGGCAAAACGGACTACAAACTGATTATAAACAGAATAAGATGGGATGCGGTAGATAAAGGTCAAATGCTTTCGGTGGATGATGTTGTGGAGATCCTTAGAGCTCCACTAATAGGCGTTATCCCAGAGGAGCCAAAAATGGTGGACTATACCAACAGAGGGGAACCTATTGTGCTTGAGGATGATTATCCAGCTTCAAAAGCCCTTATGGATATAGCTAAGAGAATATTGGGGGAAGATGTACCTATGGTTTTTCATGGAAAAAAAGGAGCTTCTTTGAAAAACTATTTGGGAGATAAGCGTAATGTTGGATTATATTTTTAGGTTTAGGCGTAGTAAAAGCAAGGACGAAGCAAAAAGGAGGCTTACTTTAGTCCTTTCCTACGAAAGAAGAGGGCTTCCCCCAAATTTTGTAGAAAAATTGAAAGATGACTTAGTGTATGTTTTTTCCAAATACTCTCAGTTTGATATAGACAAAATCGAAGTTGATATAAAGAGGGAAAGAGAAAACTTTGATGAACTTTGGATTAGCATACCCTTCAAGCAATGAAGGTTTTCCTTATAGACCTTGATGGTGTTTTGGTAGGGGACAAAAAATTAAACCCTTTGAATGGGGCTAAAGAGTTTTTGGAAAAGCTTGAGTCTGAAAAAATTCCATTCAGGATAGTTTCCAACAACTCAACAAGACCACCGTCAGAATTGGTAAAGCTTTTAAATGAAAAAGGTTTGAGGATCAAAGAAGAAAACTTTTTAACACCGTTGAAAATATTACCTATGTATTTAAAGTCTGTTGGCGTTCAAAGTTTGCTTTTGATAGGTATGGAGTCGGTGGAGAGGTATCTTAAGGAAGAGGGCTTTGAAGTGGTGAAGGATCACAGAGTTCAGGCGGTGGTAATAGCCCAAGACAGAAATTTGGATTTTCAAAAATTAAAACTGGCAGTATCTGCGGTTTTTCTGGAAGGGGCAAAGATTATCCCAGTAAACCTAAGCAGGATAGTAAAGGATGATGATGGACTTTACTTTCCAGGAGCAGGATCTATAGCTATGATGCTAAAGCATGCTACCAACTACCAGGGAGAGCTTCCTAACCTTGGAAAGCCTTCTGAGGAGTTTTTGAATTATGCTTTGGAGGGGTTGGAAAGGGGCGAAGTTTATCTTATAAGCGACGATATATACACAGACCTGATAGGAGCAAAGAAGCTTGGATGGATAAAGACCGTGTTTATGACCACGGGTAAATACAGAAAAGAAGAGCTCAAAAAAGCAAACTTTGAACCAGATTATACCTTCGATTCGCTTGAAGAGCTGACCTCTACTTTGTTAGGTTAAAATCATACTTTTAAATGAAGATCTTAATCCTTGGGAGCGGTCCAAACAGGATAGGTCAGGGCATAGAGTTTGACTATGCATGCGTGCAAGCCATCTTTGCGCTAAAGGAAGAAGGTATTCAAACCATAATGATAAATTGCAATCCAGAAACTGTTTCCACAGATTACGATACAGCGAACAAACTCTACTTTGAGCCAGTGGTTTTGGAAAATGTGTTGGAAGTCATAAGAAAGGAAAATCCTGACGGTGTTTTAATACAGTTTGGTGGGCAGACACCACTTAAGCTTTCCATACCACTGAGAAACTTGGGTATTCCTATACTTGGCACCGATCCGGAAAGCATAGATATAGCCGAGGACAGGGAAAGGTTCAGAGAATTGATGAACAAGCTCAACATTAGACAAACAGAAAGTAGGACCGCAAGAACAAAAGAAGAGGCTTTAAGATGTGCAAGAGAAATAGGTTATCCACTTCTTGTGAGGCCTTCTTATGTGCTCGGTGGTAGAGCCATGAGGATAGTTTATGAGGAAGAAGAGCTGTTGGATTACCTTGAGGAAGCTGTGGAGGTGAGTTACGAAAGGCCCATACTTTTGGACAGGTATCTATCAGACAGCGTGGAAGTGGATGTGGATGCCATAGGAGATGGAGAAGACTTTCTAATAGGTGCGGTTATGGAACACATTGAAGAGGCAGGTGTTCACTCTGGTGACAGCGCTGCATCCATCCCACCTTACACGCTAACAGAAGAAGTAACCCAAGAGATAAAGGAGAAAACCAAGCTGATAGCTAAGGCTCTTAAAACAAAGGGGCTTATCAACCTTCAGTTTGCGGTAAAGAACGGAGAGGTTTATGTGCTGGAGGTTAATCCAAGAGCGTCAAGGACTATACCTTTTGTAAGCAAAAGTATAGGCTATCCTTTGGCAAAGCTTGCAGCTAAGGTTTGCATTGGTAAAAAACTAAGGGACTTAGTTCCGGAAGTTTTTGAAAGGCTCAAAGAAGGCAAAGCTCATTACTGTAGTGACTTTTTACCAAAGGACTGGGAATACTATACAGTCAAGGAGGTGGTCTTTCCGTGGAACAGGTTTCCTGAAGTAGATCCGGTTTTGGGGCCTGAAATGAAAAGCACCGGCGAAGTTATGGGAATAGACAAGAAATTTGGGTTGGCTTACTACAAAAGTCAGCTTGCAGCTGGTAATAAATTGCCAACGGAGGGAAGAATATTTATAAGTGTAGCTGATAGGGATAAGCCTAAGGTAGTTGATTTGGCAAAAGGTTTTATTGATCTCGGATTTGAAGTGCTTGCAACTTCTGGAACGTATAAGTTTTTGAAAGAAAGGGGAGTTGATGTAAAACACGTGTTAAAAGTGTCGGAAGGAAGACCTAACGTAGTTGATATGATAAAAAATTCAGAGGTGCATGCGGTGATAAACACGCCCACTGGCAGACGCGCAAGAACGGATGCTTACCACATCAGAAGGGCTACAGTTCAGCAAGGGATCCCATACACAACCACTGTGAGGGGTGGATATGCAATGCTCGAGGCTATAAGGTGTTATTTGGAAAGCGGTAAAAGGCTAAAAGTGTATTCTTTACAGGAGGTATTTGGTGAAGTATAGATACAAACCTTACACCTACAGAGAAAGAAAAAGTCCCCTGTTAATAAGGCTTATAAGGAGATTGGCCATACTCTCCTTAGTTTTTATCAGCTTTTATGTGCTTTTTTTGTCTATTAGTGCAGAACCTGAAATTGAAAACGTAGAATCCTTGAAACTTATACCCGCAGAGGGTAACTATGTTTTAAGGGCAAGCAATGCAAAAATAAAGGAAGTGGAGCTGTTAATAGAACAAGAAGGGAAATCTTACTTAGTGTTAAAGGAAAAATTTCCCCAAGGAACGGAAAAGATAGAGGTAAGGATAAATAGCAAATCTATGGGACTTAAAGAGGGGAAAGCGGTTGTCAATCTCAAGGTAAGTTCTGGCTTTTTAAGAACCAAGAGTTACACCTTAGATGCGGACATAGATTTAACTCCACCATCTTTGGAAGTTGTTTCTTATTCCCAAGATGTTAGCCAAGGCTCTACAGTTGCCATAAAGGTTAAAAGCGACGGATCTAAGGTAGATCTTGAGACAAACGGACTTAAGGTTAGCATGACGCCTTTAAAGGAAAATCAGTATTTTGCCTTGGTTCCTGTTCCTTTAGATGGAGAAAGGCTGGAGATAAATTTGACCGCACAGGACTTAGCGGGGAACAAAACCAGCAAAAGCTTAAATCTTGCTGTAAGGAAGACATACTTTAAAAAAGAGCATATTAGACTGACTGATGATCTTATAAATTCGGTCATCTATCCACTTTTGGGGGAAGAAGCCAAAGGTTTAAGCCCTGAGGAAGCCTTCAGAAAAATCAACGAAGATTGGAGACACAAAGACATACAGAAAATATCCCAAATATGTAAAGAAAGCGAGCAGTCAAAACTCTGGAATGGTGAATTTATACAACTTCCAAAAAGTAAGGTAATATCAGATTATGGAATTGAAAGGTTTTATTACTATGAGGGCAAGCAGATAAGCTACAGCAGACATATGGGTTATGACTTTGCTTCTGTTGAGCAAGCTCCGGTGTTGGCTTCAAACGATGGGGTGGTTGTCTTTGTTGGAAATCTTGGAATATACGGCAACACGATTATCATAGATCATGGTCTTGGACTCTTTAGTCTTTATGGACACCTTTCAAACACTTCAGTAAAAGAAGGTCAGTTTGTAAAGAAGGGAGAGGTTATAGGGAACACGGGTAAAACAGGTCTTGCCTTTGGGGATCATTTGCACTTTGGTATTATCGTCCATGGCTATGAGGTAAATCCTATCTATTGGTTGGATGCAAGGTGGATAAAGAATAACATAGAAAGTATCCTTGAGCGATGGTAAAAAAGCTTGTAAGAGAGTTGGCTTTAATCTTACTACCCCTTATATCCTTCGCCCTCAGGATAATCGGAAGAACCATAAGATGGCAAAACCGATATGACTTTGAAAAGGACAGGGGAAAGATATACGCACTTTGGCACGGATATGCTTTGGGTTTGGCTCTGTTTGGTATGGATAGGGGCATTGTGGTATTGGTAAGTAGATTCAGAGACGGGGACATAGCGGATGGTATTCTAAAAAGGCTTGGTTTTGAAACTGTTAGAGGTTCTACGGAGAATGGTAAGGGGGAAAAGGGAGGTAGAACTGCGATTTTGAAACTTATAGAGCTTTTGAGAAATGGTAAGAACATAGCAATTACCGTAGATGGTCCAAAAGGTCCAGCCTTTAAAGTCAAAGAGGGGGTTGTTTTTTTGGCTAAGAAAACTGGAGCAGGGATTGTTCCTGCTTGTGTAAAGTTTGAAAAGTGCAAAAGGTTAAACACTTGGGATAGGCTAATAGTACCTTACCCTTTTACAAAGGGTTGGCTTTTGGTAGGAAAAGAGATAAAAATTGGAGAGTCTGATGATTTGGAAGAAAAGTTAATGGAGCTGGAAAGAGAACTTCTCAGGCTTGAAAGTTTATCCTGCGGTAGTCCAGGATAAGATCCCAAAAACATTCCCTTTTCGTCAAAGATGAAGGTGGAAGGAAGAAAGACTATTTTGTAGTATTCGTTGAACCTTACCTCTGGGTCCAAAAGCGTGATAAATTCTGGTTTAATTCCTATTTCTTTGTATGAATTTATCACGTCCTCTTTAACCATCGCAACCGCATAGGATATAACGTATAAGTCCTTTCTACTCTTTGATATCTCGTTGAGCAGTTTTAGATCCTTTGCATGTCCTACGCACGTTCTGCTCCACACGTAAATAACAACCTTTTTCCCTCTTAGCTCTTTTAAGGATAACTTCTTACCTTCAAGGGTTTGAACTATTATGGGAGGAATGCTCTGCCTTTCACCACAAGAAAAGGCAAGAAAGAGAGCAATTGCTATTATAACCTTCACACTCTCGCAAGGATCTTCTCTTTAAAGTCCGACAGGGTAGGTTTTATCCTTATAGTTTCCTTCAACTGTCCTTCTAACACTTCCAAGGTCTTGTAGCCGTTTCCTGTAATGTAGACCACTACCGTTTCGTCAGGTTTGAATACGCCCTTTTGGGCTAACTTTTTTAGAACCGCTATGGTGGTTCCACCCGCAGTTTCTGTGAATATTCCTTCCGTCTCTGCCAAGAGCTTTATGCCCTCTATGATCTCTTCGTCTGTTGCGGTTTCCCAGTCTCCTCCACTTTCTTTGGTAACTTGCAAAGCGTATATGCCATCTGCAGGATTGCCTATGGCTATGGATTTTGCTATGGTGTTTGGCTTAACAGGTTTTATGTAGTCCCTTCCTTCTTTCCAAGCTTGGGCTATGGGACTGCAACCTTCCGCTTGAGCTCCATAAACTCTTGTTTTTAGCTCATCTATTAAACCTACGAGCTTCATTTCCTTCAAGCCTTTCCATATTTTGGTAATCAGGGAACCGGAAGCGGCTGGTGCTACCACAGCATCCGGCGCTCTCCATCCAAGTTGTTCCACCACCTCAAAGGCAAGGGTTTTTGAACCTTCTGCATAGTAAGGTCTTATGTTTATGTTAACAAAGGCCCAATAGAGTTCATTGGCTATTTCTGAACATAACCTGTTTACGTCATCATAGTTACCCTCCACTGCCACAACTGTGGGAGAGAAGACCAAGCTTCCGTATATTTTTTGAGATTCTAAGTTTGCGGGTATAAAGACAAAACAGTTTAGACCTGCCTGTGCGCTGTGAGCTGCTACGGAGTTTGCTAAATTGCCCGTAGATGCGCATGCAGCGGTGTCAAAACCAAACTCTACAGCCTTTGAAAGAGCAACAGAAACCACCCTGTCTTTAAAGGAAAGGGTAGGATGATTCACCGAGTCGTCCTTTATGTATAGCTCTTTTAAGCCCAGTGCCTTTCCTAAGTTTTCCGCCTTTCTAAGGGGGGTAAATCCCGCTGTAAGTCCAACCTTAGGTTCTTCTACTGGCAAAAGGTCTATGTATCTCCACAGGCTCTTTGGACCTTTTTCTATCTTTTCCTTAGAGATGTTTTTCTTTATTTCTTCGTAATCATAGACCACCTCCAAGGGACCAAAGCAAAACTCACAAACATGTATAGGCTCTATAGGATATTCCTTTCCACACTCTCTGCACTTTAAACCTTTCACCTTAGCCATAGTTTAACTATTATAAGATAAAACACACGCTTTGAGTGGTATTTGCTTCCTTTTATTTACCTTCTTTAAACCACTATTTGCGTTCCTATCCCTTCGTCGGTGAAAACCTCTAATAGAATGGAGTGAGGTAACCTACCGTCTATGATATGGACCTTTCTAACTCCGTTTTGCAGAGCTTCCACACAGCTTTTCAACTTAGGAATCATGCCACCTTTAACAATTCCTTCCTGTATTAACCTTGAAACTTCGTCAATTTTAAGTGTTGATATCAGCCTACCTTCTCCATCTTTGACCCCTTCTGTATCTGTTAGGAATATGAGCTTTTCTGCATTTAATGCTTGGGCTATCTTTGAGGCGCATATGTCCGCATTTATGTTGTAAGCTTCACCACCTTCTCCTACTCCCACAGGCGCTATTACTGGAATATAGCTCTTTTCCAAAAGGGTTAGCAGTAGTTCCGCATTTACCTCTTCCACATCTCCCACAAAACCTAAGTCCTCCTCTGGCACTGGCAATCCTAAGTCCCTGAAATACCTTTCTTTATCCAACTTTCTCGCCTTTATCAGATTTCCATCCCTTCCAGAAAAGCCTACCGCATAGATGGGCTTTTTGGTGTGCGTATTTATAAGGGCTACTATGTCTTTGTTTATATCTCCCGAAAGGACCATCTCCACCACGTGCATGGTCTCCTGATCGGTCTTTCTAATACCACCTATAAAGTGGGGTTTGTGGCCGAGCTTTTCCAAAATCTGGCTTATTTGAGGACCCCCTCCATGAACAACCACCACCTTTATACCCACATAAGCCAAAAGCACCACATCCCTTGCAAAGCTATCCCTTAGCTCATCGTTGAGCATGGCAGAACCACCATACTTTATTACAAAAACTTTTCCATAAAACTTCCTTATGTAGGGTAAAGCGGACTGAAGTATCTTTGCCCTATATAATGCTTCTTGCATGGACCATCCTTTTTATGCTTGCACCAAGACTGTTTAGTTTTTCCTCCAAACGCTCATAGCCCCTATCTAAGTGATGGATCTCTTTTACAACTGTGGTGCCCTCTGCTATCAGACCCGCTAAAACTAAGCTAGCACTCGCCCTAAGGTCTGTAGAAAATACCTCCGCAGCGCTTAACTTATCCCGTCCGATAATTACCGCTGTTTTCCCTCTTAGCTTTATGTTTGCACCCATTCTTTGAAGTTCATTTACATGCTGAAATCTGTTTTCAAAAATGTTCTCTGTTATCTGAGAAACTCCATCCGCAATACAACAAAGAACCATAAACTGGGCTTGCATATCCGTTGGAAAACCTGGATACTCAGAGGTGGATATTTCCAACGGATATATCTTGCCTTTACCTATTACCCTAAGCTTATTCAAACCGATGATCTCTATTACCGCTCCAGCTTCCCTTAGTTTTTCCAACTGGCTTCCCATATGTTCTGGACGCACACCTTCCAAAATCACATCTCCGCCGGTTATAAACCCAGCCACTGCCAAAGTTCCTGCTTCAATTCTGTCCGGTATTACTGTATGCTCAAATCCTTTTAACTCAGGATTACCCTTTATTACCATAGTTCTTCCCTCTACCTCAATATCCACACCCATTTTTCTTAATACTTCTACTAAATCCATAACCTCCGGCTCTAAGGCTACGTTTCTGAGAATGCTCCTTTTGTCGCACCTACTCAAAAACATAAGGGCATTTTCTGTCCCAGTGACGGTTATGACCTCAAAGGTATGTTCCACCGGTTTTATTTTTTTAACTTCCATATGAAGGTAGCCATTCCTTATGTTTATGGACGCACCACCCTTTTCAAAAACTTTAAGATGTTGGTCTATAAGGCGTGCTCCTATGGAACAACCTCCTGGCATACCTACCACTGCCTTACCCAAACGCGCCAAAAGGGGTCCAGCTATAAGTATGGATGCCCTCATCCTTCTAACTAAGTGATCTGGTGCAATATAGCTTTTTAGCTCCTTAGCCTCTGCAAAAAGGATGTGATCTTCAAACTTTACATTTACTCCCGTTATCTCCAAAAGCTCAATTGCATTCTTCACGTCAAGAAGTTTTGGCACATTTCTTACTGTGCAAGGTTCCTTCGTCAAAAGGGTAGCCATCATGATGGGCAAGGATGCGTTCTTTGAACCGGAGATTTTAACCTTACCTTTTAGCCTTTTCCCTCCTTCAACTAATAGAAACTCAGAGCTTAATAATGTGGTGTTTGTCATCTTTCTTGATGACTATTTTAACCACTTCCCACAGTTTTGAGTAGTATATAGTTACACCGTTGTCTTCTTCCACATAGTGATGGGGCTCTTCTGAATAAACTACAACTATCTTCTCTTCATCCTCAAAAACCATGGGATAGTTCATAAATCGTATTTTACCAAAGTTATAGACCTATGTCTTCGTATATTTCTTCCTTAGATGGGACTTTTTCCAAAGACTTAGCCCTTGAAGCGTAATACATAACGGGTATAAGCACTAAGGTAAGCGTGGTGGAGCCTATGGTTCCGAATATCAAGGATATGGCTAAGCCATTGAAGATAGGGTCAAAGATGATGACGAAAGAACCTACTATTATGGCTATGGCGGTAAGCAGTATAGGTCTTGTTCTTACTACTCCCGCTTCCACAACCGCCAAATGTAAAGGCACTCCTTCCTTTATCTTTTCCTCCGCAAAATCTACAAGTAGGATAGAGTTTCTCACTATTATACCTGCAAGGGCTATAAAGCCTATCATAGACGTTGCGGTAAAGAATGCTCCCATCAAAAGATGCCCGGGAACTATACCTACCAAAGTGAGAGGAATGGGAGCCATGATAATGCCAGGTATTTTAAAGTCTTTGAACCATCCGAGTATGAGAACATACATAACAAATAGGGCTACACCAAAGGCAAGACCTAAGTCTCTGAAAACCTCTAAGGTAATGTGCATCTCTCCATCCCACTTTACGTAAATGCGGTCCTCTATGAGTGGTAAGCTCATCCAAAGTTCTTCGGGCTTTCCGTATTGGGTGGATATAGAAAGCACATCCTTTCTTACGTCAAGTATGCCATAGAAAGGCGCTTCTTCCCTTCCAGCGACATCCCCTATAACATAGACTACCCTTCTTAGGTTTTTGCGGTATATATCCTGCGGTGTGTCTATTTGCTGTATTTCCACAAGCTCAGAGAGCGGCACTAACCTTCCTTCCCTTGTGGGAATCTTCAAAGTTAGCAACAGCTCCGGAGTTCTATATTTTTCATCAAGTCTTAGGATTATTGGAGTATGCTCTGTGTCCGTATTTTGAAGCAGTCCTACACTGTGTCCGTGGATCAAGGCGGTTAGGGTATAAACCAGCTCTTCCTTAGTTAGCCCTGCAAGTTTCAGCCTATCTTCCTTTGCCTTTAGGACAAACATCTTTGTAGGTGTCCTTAGGTATATACCTTCGTCTGTTATGGATTGGGAGTTTTTGAATATTTCCAGAATTTTTAGGGCGGTTTCTTCTTGAACCTTAAGGTCTGGACCATAGACTTCTGCTACAATGGGGGACAATACGGGTGGGCCTGGAGGCACTTCCACTACCGCTACATACTTTGCACCGTATTTTTTGGCTATTTCATGAACCGCAGGCCTTATCTTTTTGGCAAAGTCATGAGATTGATCTTTCCTCAATTGCTTATCCACTAAATTAACTTGAATATCTGCCAAGTTCGGGCTCTGTCTTAGGTAGTAGTGTCTAACCAAACCATTGAAGTTAAAAGGAGAAGAGGTGCCCACATATATCTGATAGTTTCTGACTATACTCTGCTTTGATATGTAATCTCCTATAGCCTTTGCCAGCTCAAGGGTTTTCTCTTTTGGTGTTCCATCAGGCATGTCTATTACGATCTGCAGTTCGCTCTTGTTGTCGTAAGGTAACATCTTAACCACCACAGCCTTTGTAAGAAGAAGTCCCACTGAAAGTGCCATAAGGCCTAAGGTAAAGCTGTAAAAGGCGTATCTTTTTGGTTTGCTAACAAGCAAGGGAACTATTATCTTTGCGTATATCTTCCAAAACTTGGTTTCCTTTAGGTTTATATGTTGATGCTCTTTTTTGTCAAAATCACCTTTTAGGAATATGTAAGAAGCCCAAGGGGTTATGATAAAGGCAACCAACAAGGAGAAGAACATGGCGACAGAAGCGTTTATCGGAATGGGTCTCATGTATGGACCCATCAAACCTGTGACAAAAGCCATGGGCATAAGGGCAGAAATTACCGTAAAAGTAGCAAGTATGGTTGGGTTCCCTACTTCGTCAGTTGCCCTAACTATGGCTTCCTTAGGATACTTTGCCAGCTTTAATTCAAACCATCTGTGTATGTTTTCTACCACCACTATGGCGTCATCTACCAAAATACCTATGGCAAATATCAGCGCAAATAGGGTGACCCTGTTTAAGGTAAAGCCAAGCACTTCACTTATAAAGAGAGCTATGGCAAGAGTTACAGGCACCGCAATACCAACCACTATGGCTTCTTTGTATCCAAGAGCAACAGCCATCAGCAAGATAACAGAGGCGGTAGCTATGAACAGCTTTTTGAGAAGCTCATCAGACTTTTCTTTTGCAGTTTTTCCATAATTTCTGGTTACTTCTATGTTTAGGTCCTTTGGAAGTTTTTTGGCTTTTAGATACTCTACCAGCTTTAAGACTTCATTTGCGACATCTACTGCGTTGGTTCCTTTTCTCTTAGAGATCGCTATGGTAACCGCCGGGTGGAGCTCACCAGGTTTTACACCATCCACAGCTCCTGCAGGTCCAAAGCCCATAAGCACATAGTCCTTTATCTCCGACGGACCATCCAACACATGCGCCACATCCCTTAGGTATACAGGCCTGCCCTGAAAGACTGTCAAAACTACGTTTTCCACATCTTTCTTTGATTCAAAAAAGACTCCTGTTCTTACCCTGTATTCGTAGTTATTCTGCAAAAGGGTTCCGCTGTATGCCTGAACATTTGCACTCTTTAGCACATTGGCTACATACAATGGAGAGATTCTATAGTGTTCTAGTTTCTTAGGGTCTAAGATTACCCTTATTTCCCTTGGCCTACCACCCACTATGAAAACATCCGCCACATTTTCTATCTTCTTTATCTCGTTTTCTAAGCTTGCGGCAATGCGCCTGAGGTCATACCAGTCGTAATTTTTGCCCCAAAGTGTGAGGGTAAGTATAGGAACATCGTCTATGGATTTGGGTTTTATAAGGGGTGGGAGTATTACTCCAGGAGGTGCCAAGTCCATGGCGGACATCATCTTTGTGTTTAGGTCCACCAAGGCCTTTACTGGGTCCGTTCCCACATAGAACCTTGCGGTAACTACCGCCATACCCTCCGTTGCGTAGGAGTATATGTATTCAATGTCTTTTAGTTCCCACAACTTTTTCTCTAAGGGAACAACCACCCTTCTTTCTACTTCTTCAGGAGTAGCTCCAGGATAAGAGATCATTATGTCTATCATAGGAACCACTATTTGGGGCTCTTCTTCCTTGGGTGTGGTGATTATCGCAAAGACACCCAAGGCTAAGGATACCAGTATAAGGATAGGTGTGAGCTTGGAGTCTATGAAGTAGTTGGCTAACCTACCTGCAAGTCCATACATAATCAACCTCCAACCTTACACCCTTGGCAAGCTTTCTCTACGCCATTTATAACGATCCTTTCCCCTTCTTCTACACCGCTCAACACCTGAACCTTATCATTTATCTCCTCTCCAAGCTTTACAAACCTGAGTTCAAGCGTGTTGTCTTCCTTTACTACCCAAAGGCCCGTAAAGTCAAAGTGCTTAACTATAGCAGATTTGGGAACCAAGAGCACAGGACCCTTCTCTGGAATAAACACGCTTGCCAACATACCGCTTCTAATTCCGTCTGAAGGTATAGAGAGCTTTACCTTAAAGGTTCTCGTAGCAGGGTCTATGGCTCCAGAAACTTCCACCACTTTACCTTCTAAGACACGTCCATCTACCGCAACTTTGAAGCGATCTCCTACTTTTACCTTATTTATGTATCTTTCAGGCAAAAAGACCTCCACCTTGTATGGACCACTTTCAAGTATGATTAGGGGTTGTCCGGGAACTGCCAAATCTCCCACATCCACCATTTTGGAAACAACACATCCCGCAAAAGGTGCGGATATGTTCGCATAGGACAAATTGTGAGCTAGCGCATTCTTTTGAAGCTCTACTGCTTCCACACCCGCCCTTGCTTGTTCAAGCTGAGCTTTGGCAGACTCAAACTGAGCCTTTATCTGATCAAACTCTTGCTGGGTTATGGCTGATTCTTTTAGAAGATTTAGGTATCTTTCGTAAGTTTTTTTGATGGCTTCGTAGTGTGCCATAGCGGATTTATAAGCAAACTCGGCCTGCTCTTTCTGTTTCTCAAAAGCTTGCACCTGGGATTGTATGTCCCTTGCGTCTAAGCTTACCAACAACCTACCAGCTCCTACACAATCACCCTCCTTTACGCTTACGCTCACCACTCTGCCCATTAGCCTACTTGAGACCTCTGCCCTCTTGTCAGCTACAACTGTCCCTGTATAGGCATAATCTATCTGCTCTAACCTCTCCACTTGTCCTATTTCTAAACCTTCAATTAGTCTTACTTCTTGCACCACCTCTTTTGTGGGAATCCTTTCCCTCAAAAAACCACCAAGCCAAAGAATGCTGAGCAGTATAACTACCAAAAAAGGATATACTTTAAGTATCCTTTCATTTTTTGACCTCCAAAATTGTGCCCATGGAGTAATTTAGCTGAGCTATTGTTTTCCAACACTCTGTTAATGCCTTAATCTCCTCAAACCTTGCCATGTCCAGCTGAGTTTGGGCGTCCAAAAGGTCCACCATACGAGCCAAACCGTTTTTATATCTTACTTCCATTACCCTTACCACCTCTTTGCTTGCCCTCACCCTTTCCTTGGCAGAACTTAATGCGCTAAGAGTTTTATGATACTCAGCAATGGCTCTATCTACCTCAAAGCCTATCAGGTCCTCCATACCCTTTATTCTTTCTTCCATGGCCCTTTTTCTTTCCAGATGTGCCCTTGCTTTGTTTAGCGTGCTAAGGCCCGTATCAAAGGTTAAAGAAACACCAAGCATGAGCATGTATCCTTTGCCGTCTGCACCAAAGGGATGATCCTTGGAATTTAGAAAGTAAAAGGCGCCCGCATATACCTGAGGAAGGTTGTTTGAGACTTCTAAATTGTAGTATTCACCAAAAAGTTCTGCCCTCTTTCTCATAGCCTTTAGATCCTTCCTTCTTTGAAGAGCGGTTTCCTTGCTATCTTTTACCTCAATCATCGGACACTCTTTTATGTCTTCCACGTCAAACTTTCCAAGTTCAGTTCCCACCACTATCTCCAATGCCCTTTTGGCAACTTCATAATCCTTTTTGGACGCATTCAACCTTTCCTTCGCCTGTTCCACATAAACCTTTGCCCTAAGTACATCCGAAAGCAAAGCTATACCTACTCTGTGCATCTCCTCCGCTAACCTCTGGTGCTCCATAGCGTCTTTTAAAGCTTGCTCGGAAACTTCAATGGCTTTTTTCGCAAGCACCGCATTTAGGTATGCGTCATACACCTTTAAGGCTATTTCCTCCTTTTTACGGAAGTATTCGTATTCAAGAGCGGAAAGGTTTAACCTTGCGATCCTTTCGCCTATTTGAACCTTACCACCTAACCATATGGGTATCTCAAAACCTACCTTTGTCTCAAAGTTGTTTATAGCCTTTGGGTTGTTAAGGCGATTCGGGTCAAAGTCTTGCAAAGTTATACGTTTTTGGTTTAACCTGCTCATAAAGCTATACGCTGGTATATCAGTTCGGGTAAAAGTCTCTTCCAACTTAAAGCGTGGAAGATACGCTCCCTTTGCGGACCTAAGCTCAAACTTTCCCGCCTCAAGCTCTCTTTCAAACGCCTTTAGCTCCCTGTTGTTTTCCAACGCATATTGGATAAGTTCCGTCAGCTTAAGCTCCCTTCCAAACACAAAACCAAACATCAGCACAAGCGCTACGAGTATCATCTATTCCACCTTATAAGAATTTTATTATATTCTAATATTTAATTTTTGCAATACTTCTTCAAGCCCCATAGCTCTTGAACCCTTAAACAGCACCACACACTCAACTTGAGAAAAGTTTTTCAGATATTTCACTATGTCCAGCTTATCCACAAAGTGTTGTGCTCTACACCCCTTCTTTATACACTCTTCCCAAGCAAACTTCATATACTCCCCGTAAAAAAGGCACAGATCTATGTTAAGCTGATGGCATAATCTACCTACCTCTCTGTGATACTCTGGAGAGTTTTCTCCAAGCTCCAGCATGTCTCCCAATACTGCAATCTTAAAGCCTTCAAATCTTGAGAGGGTGTGAAGGGCGTTTTTAACCGACAGTGGGTTGGCATTGTAAGAGTCATCTATTAAAAACCACTTGCCAAGTCTGAAGGTCTTAAACCTACCCTCAATAGGTTGGAACTCTTTAAGATAATCTTTAAAGTTTTTCCAATCAAAGCCCAAGGCTTTAAGCACTGCAAAACTACAGAGGGCATTCTCCACCACACCAAGACTTGGGATGGGAATAAAGATCTCCTCTTCTTTTACTTTAAAGGAAACACCTTCTGTGCTAATGCGCACGTTCTGGGCAAAAAGCTCCGATCCATCCCCAAAGGTAATCTTATTTGGGATATCGTAACAATGAGAAACATAGTGAGGGCAGATGCCAAAGTGATCTTTTTCCATATCCTTAAAAACTTCCCCGTTTCCTACAATCACATCGTCCAAACAGCCAAAGGTTTCCAAGTGTTCCTCCCCTATGGCTGTGATTACTCTTATGTGGGGCTTTACCAGATCTACAAGCTTTGCGACGTCTCCCTTTTGGCTTGCTCCCATCTCAACCACCCAAAACTGACAGTCCCTTTCAAAGTTTGCCAAAGCCAAAGGCACTCCAATTTGAGAATTCTGATTTTTTGGAGTTTTACACACCTTGCCTACCTTTGAAAGCAAGAAAGCTATCATTTCCTTTGTGGTGGTCTTTCCCGCAGAGCCTGCTATCGCTACAACTTTTCCACCAAAAGCCTTTCTTTTTTCCAAAGCCAGAGTCCTTAGGGCAGAAAGAGTGTCTTTTACCACAAGGGCAAACTTTCCTTTTGGCACTTTTACCTCCTTCTCCACAATAACGCCGTAAGCTCCTCTTGAAAAGGCAGAATCCACAAAGTCGTGTCCATCGTATCTTGAACCTTTTATGGCTATAAAAAGATCCCCCTCTTCCACCTGCCTGCTGTCTATTACCACACGCCTTGGTGGTCTGTATGTGCCCAACAGCTTAGCGTCTAAACCTTCTAGCATCAGAACCTTATCAGTGTAGCACCCCAAGTTAGCCCAGCACCCATGGCGGTCATCAAAACCGTATAGCCCCTTTTGAGCCTGCCTTCCCGATAGGCTTCCGCCATGGCTATAGGAATAGAAGCTGCGCTGGTGTTGCCATACTTGTGGATGTTTGAATAGACCTTTTGCATAGGGATGCCGAGCTTTTCTGCTAAAGCTTCCATTATTCTGATGTTTGCTTGATGGGGTATTACCAGGTCTATGTCCTCCACCTTAAGTCCAACCGTTGATATTACCTGTTGGCAAACCTCCTCCATGCTTCTAACCGCCAGCTTAAACAGCTCTCTACCTCTCATATTTATATAACCGCACTTTTCCGCATAGAGAATGTTCCAAGCTTCCCCGTCTGACCTCATTACAGAAGCTAAAATTTCTCCTTCTCCCTCAGATGAAACAAGCACTGCACCTGCACCGTCACCAAAGAGAACGCATGTGCTTCTGTCTTGCCAATTGACTATTTCTGAAAGTTTCTCTGCACCCACCAAAAGAACCTTTTTAGCGCTTCCTCCCACTATCAGACCCTTGGCAACCTCCAGCCCATAAAGAAAACCACTGCAAGCTGCAGAAATATCAAAGGCAAAACCGTTTTTACATCCCAATCTATCCTGCAAAAGACAGGCAGAAGCTGGAAAGCTAAAGTGTGGTGTTATGGTTGCAAACACTATGGCGTCCACATCCTTTGGATCCACCTTTGCATCCTCCAAGGCCATCTTACTGGCCTTTTCCGCCATGTCAATAAGAGTTTCGTTCTTGGCTATTCTCCTTTCCTTTATACCTGTTCTTGTGGTGATCCATTCGTCAGAAGTATCTACTATCTTCTCTAAGTCAAAATTACTAAGCACATCCTGTGGGACATAGTAACCCAAACCCTGAAGCGTTATGCCCATCAGATTCTAACCTCTTCTGGAGCCAATTTTATCAAGTTTTCCCTTAGTTTTTCGTTAAAATGATGAACTAAAAACTCGTTTGCTACTCTTATGGCGTTCTTTATGGCTTTTGCGTTTGCCCTACCGTGGGTTATGATGACTGGCTTTTTTGCACCAAGAAGGGGTATGCCTCCGTATTCGGTAAAGTCTGCCTTTTTTTTGAAGTTGTTCAGTGCGGGTTTCATCAGAAGGGCACCTATTCTTGCCAAAAGACTCTTTTTAACCTCCTCCCTTATCATCTGCAAAACCGCTAAGCCTAAGCTCTCACTTGCCTTAAGAATAACATTACCTACAAAGCCATCGCATACGATCACATCAAAGGTTCCAGCGTATATGTCCCTACCTTCTGCATTACCTAAAAAATTCAGCTTTGAAGCCTTTAAAAGCGGATAGGTTTCCTTTACCAGTTCGTTTCCTTTACCTTCCTCCTCCCCTATGCTCAACAGTCCAACCCTTGGATTTTTTATCCCAAGGATTTCCTCCGCATAGGTATGTCCTATTATGGCAAACTGAAGAAGATGCTTTGGCTTGCAATCTACGTTTGCTCCAACATCCAAAAGGACTGTTTTACCCTTGGGATTGGGCAATGCTACTCCTATGGTGGGTCTTTCCACCTCTTCTTCTGTTCCCACCACAAACTTTCCCACTGTTAGCACTGCTCCTGTATTCCCGGCGGAAACCAAACCGTCTGCCTCCCCATTTCTTACGAGCATTCCAGCAAGATAAAGGGAAGAATTCTTCTTCCTTAGGACAACAGATGGAGGCTCATCCATCTCAACTTTTTCCTCCGCATGCACCACCTTTAGACCGTTTTCTTTAAACCCTTCCCTCTTAAGTATGGAAAGTATGGCGTCTTTGTCCCCCACCAAATAACTTTCCAAGCCAAGCTCTTTGTAGGCCAGAATACAGCCCTTGACTATCTCCTCCGGGGCATAATCCCCTCCCATACAATCCACTGCTATTTTGATTTTTTTCATTGCATGCTTATGATTTGTCTCCCCTTGTAATAACCGCAGTAAGGGCATACCCTATGGGGCATTATCCATTCCCCACAGCTTGGACACTCTGCCAAAGCTTTGGGCTTGAGCTTAGAAAAGAAATTTTGAGCTCTTCTTTGATCCCTTCTCCAGTTAGAAGTTCTTCTCTTAGGAACTGCCATGAAAAAACCTCCTTAGGCTATAGATTATACACCAATGAAAGGCTTTTATGATATATTTCTTTTAAATGACAACAGTTATAGCGGTTAGAAAAGATGGCAACACTGTTATGGGCTCGGATGGGCAGGTAACTTTGGGACATTCTGTGCTAAAGCATGGTGCAAGGAAGGTTAGGAAAATATACAACAACAAAGTTATCGTAGGCTTTGCTGGGTCTGCGGCGGATGGGCTTGCTTTAATGGAAAGGCTGGAAAATAAGTTGGAAGAATTTAGAGGTAACCTCCTTAGGGCTTGCGTAGAGCTTGGTAAAGAGTGGAGGATGGATAGGGCTTTGAGAAGGTTGGATGCGGTGCTCTTGGCTGCAGACCTTAACAGTATCTTTGTAGTTTCGGGAACTGGGGACGTGATAGAGCCAGACGAGCCAGTTATAGCCATAGGTTCTGGTGGAGACTATGCTCGGGCCTGTGCCTTGGCGCTTTACAAACATACCAACCTTTCTGCGGAGGAAATAGTAAAAGAATCCCTGCTGATAGCATCCAAAATATGCATATACACCAATCAAACCTTCTTTTTGGAAAAACTGCCCTGAAGATTTAAATTTTCAACTATGCAAGCTCTTCTTTCCAAAAAGGTGGAAAGGCTGTTTAGCTTTGTGGAGGAAAGGGATAGGGATGAGGTTCTGAGGGCTATAGAGTTTTTAGAAGAAAAACACGCAGGACAAAAAAGAGCATCCGGGGAACCATACGTGATCCATCCATTGGAGGTCGCAATCATAACAGCAGAAATGGGCTTGGGAAAAGAAGCAATAATATCCGCTTTGCTTCATGATGTGCTGGAAGACACCCAAACATCCTACGAGGAGATAAAAAGACTCTTTGGTGCAGTGGTCGCAGACATTGTGGAAGGTGTCACAAAAATAGGAAAATACAAGTTTAAGGACGTGGGTTCAGAGAGGGCGGAAAACTACAGAAAATTACTTTTGGCTACCGCAAAGGACCTTAGGGTCCTATTGGTGAAACTTGCGGACAGACTACACAACATGAGGACACTGCAACATCTTCCGAAGGAAAAGCAGATAAGGATAGCAAAAGAAACTTTGGAAATATACGTGCCTTTGGCAAACAGGTTGGGTATTTGGCGGATAAAAACCGAGCTTGAAGACCTATGTTTCATGTTCCTTTACCCAAAAGAGTACGAGAAGGTAAAAGAATTCATAAAGGAAAATAAGGAAAAACTTGAAGAATACCTAAAAAAGCTCTTCATTCCTAAGCTTAAAGAAGCTCTGAAAACCCACAACGTAAATGCGGAAATTACTTACAGACCAAAGCACCTATACGGCATATGGCAGAAGACCATAAGAAAAGGCATACGCTTAGAGGATGTGCACGATATCCTAGGCGTTCGGGTTATCGTCAATACGGTAGAAGAGTGCTACTTGGTGCTTGGTATAATACACAATACCTTCACACCCATTCCCGGAAAGTTTGACGATTATATATCCTTGCCAAAGCCAAATCTTTATCAATCTTTGCACACCGCAGTCATTGGTCCAAAGGGAAAGGTTGTTGAGGTGCAAATAAGAACTTGGGAGATGCACGAAAGAGCTGAAAAGGGTATTGCAGCCCACTGGGCCTACAAAGAATCCATCAACTTAAAAGACAACACGGTTTATAGCTGGCTAAAAGGTTTGGTGGAAAGCTTAAAAGGCAGTAAAAACCCGCAGGAAGTTTTGGAAAACATAAAGTTAGAGCTCTTTTCGGAAGAGGTCTTCGTATTTACTCCTAAGGGAGACCTGATAGTGCTTCCAAAGGGAGCTACTCCGGTGGATTTTGCCTATCACATACACACGGACATAGGAAATCACTGTGCAGGGGCAAAGGTAAATGGAAGGATCGTGCCTTTGGACTACAAACTACAAAATGGAGACCAAGTGGAAATAATCACCAACCCAACAAAAAACCAAACCCAGAATGGTTAAAGTTCGTAGTAACTTCAAAGGCAAAAAGCAGAATAAAGGCTTACCTTAAGGAGTTAGAAAGGGAAAAGTGGATAGAAGATGGAAAGCAAACTTTGGACCTTCTATCCAAAAAGTTAAACATAGATAGGCAGGCTTTGCTAAACCAGATAAAAAATGCTGAAGACATACAGAAGGACGATGAAGTATATCTGATGGTAGGAAGTGGTAAATTGAGTAAAGAAAGAATTTACCAAATACTTGGTTTGAAGAAAATTGAATCTAAGGAAAAGGTAGGAAAGGATAATGACACAAAGGTTCAGTTGGAAGGTATAGAAAAGGTTATGTATCAGATAGCAAAGTGCTGTAGCCCATTACCGGGGGATGAGGTCCTTGGAGTTGTATCAAAGGGCAAGGGCTTGATCATTCACTTAGCCAACTGTCCCAACCTACAGCACATCCAAAAACACTTTCCAGAAAGGGTAGTAAAGGTAAATTGGGCAAGTGCGCAGGGCAAACAAAGTGTGCCACTTCGTCTGTGGGTAAAAGACAGGGTAGGTATTCTTGGAGAAGTTGCCTCTACTTTGGCAAGGCTAAACGCAAACATTCTTCAGTCAATTACAAAGAGTTTGCATACGGGCGAGGCGGTGATGGAGTTTGTGGTGGAGCTAAACAGTTTGGAACACCTAAACAAAGTAATTGGAGCGCTAAAAGAGTTGGAAGGGGTAGAGAAGGTAAGCAGGATTATCAGAGCTTAAACTCTTTGAGGATCCTATCTGCACTGACTATACCCACAAAAACTTTATGCACCTTACCGTCTTTCACAAGAACGGTGGTGGGTGTGGCCATAACTCCAAACTTCTTTGCCTCTCTTTGTCCATCATCCGAAAAAACATCAAACTTTCTAACTTCCAGCTCCTTAGAAAGGAGGTCTATCTGGGGCTCCATAGCCTTGCAAGCTCCACATCGTGGAGAATAAAAGTAAAGCACACCGCTACTTAACCCTTCAACCTTCATACCTTCCTTACTCTTTGCCTTTTTTAACACATAAAGCTTTAGTCCAAGCCTCAAGAAAACCACAAAGGCAACCACAAAAAATAAAAACTTCAGGACGCTTTCCATCAGTTTAGCATTTTAACAGCTTTTTTGAGTGCTATTACTTCCTCTTTTGAAAGCTCCCTCCATTTTCCCGGGCTTAACTTTCCAAGTTTTATAGGACCTATGGCGGTCCTTTTGAGTTTCAAAACCTTATGTCCAAAGTGGGCGGTGAATCTTTTTACGATATGCTTTCTTCCCTCTGTAAAAACAATTTCCAAAAGGGTGTTGTCCTTCTCGTATCTGAGTATGCGAACGCTAACCGGTTTTGCAAAGCCGTCTTCTAAGTAGGCGCCCCTTTTCATAGATTCTAAGGTTTTTGCACTTACCTTTCCCTTTACCAAAACTTGGTAAGTTTTTGGAAGTTTATAGCGCGGGTGCATTATCCTGTTTGCTAGCTGTCCATCGTTGGTAAGAATCAAAAGACCCTCTGCGTTGTAATCAAGCCTTCCCGCAGGATAGAGCCTTTCCGGAATGTCCTTTATGAGCTCTTGAATGGTCTTTTTACCATCCTGTGATTTCCCTAAGGCAGTAAGATAACAGCAAGGTTTGTAAAGGGCTATGTATCTATACCTTTGAGGTTTTACAGGCTTTCCATCTACTTCTACCACATCCTTTTGAGGATCTATTCTCCAACCAAACTCCCTAACTGTTATACCATTTACCTTTACCCTGCCTTCAAGAATAAGCTGGTCTGCCTTTCTTCTGGATGCAATACCACACATAGACAAAAAGGCGTTGAGCCTTACCAATACCTTTCCTCTCTCCAAGGGTCTCCTCTCATATTGTAACCTCTCCTTTCCCAAAAGCCTGGCACATCCTCCTTTAAAATCTCAAGCCCACAAACATACTTAGCACTCTTCCAAGCATACAACTTGGGAACCACAAGCCTTAGAGGAAACCCGTGCCTTTTTGGAATTGGTTTGCCATACATTTTGTAGGCTAATATACTGTCTTCCTCAAAAAGGTATTCTATTGGCATGTTGGTGGTGTATCCTTCCAAACAATGGACTAAAACAAATTTAGCGTCCTGAGTAGGCTCTACCATACTTAGAATAGTTTTTGTTTGCACACCTTCCCAGACTATATCCTTTACACTCCACCGGGTAACGCAATGAAAGTCTGCAACAAGCTCTACCGCAGGTAAAGACAATATCTCTTCGTAGGAAAGCTCTAAAGGTTTTTTTACCTCTCCCCATACCTTGAACCTATACTTAGAAAGGTCCCATTCTGGCAATTCATCCACGATGTCATAAACTATGGGTGCAGAGATCCACTTTTGCCCCGGGGGCAATCTATCTTCCCTTAGGTTTATTTGACTAACTATCTTCTTCTTCATTGCTAACGCGTATTATATTGTAATTTTATGCGAATAATACTTTTTTCTGGTAAAGGTGGAGTAGGAAAGACCACCATATCCGCAGCAACAGGATACAGACTTTCCAAACTTGGCTACAAAACCATAATAGTTTCCTTAGATCCAGCCCACAGCTTGGGAGACTCCTTTGACATACCAGAGCAAGAAAAAATAAATGCCAAAGGTCTTCCTATAAAGATAAATGATAAGCTTTATATACAAGAAATAGATGTGCAGGAAGAAATAGACAGATACTGGGGGGACGTGTATAGGTTTTTGGAACTCCTCTTTAACACCACTGGGCTAAGCGAGATAGTTTCAGAAGAACTTGCCATACTTCCCGGTATGGAAGAGGTCACTAGCCTTTTATATGTGAATAAATACTACAGAGAAAAAGAGTTTGATGTTTTAATACTTGACCTCCCGCCTACCGGAGAATCTTTGCGTTTTGTTTCTATGCCCACGGTGCTAAAGTGGTATATGAAGAAGATCTTTAGGGTAGAAAGAACTATAATGAAGGTAGCAAGGCCAATAGCTCAGAGGATAACCGATGTCCCACTACCGGACGATGAGTATTTCAAAGCTTTGGAAAACTTTTATGAAAAGCTCAAAGGAGTGGATGAGCTTTTGATAGACCCAGAGATAACCTCGGTTAGACTTGTAGCAAATCCAGAGAAGATGGTTTTAAAGGAAAGCCAGAGGGCTATGCTCTACTTTAACCTCTTTGGCACCAACGTAGATGCGGTAATAATAAACAAGGTTTTACCCACAAACTTAAGTGAGTGTGACAGCATGTCAAAGTGGGTCTTAACACAGAAAAAATATCTGGAAGAGATGGAGGCGCTATTTTATCCAATACCTACCTTCAAAGTTCCCCTTATGGAGGATGAGGTGGTAGGAGAGGAAAAACTGAGTATTTTGGCAGACCTAATTTACGCAGACAAAGACCCATACACAGTGTTTTTCAAAGAGAAACCTTACGAGTTTATAGAGGAGGACGGCGGATACACCGTAAAGTTAAGAGCGCCGTTCCTCACAAAAGATGGGCTTTCTGTCATAAAAAGCGGTGCTGAAATCATAGTTCGCTGGAAAAACTTTAAAAGCCATATAATGTTACCAAGAAAACTCAGAAGTTATGAGCCCTCTGGAGCAAAGCTTGAGGAAGGCTTTCTGAAAATCAAGCTTCAGCAATGAGCTTTACTATAGCCCTTAGGTCTTCAGTGAATTCTTTGTCTGCAGACGGATTTCTCAACACGTAAGCTGGGTGATAAGTTAAAAAACTTTTATTTTTGTATCGTAAGGATAGGGAAAAATATGCCCACGGTATTTGGTAATGGCATACTCTTTACCAAGTATTCCTTTCATTGCAGTAGCACCAAGACAGACTATTAACTTTGGCTTTATGATCTCTATTTCCTTTCTAAGGTAAGGAAGGCATGATGCCATCTCCTCTTTTGTAGGCGCTCGGTTGCCCGGTGGTCTGGACTTTACTACGTTGGTAATATAGATCTTTTCTCTCTTTAGTCCTACTTCTTCCAACTTGCTGTTTAGATACTGTCCAGCCCTACCCACGAAAGGTCTTTTTAGTTTGTCCTCTTCTTCTCCCGGTGCTTCTCCAACAAAAACAACAGGAGAGTCTGGATCACCCTCTCCAAACACGTATCCGCTGGCAGACTCATACAGAACGCATTTTCTTTCCCTCTCAAGCCTTTCGTAAAGTTGTTTTAAAAGATGGTGTTTATTTGGTTTTTCCTGTTTTGCTGTATCTCTCAGTAAGTATATTTCTCCCAAATCTATTTCTCTTAGAGCTTTTGCAGTTGCCAAAAGCTTCTGAATGTCCAAACTCAAACCTTTTTCTCCTTAAGGATTTTCAACATGGTTTCCAAAACTTCCTCAACGCTCATGTTTGTTGTGTCTATGATGTGGGCGTCTTCCGCTGGTTTGAAAGGATAAACCGGCCTATGGGCATCCCTAAGATCCCTTTCTTGAATAACCCTGAGAATTTCCTCGTATGATACTTCCAAGCCTTTGGACTTTAGCTCTAAGTATCTTCTTCTTGCCCTTTCTTCTGCTGAAGCGGTTATAAAAAACTTTAGTGGCGCTTCTGGGAATATGTGGGTGCCTACGTCCCTTCCTTCTGCCACCACCTGAGAATCCCCTACCAAACGTCTAAAAAATTCAATCATTCTCTCTCTAAAGGCTGGAATCTCCCCTAAAAGGGATGCATACTTTCCCACTTCTTCCCCTTTGAGCTCTTCTGCTAGATTTTTACCCTTCCAATACACTTCTGTTTTTCCCACATCAAAAACTACTCTAAAATCCTCTTCAAATAACTTTAATGACTCCTCAGGTTTTACTTTTTCCTTAAAGGCTATATAGCCAAACATTCTGTATAACAAGCCTGTTTCTAAGTAAGGTATGCCCAATCTTTGGGATAAAAGCTTTGCTACGGTGCTTTTACCACTGGCCGAAGGGCCATCAACTGCTATCTTCATCAAAAGAAACCTCTACCACCCGAAGAGATACCCTTCAACTTAAGTTCTAAATCCGCCGGTTTGCTGGCGTAAGCTAAGGCGGTATTATAATCTATCAGACCTTTTTTGTATAACTCCTCCAAATGTTGGTCAAAGGTCTGAGTTCCGTAAACAGTCCTACCCTTTTCCATAAGAGTGGATATTTCATCAAATTTACTTGGATCAAGTATGCATTCCTTTATGGATGGAGTGTTTATCAAAACCTCCACCGCTGGTATGACACCGGTTCTATCCTTTCTTGGTAATAGCCTTTGAGAAAAAACTGCCACAAGAGTTTCTGCCAACTGAATCCTTATTTGCTCTCTCACTTCTAAGTTAAACATGCCTATGAGTCTGTTTATAGTTTCTTTGGCATCCAGCGTGTGCAATGTAGAAAAGACCAAGTGTCCCGTCTCTGCAGCCTGTAGGGCTATTAGCGCAGTTTCTGGATCTCTTATTTCACCTACGAATATTACGTCCGGATCTTCCCGCAAGGCTGCCCTTAGTCCCCTGGCAAAGGAAGAAGTATCTATTCCTACCTCCCTCTGAACTATGTAGCACCTTTTGTCCCTAAAAAGGTACTCTATGGGATCTTCTATGGTTATTATCGTATAGTCCTTTGTGGCGTTTAACTCATCTATCAAAGATGCTATCGTAGTTGATTTGCCGGATCCAGTGGGTCCTGTAACTAAGATCAACCCTTTGGTGTGTTCATTTACAACCTTCCTTAAAACAGGGGGTAAGTTAAGTGTATCAAAGGGAGGGATGCTATAAGGTATGACCCTAAAAGCCATAGCTATAGTTGTTCTTTGTTTATACACGTTTACTCTTAAACGGGCTAAACCGGGAATGGAGTAAGAGACGTCGGTTTCACCTAATTCTTCAAATTCCGCCAGCTTTTTCCTGTTTTTACCCAGTATTTCTGCTAAAAACGTTTCCATTTGCCCACCTTCAATGGGTTTAAAATCCTCCAAACGTAGCAGTCTTTTTTTACCCTAACAACTGGCACAGAACCAGTTTTTAAATGAATGTCTGATGCACCAAGTTCAATCGCCTTCCTTAGTATTAGCTGTAGCAATACCTGCCACCTCCCTAACTTTTTGTTCTATTTCTTTAGCAAGCTCTGGATTTTCTTGAAGGAATTTTTTTGCCTGGTCTCTCCCCTGCCCTAACCTTATTTCTCCGTAACTGTACCAAGCTCCGCTTTTTTTAATAACCCCAAGCTCTGCTGCAGTATCCACCAAATCGCAAAGCTTACATATCCCCTCACCGTAGATCATATCAAACTCTGCTTCTCTAAAAGGAGGAGCCAATTTATTTTTTACCACCTTAACTCTCACCCTGCTACCTACTTTACTCTCTCCTTCCTTTGCATCCCCTATCCTTCTTACATCCAAACGCATGTCTGCAAAGAACTTCAGTGCCCTTCCTCCGGGTGTGGTTTCTGGATTTCCAAACATCACCCCTATCTTTTCCCTAAGCTGATTTATGAATATCACCGCTGCATTGGCATTGTGGGCTAAACTTTTTAACTTTCTCAGTGCCTGAGCCATAAGTCTGGCTTGCTTGCCTACATGAGCTTCTCCCATTTCTCCTTCCAGCTCATCCTTTGGCACTAAAGCAGCTACAGAGTCTATTACTATCACATCCACCGCACCACTTCTGAGAAGACTTTCTGCTATTTCTAAAGCCTGCTCTCCATAGTCTGGCTGGGATATGTAAAGGTTTTCCACATCTACGCCAATTTTTTGGGCGTATTTGGGATCAAGGGCATGCTCTGCATCTATGAATACCGCTATTCCTCCATTCTTCTGAGCTTCTGCTATTACATGCAGTGCTAAAGTTGTTTTTCCCGAAGACTCAGGTCCAAAGATCTCTATTATCTTTCCCCTTGGTATGCCGCCTACTCCAGTGGCTATATCCAAAGACAGAGAACCGGTTGATATAGTTTCTACCTTTACCTTTTCCGCATTTTTCAGAGGCATAATAGAACCTTTACCAAACTTCCTTTCAATGGAGGCAAGGACACTTTCTAAAGCCTTCCTTTTTTCCTCAGCTTCTTTTGATTTAACCTCTACCATAGCTTTAAATCTTAATACCTCCCAAGCTAAACTTCAAGTATTCTTGGAACTACGAAAAATCCATTTTCCTTTTCAGGAGCATTCATGAGAACTTTCTCCCGCGGTAAAGGATTTTGGGGCACATCTTCCCTTAGAAAGGTTCCTTCCGGAGGATTTTCAAAGCCTTCTATTTGTTCCGTATCCACCTGATTGAGCTGATTGACAAATTCTATAATATCCAACAACTGCTTGCTCAAGGTTTCCTTTTCCTCTTCCGTTAGCTTTAACTTAGCCAACTGCGCTACTTTTTCAACCACTTCTTTACTTAGCATTCTATAATCTTTATTATAACCTTTCTTTCTCTTGGACCGTCAAACTCCGCCAAGAATATAGATTCCCAAGTTCCAAGCATTAGCTCCCCGCCCTCTATGGGGACTATCCTTGAATTGCCTATGATAGAGCTTCTTATGTGAGCTGCAGAGTTACCTTCCGCATGGGCATAGTTTTTATCGTCCCAAGGTATAAGCTTTTCTAACATATAGGTTATGTCTCTTACCACATCAGGATCTGCTCCTTCGTTTATGAAGACCGCACAGGTGGTGTGGGGCACGTAAATCAGACAAAGACCGGACTTTACGCCGGACTTTTTTACCTCCTCTTTAACTAAGGGAGTTATGTTAACAATACTTGTTTTTTCGTAGTCTTTACCCTAAGCAAGCTCATATAGATATTTTAAACACGCACCTTTCGTGTCCCTGTGCAGCGCACTTTGTTTCTTTAACGTCTATTTTTTTCTCCAAAAGTTCGCTCAAAAAACCTGCAAAGAAACCAGCCATTGGCTCGCAGACAGGCTTACTGCTTTTACCTACCGCCTCCACCAATATGGACCCTTCCACTCTTATTTCCTTAGCTTCCACGTCAAACTCAAACACCTCTATAAGCCTGGAAGATTCCGCTATCACGGTAAGCATCTCCAAAGCTTCATCCAACCTATCTGTATATACTCCGTACCTTTCCTTTAGTATCTTTGCCCCCTTTTTCCCTCCATACTCAGCAGCTTTTTTTATCAACTTGTCTATACCAAATGTAGAATACTTGTATATATCTCTATATCCGTCTATTAGTGCGGCTCTATGCACGAGTACAGATTCTCTTTCTATAGCCTCAGCCAGCGCTCTAAACTTGTCTCCCAAAGGCTCCATTCTATACTCCCAAAAAGCTCAAATACATAGTTTATCACAAGATCTTTCCCAATCCCATGCGGTTTTTATTATGTAGTGAAGGTCGTCGTATACGGGCTTCCAACCTACTAACTGCTTAAGCTTAGAGGGATCCGCCACTATCTCTGGTGGATCTCCTGCTCTTCTTTGTGCGGTAACCACCTTAAAATCCACGCCAGTCACTTTCTTTACCGCCTCTATCACTTCAAGAACAGAGTAACCTCTTCCATAACCTACGTTAAACACCTCACTCTCTCCACCGTTCATAAGGTAGTTTAGCACGTCCAAGTGGGCTTGACACAGGTCCATAACGTGTATGTAATCCCTTATGCAGGTCCCATCGGGAGTAGGATAATCTGTTCCATAAACCTCAAGATGAGGAAGCTCGCCTTTTGCGGTCTTTAGGGCCCTAAGGATAAGATGGGTTGGGTTTTTGCTAACCTGTCCTATCTTTCCTTCTGGGTCTGCGCCTGCTACGTTGAAGTATCTGAGTATGCCATACTTTATACCTTCAGCCTTTGAAAAGTCCTTTATGGCTTGTTCTGAAAAAAGCTTGCTCCATCCGTAAGGGCTTATGGGGTGTGTAGGGCTATGTTCTTTAACTGGCACCTCCTTTGGTATGCCATAGACCGCTGCGGTGGAAGAAAAGATAAGAAGCTTGATGTTTGACCTTTTCATTGCCTGTAAAAGGTTCAAGGTTCCACAAAAGTTGTTTTCATAGTAGAGCAGAGGTTTTTCCACACTTTCTGGAACAGATACCTTTGCTGCAAAGTGCATTACCGCGTAGGGTTTGTAATCTAAAAGCACCTCTTCCAACAGCTTGTAGTTTAAAAGATCCCCCACTATCAACTTCCTATTTACCACAGCCCACTCATATCCGTTGGAAAGATTATCAAAAGTCAGAACATCGTAACCCTTTTCCACCAAAAGCTTTACCATGTGGGAGCCTATATATCCCGCTCCACCAGTTACCAAAATCTTCAAAGTTTAACCTCTTTAAGCCAGTGCCAGTTTTTCTTAAACCAATCCACTGTCTTTTCTATTCCCTCCTCCAAAGAAGTCTTAGGTTGCCATCCCAAAAGCTCTTTTGCCTTAGTTATGTCTGCCCAGGTTGCTTTCATGTCCGCCTTGTGAAATTCCCTATTTTCTATCTTAGCCTTTTTCCCAGTAAATCGCTCCAGCAAACTTATCATCTCCAGCAAACTGTGGGGTTTGTTGTTTCCAAGATTTATTATCTGATAACCCAAGGGCTTTAATGCCAGAATGGTTCCTTCTGCAATATCTTCTATGTAAGTGAAATCCCTGCTTTGACTACCATCGCCAAAAACTTCCAAAGAAGAGTCTTCCATTATCCACTTTATAAATCTAAAAACGCTCATATCGGGCCTTCCAGCAGGACCATAGACGGTAAAGTATCTCAGGATAGAAACATCAATTCCGTAAAGGTAATGGTATGTGTAGGCTATAACTTCCGCTGCCTTTTTGGAAGCTGCGTAAGGGGAGATAGGTGTATTCACAGGAAGGTCTTCTTTGAAGGGCATAGGCTGTCCTGCATAAAGGGAAGAGGTGGAAGCCAAAACAAACTTAGAAATACCATAGTTTTTACACAATTCCAACAAATTTAGCGTGCCGTTTGCGTTTGTTGTCATATAAACAAAGGGGTCTTCTATAGAAGCCCTCACTCCTGCCCTTGCAGCCTCGTTGATAACCGCATCAAAGCGGTAATTCTCAAACACTTCCTTTAACTTTCCGTAGTCCTCTATGTCCAATTGGAAGAACTTGAAATCTCTATAACTTCTGAGGTCTTCCAGTCTGTAGTGCTTTAGCCTTACATCGTAATAGCTGTTTAAGTTATCTACGCCTATTACTTTGTGTCCTTCTTCCAACAGCCTTTTTGCAACAGCCCAACCAATAAATCCCGCACAACCCGTAACTAAAATCTGCACAAACAAATTATAACTTACTCAAGGTTTTTATCTCCTCCATTATCTTGATAGCTACTTCTTTGTAGTTGGTTTCCTTAGAGTAATCTTTGGGTTTTCCTATTATTACCCTTATGGTAGGACCGGGCTTTGGAAAGCTTTTGCCCCTTGGCATTACTTTATCTGTCCCGTCTATATAGACCGGCAAAACTTGTTTTTTGCTTTTTATGGCTAAGATACCCACGCCGAGCTTTGGTCTCAGAAATTCCCCGGGGTTTGCCCTTGAACCTTCTGGAAATATGCACACTTTACAACCCTTCTCTAAGAAGCTAAGAGATAGCTCTAAGGCTTGCATATCACCTGAACCTCTTTTGACCGGAATTGCACCCATGTGGGGCAGAAGTTTTCCAAGTAATGGAACTTTAAAAAGCTCTTCCTTTGCGATGAAAATTAAAGGTTCAGGGAATACTGCGTTCAGAACTGGTGGATCCAAGTGACTCCTGTGATTGGATGCTACAATACAAGCTTCAGAAGGCACATTTTCCAAACCCACCACCTCTATTCTAAACACTTTTTTAAAGAGGGGCTTAACAAAAGGACAAAGGGGTGATAATATGCGGTTGGCTAAAAAACTGTTTATGCACTTGTGTTTCTGCATGCTTCTTTCCTTATCCTTTGCAAATAGTTGTGTGCCAGTCTGGTAGGTTCAGGGATACGATAGATGGATGTTCTCAAAACGAGCTCTATAGCGGTGTTTAAGCTTATGTTATTTCCGGCAGATACATATATAGGCTCTGCATAATCCTTTGTCCTAACAACTGCCCCCACAACTTTCCCCTTATAAGTCATGTAATGATAACTACCTTTTTTCCAGCTTGGATCTTTTGCATATCCTACAAGTTTGCTTTTTGCTACTCCCACGGTAGGTTCTCCCGTTTCCACACCAAAGTGAGATGCTATTCCGCAACCTCGCGGATGGGCTACTCCCTGACCGTCTATAAAATAGACGTCTGCCTTCACTTCTGCCTGTTTGTATAGCTCAAGCATAAGGGGCATTTCCCTAAAGGCCAAAAAGGTGGGAATGTAAGGAAAATCTACAATACCTTCCACAACCTTGTAATATACGGGTTTTAAAGTCTTCAGCTCTATTACCACAAGACATGCCCATGCCCTTGTGGGAGTATCCTTTAAACTCTCAAAGGTTAAGTCTATGCCACCTATAAGTTCTAACTTTTTGAAGTTGTCCTTAAGCACGACCTTTTTTGAACACTCTATCTGTATCTTCTCCAGAGGTTGTTCGAAAAAGTTTCTCATCGAAACATCCCCCCAACCTCTAATGGAACTAACCTTTTCCTAAAACTGTTCCACATGGTTTCCACCATTGGTAGGCAGGTCAGGAAACAGTAACTACTCAGCACTACCCTAAGTATTCACAACTCTGTTTTTTTACCAAAAACCTCTTTCTTGATCTCCTCTTCCCTCCCAAACACACCCATTATGTGGTATCCATTGTCTACATGCACAACCTCTCCGGTTATAGCTCTTGCCCAATCGCTACAGAGGAAAACCGCAGTATCCCCTACGTCATCTATGGTAATAGCCTTTCCAAACGGATTTACCTTTGTGGTATGCTCCATAAGTAGGTGAAAGCCAGTAATGCTGTATGCGGCAAGGGTCTTTATAGGACCTGCCGATATGGCGTTTATCCTATGTCCATACTTTGCTATATCGTAGGCTAAATACCTGACTGTGCATTCAAGAGCAGCCTTTGCTATACCCATAACGTTGTAATGGGGAACCACCTTTTCCGCTCCATAATAAGACAAGGTTATAATACTACCGTTTCTTCCCTCCATCAAAGGAAGCAGTGCTTTTGTTAAAGCTATCAGTGAGTATACGGACACGTCCATTGCGACTTTAAACCCTTCCCTTGAAGTATCTATTACACCACCTTTAAACTCTTCCTTTGGAGCATAAGCTATGGAATGGACTATTATGTCCAAGCTTCCCCACTCCTTTTGTAGCCAATCCTTCAAAGCAAGTATATGCTCATCCTTTGACACATCACACTCAAACACAAGCTCACTGCCAAATTCCTTGGCAATATCTTCCACCCTCTTTTTAAGTTTTTCGTTGGCGTAGGTAAAAGCCATCTGGGCACCTTCTCTGTGGAAAGACTTGGCTATGCCATAAGCTATACTTCTCTCATTTGCTATACCTGTTATTAAAGCCCTCTTACCCGATAGAAGACCCATCTATTCACCTCCTTCCAGTATGCTCAATGCCTGCTCTACAGAGCCATTTTTATGAACCAACTCATACAGAGCCCTTACCATCTTTACCCTGTCCTTAGCCTGAAAGACGTTCCTTCCAATAGATAAGCCCTTTGCTCCAGCCTGCATGGCTCCATAGACCATTTCCAAAACCTCTCTCTCTGTTTTCATCTTTGGACCACCCGCTATCACCACGGGCACAGGACAACCTTCCACTACCTTATAAAACGTTTCTGGTGAGCCCGTGTATGGAACCTTAACTATGTCCGCCCCCAACTCGGCCCCTATCCTTGCACAGTGAGCAACTACCTTAGGGTCATACTGGTTCATGTCCTTTCCCCTTCCATAGACCATAGCCAAAAGGGGCATACCCCACTCTTCACAAACTCTGGATACAAAACCAAAGTCTCTTAGCATCTCCCTTTCTAAGTCTGCTCCCAAGTTTACATGAATAGAGACCGCATCTGCTCCAAGCTTTATAGCTTCCTCCACAGTGCAAACAAGGGTCTTGTCATTCTTAGTTGGAGCCCAGTCTGTGGATGCAGAAAGATGGACTATAAGCCCAATATCTTTACCACGACCCCTGTGGCCTACCTTTACCATGCCTTTGTGTAAGACTACCGCATTAGCTCCGCCTTCGGCTACATCATCCACAGCCTTTTTTATGTCCGTTATACCTTCTATAGGACCAGAACTTACTCCGTGATCCATGGGCACTATAATCGTCTTACCCGTTTCCCTATTTATGATCCTTTCCAATCTCACCAACTTGCCTATCATACTTTTAACCTCCTTTAAACCTGAATGTCATAATCCCCGTTTGTATTATATTATCTCTAATAGGTTCAAACCTTATACCTTTTACAAAATCTACTATGGACTTGTCCACCTCTGGCACACCGCTTCTTTTTAATATTTCAACCTTTGAGATTTTACCGGAAGGATCCACCCAGATCTTCAACTGCACAGTAGAGGGCAGTTCAGTAACCGCTATCTTTGGAAAGGGTGGGACAAATACAACCTGCCTTGAACCACCTGCAAAGCCTACATGGCCTTGAACTATGCTTGCGGTTATCTCACCTAATTGCTCACCGACTTTGACATTACTTTGATCAGCTCCTGCTTTTTTACTAAGCACTTTCTTTTCTATCTCTGAAAGTATGGACTCCTCGTTTTGCTCTTCATCTTTCTTAGGACTAATAGGAATATCCCCCCTTTCAGCTTTTAAAGGAGCTGAGCCAGACGCATTAACTGTTTTCTGGGATGGAGCTTTAGCTAAACTACTGACAGGTTTGATTAAACTAAAGACATCCTCCTTTGGCTCCTCTTCCAACAAAAGTTTTATAGGCTTGCTAACCTGCGTGTTTATATCTTTGATTACTAAGTAAAGCGAAAGGTAAGAAAACAAGATAAGATTTATACTGATAGCGATAAAAAGATACAAGCTTTTTTCAAGCAAATTGCCCTTATCTAATGGATTATTCACATAGTTTATTATAAATCTATTTTGTCCAAAAGCCTTGCCCTCTCCATAGCCCTCAACCTTATCCCTGCTCCATAAACCACTTTTATTCCTCTGTTGTAGAGCAGAAAACCTGCAGAGTATAATTATTCCACAGTGATGTTTTTAAGTGTTCAGTTTAAGCTGTGGTCAACGGAAAGAATCCTAAGCAAAGGCTGGTAAAAACCAGTCAAAGTGCTTGGCAAGTCTTTCATAGGGGACTTCTCTCCCTTAAAGTCTGTTATAATTGAAGGGAGATGGCAAAGGTGGGCAAGTGGGTTAGTTTTTTCGGCTTTGGGAGCGTAAATCTTCGATACTGAATGAATAATTGGATAAAGCTCTAATGATTAAAAAGCTTTTGATAGCTAACAGAGGAGAGATTGCGGTAAGGATAATAAGGACATGCAAAGAGTTAGGTATAAGGTGTGTTGCTGTTTATTCGGAAGCGGATAGAGAATCTATGCATGTAAAGCTGGCAGACGAGAGCATATGCATAGGTCCTGCAGAGCCTTCAAAGAGCTATTTGGACATTCCAAGGATCATGGCATCCATTGAGGTGTCTTCTGCGGATGCGGTTCATCCCGGTTATGGCTTTCTCTCTGAAAACCCAAAATTTGCCCAGATTGTAGAAGCAAGTAATAAGATCTTTATCGGCCCCTCTTCAGAAACGTTGGCGCTTATAGGGGACAAAATAAAGGCTAAAGAAATTGCTAAGAAGGTTGGTATTCCTTTAGTTCCCGGAAGCGATGGTCCTGTAGATTTTCAGAAAGCTTTGGAAATAGCTAAGCAGATAAAGTATCCTGTGGTTATAAAGTCTGCGGGCGGTGGCGGTGGAAGGGGCATAAGGGTGGTTTATGACGAAAAAGAGCTAAGGGAAAAATTACCCTTGGCTATGCAGGAGTCAAAGTCAGCCTTTGGAGACGATAGGGTGTATATAGAAAAGTATTTGGTAAATCCCAAACATATAGAGGTGCAAGTGCTAGCAGACAGGTATGGAAATGTAATAGCCTTGGGGGAAAGGGAGTGTTCAATCCAGAGGAGATACCAAAAACTCGTAGAGGAAGCACCAAGCGCAAGCATTACAGAAGAACAAAGGAAAACCTTAGAGGAAATGGCTGTAGAGTTTTGCAAGGCAATAAACTATGTCGGTGCGGGAACCGTAGAGTTCCTTATGGATCAAGAGGGAAACTTTTACTTTATGGAAATGAATGGAAGGATACAGGTAGAGCATCCTGTAACCGAGATGATTACAGGCATAGACATAGTAAAGGAACAAATTAGAATAGCAGAGGGGGAAAAGCTCAGCATAAAGAAGTTAGAAAAACAAGGTTATGCCATAGAGTTTAGGATAAATGCGGAGGACCCCAATACCTTTTTACCGTTTCCCGGCAGAATAGATAAACTTTTTCTTCCCGGTGGTCCGGGCGTGAGAGTGGATACTCATATCTACTGTGGATACAAGATCCCTCCCTTTTACGATTCTTTGATTGCCAAACTCATAGTATGGGGCGCAACCAGAGAAGAAGCCATAAATCGGGCAAAAAGGGCTTTGGAGGAGTTTATCATAGAAGGAGAAAGCCTACGGACTAACATAGATTTTCACAAAAGACTGTTGGCGACAAGGGAGTTTAGAACCGCAAAGCATCACGTACGATTTTTGGAGGAGATGCTGATTTGAAGGTCTGCTTAGTGGCAGGGTCTGGTAGTTTGCCATCGGTCTTTAAAAAGAGTGCAGAAAAACTTGGAGAGGAAGTTTTCGTAGTTGGTGTAAAAGGTATTACGGACATAGAAGCTCAAGCTTATCTCCCCCTTGGAAAGGTTGGTTCTTTGGTTAAGCTTTTGGAAAAAAGAGGAATAAACAAGATAGTTCTTTTGGGTAAGTTTGAACACAAACTGCTTTTTTCACATCTTTTGACCTTAGACGGATTAGCTCTCAAGATCCTATCTAAGGCTAAGGACAGAAGAGCCCAAAGCATTATAAAGGCTCTCATCGAAGAGTTGGAAACGATAGGCTTTGAGTTCATAGACCCCACACCCTACCTTCAGGATATCATAGCGGGAAGTGGGCTTTTAAACGCAGTAGAGCCATCCCAAGAAGCACTGGAGGATGGGTTATTTGGATATGGTATAGCCAAGGAGATCGCAAGCTTGGACGTAGGGCAAACGGTAGTGGTAAAGCAAAGGACGGTGGTGAGCGTGGAGGCTATGGAGGGAACGCAAGAGGCTATACTAAGAGCTGGAAAGATTGCGGGCAAGGGTTGTAGGGTTATAAAGGTAGCAAGAAAAACCCAAGACTTTAGGATAGATGTGCCTACGGTGGGACTTCAGACCTTAGAAGCCCTTAGGTCTATAAAGGCAGATGCCCTTTTTTTGGAAGCGGGAAAGGTCTATGTAGTGGATAAAGAAAAGTTTTTAAAGCTTGCGGATAGGTATAAGATCTCGGTGGTGGGTTTGCCTCTTGAAGCTAATCCTTAAGATAGTATCTGTAAGCCCACTTTATGCCAAAGGCTCCATCTTTTATGTATAGGACTAACACATCTCCCACCTGTGCCCTATTGTATACCCCTTCTGATACACGAAAGGAACATCCTGTGAGCTCAAGCACTACCCTAAACCCTCCCCTATGAGCATGATATTTCCTTAGGATGTTGGTTTTAATCATCTTTGGCTCAGATTTATCAAACTTTGCGTTAAAAGGCTTAAGTATGGTCAGGGGTATAAAGTAATATCCCGCAAAGTAAAGAATGGCTAAAGGCAATAAGTGGGCTCTTAGATGTAGGTGTTTTCCCAACAAAAAAATAGCCAGAAAAAAGTGAGCAAGGAATATGGGAGTTAGAACTTTAAAGCCCAACAAAAATAGCTCGTTCTCACATAGGGCACCTCTGTATCCTTTGGTCATCCAATAGATCCCAAGGGCAGACAGAGGAATGAATATGCCTGCCGGTGTATAGTAAAGGATCCAGTTCCTGAGCCTTTCTTTTTCTGAGCCAACGGAGGAGCTGGGCAAACCCTCCAAGCTTGGTATTACATCAAGCATCAACTCTATTGCTCTTTTTACTTCATACTCCAATCTTTCATCTATTCTCTTTGCATTTAGGATTAGCTTTAATGTCCTACCACCTATCTTTACTGAGGAAAGGCGAGGAAGTTCTCCCCGCTCTGTAAGGAGTTTGATCTTAGAGTTTTCCAAAACCATTTTTGCCCAATTTTCATCGTCGTAAAAGGTTTTAAATTCTTTGGAAAAGAGCCACTTTTCTATGGATAGGAAACCGTTAATTGATATTGGGGTGCTTATTTCTAAGTTACGCTTAAAAAACTTATCTTAAATCTCCTGTTGCCCAGTGTAAGAAGAGCCCTTGGAAAAAGGTAAGAGGTTATATCCGCTCCGAGTTTTTTGTAAAATTTTATGACTCTTCCATAGTAGCTAAGGATAAGATAAAGTATAAGTATTAAAACTCCTAAGAGCTTGTAAAAATCCTCCACTATTTAAATACCCGCCAATAGCTCCTCTGCCATGTCAAAGTTGGCTATAACCTCTTTGACATCTTCGAGCTCATCAAGGGCATCCAAGAGTTTTAAAAGCCTTTTGGCAGTTTCTGGGTCTGTTATAGATACCGTGCTGTTTGGTTTGTAGGTTATCTCTGCTTTTTCCACCTGAACTCCAAAGGATTGAAGCTTTTCCTTTACTTGGTATAGCTCCTCCGGAAGGGTGTAGATCGTATAGGCTACATTCCCAACTAAGATGTCCTCTGCTCCTGCCTCCAGTGCCTTTTCGTAAAGTTCATCCTCCGAAATGCTATCTTTTGGAACCTCTATAAGACCTACCCTGTCAAACAAGAAGGATACACATCCAGAAGAACCAAGGTTTCCTCCGTGTTTGGAAAGCACATGCCTTATCTCAGAGGTTGTCCTGTTTCTGTTGTCTGTGGTCGCAAGGATCATCAAAGCTACACCACCAGGTCCATAACCTTCGTAGATCACCTCCTCATAGTTTTCTCCTCCCAGTTCTCCCGTTCCCTTTTTTATAGCCCTCTCTATGGTTTCCATAGGCATGTTTGCTTTTTTGGCATTTTCTATTGCGTTCCTTAGTCTTGGATTTGTCTCAGGATTTGGTCCTCCTTGCCTGACCGCTACGGTTATTTCTCTTATAAGTTTGTTAAATAACTTTCCCCTTTGTGCATCCGCCTTTGCTTTTTTGTGTTTGATCTGTGCCCAATGACTGTGCCCTGCCATGGTATTATATTTTAATCTTTGTGAGGTTTTCTGTCATAAATCTTGGGTGCAGAAGCAACTACTTTGACGGTGAGTTTATAGCCCAAAGATTACTACAAAAAGGCTATGTAAGAACTGATGGTGAGGCGGACATTTACATAATAAATACATGCACGGTGACCTCCGAAGCGGACAGATCTTCCCGTCAGCAGATATACAGAGCCAAAAGGGAAAACCCACAGGCAATAGTTGTAGCAACAGGTTGCTATGCCCAAACTAATCCAAAAGCCCTTGCAAGTCTGAAGGAAGTGGATCTGGTAATAGGCAACTCCCACAAACACATGCTTGTAGAGATATTAGAAGACTACCTACAGTCAAAGGGCAAAGGGGTGTTTGTGGATAACATCTTTAAACAAAATCGTTTGGAAAATTTTGATCTTGTTATCTTTTTTGAAAAGGCAAGACCCTTTTTAAAGATTCAGGAAGGCTGTAACAACTTTTGCACCTTTTGCATTATACCCTACGCAAGGGGAAAGCTAAGGAGTGTGCCTGTGCAAAAGGTTTTAGAACAAGTAAAGCTAATTGCGGAAAGGGGGTTTAAAGAGATAGTGCTAAGTGGCACCCAACTTACTCAATATGGACGGGATTTAAACACAAGTCTATACGAGCTTATGCTAAAACTTCTTAGTGTAAAAGACATTGAAATTTTTAGACTTTCTTCTCTGTATCCTTCCGAAATAGACGAAAGGCTTTTGGACCTTATAACAAGTGAAGAAAGGATAGCGCCCCATTTTCACATATCTTTGCAAAGCGGTTCCAACAGAATTCTAAAACTTATGGAAAGGGGCTATACAGTTGAGGATTACAAAAGGCTTGTGGAAAAAATACTGAAAAAAAGACCTCTGTCCGCCATTGGCACAGACATAATCGTAGGCTTTCCCACAGAAAGCGAGGAAGACTTTGAGGAAACTTATCGCTTGGTTGAAGCTCTTCCCTTTGCATACCTTCATATCTTTAGCTATTCAGACAGGCCCTATACAAAAGCGAGTAAAATGTCACCAAAGGTAAAGCAAGAGGTTATAAAAGAAAGGGTAAAACTGCTGAAGGCTCTGGATGAAAAGAAAAGGCGGGAGTTTAAAAAGGCTATGGAAGGAAAAACATTGAGAGCTTTGATCATAGAGAAGGGTAGGGCTCTTACTGAAAACTACATTTACTTGGAAAACCCAGACTTTGAAGATGTGGGAAACATAAGGCTTGTAAGGATATAAAGTTTTGTTAAACGGTAAAAATCAAGCTTCAAAAGAAGACACTAAGCTGATAGTTTTTGAAAAAACCCACAAAAGGAGGTGAGCCATGCTTAGATACATTATCAGAGCAAAGAAGCGCATGCTTCTTAAAAAGGCCATCTTTTTAGGCTTGGCGATTGGGATACCGGCCATGACTCTGAGCTGTAGTGGAACTCAGGCCAGTATGTACCAAAAGAAAGCCCAAGCCAACATAGTGGAAACTGCCAAGAAGGCAGGTCAGTTCAACACCCTTCTCACAGCCCTCAAAGAAGCTGGCTTAGAAGGAACCTTAGCCACCAAGTGTTGTTTTACAGTTTTTGCTCCCACAGATGAAGCTTTTGCAAAGATTCCAAAGAAAGACCTTGAGGCTTTACTAAAGGACAAGGAAGCCCTCAAAAAGGTGCTTCTCTACCACGTAGTGGAAGGTAAGGTATATTCAAAACAGCTAAAGGAAGGAGATGTTAAAACTCTGCAAGGACAGAATGCAAAGGTAACTCTTAAGGGTGGGCCAAAGATAAACGACGCTAACATAGTAAAAACGGACATAGAAGCATCCAACGGTGTGATCCACGTAATAGACAAGGTCATACTCCCACCCAATTAATAATCCCATGCCCCTCCGGGGGCTTTTTCAGAAAACAAGATTATAGTTTTTCCTTTTCCTTTGCAGTCTTTATAAGAGAAACAAACAAAGGGTGTGGTTCAAAGGGCTTGCTCTTGAACTCTGGGTGAAACTGACAGCCTATATACCAAGGATGGTCTTTTAGCTCTATAACTTCCACAAGCCTGCCGTCGGGAGAAAGACCAGAAAACACCATCCCTTCCCTTTCAAAGGCTTCTCTGTAGGAATTGTTAAACTCATACCTGTGTCTGTGCCTTTCGTAAATAACCTCCTTTCCGTATATTTCCCTTACCTTTGTGCCCTCTTTCAGCACGCACGGATAAGCTCCAAGTCGCATAGTCCCTCCGAGATTTTCTATTTGCTTCTGCTCGTGCATGATATCAATTACAGGATGCTTGGTATTTGGGTCAAATTCGGTAGAGTTAGCATCCTTTAACCCAAGCACGTTTCTTGCAAACTCCACGCACATAAGTTGCATACCAAGGCATATACCCAGCGTGGGCTTTTTGCTTATCCTCCCATAGTTCAAAGCCCTTATCTTACCCTCTGTTCCCCTCTCCCCAAAGCCACCAGGAACCACTATAGCATCCGCCTCTTCCAAAAGTTCCTCCTTGGGATCTTCCGAGTTAACCCAAAGGATCTCTACCCTTACACCGTTTGCTATACCTCCGTGGATCAAGGCTTCGGTCAAACTCTTATAAGAGTCCTTTAAGCTCACATACTTGCCAACTATTGCTACTTTTACTGTTTCTTGAGCGTTTTTGAGCACATAGGTTATCTTCTCCCACTTACTCTTGGACTCCACAAAGTTCAAACCAAGCCTTTTTGCCAGCCATTGGTCAAGTCCCTGTTTTTTAAAAAGGAGGGGCACTTCGTATATATAATCCACATCTGGAGCAGATATAACTGCGTCGGGGCTTACGTTTGTGTAGAGGGAAAGTTTTAGCTTTAAGTCTTCTGGAATCTCTCGCTCTGATCTGCATATCAAAACATCCGGTTGAATGCCTATAGCTCTAAGCTCCTTCACTGAGTGCTGTGTTGGTTTTGTTTTTAACTCCCCCACGCTTTTTATGTAAGGAACGTAAGTTACATGCACATAGGCACAGTTGTCTCTGCCAAGCTCCATACCAAGCTGTCTTATAGCTTCCAAAAAGGGAAGACTTTCTATGTCTCCTACAGTCCCCCCCACCTCAACTATTACAATTTGGTTATCCTTCTCAACAGCCCTTATAAGCCTCTTTATCTCGTCTGTTATATGAGGTATAACTTGAACAGTAGCTCCAAGATAGTCTCCTTTCCTTTCCCTCTGTATTACGTTAAAATAAACCCTACCAGAAGTTACGTTGTTCTCTGCCCCCATCTTTGCATTTGTAAATCTTTCGTAATGTCCAAGGTCCAGATCCGTTTCTGCGCCGTCTTCTGTAACATAAACTTCCCCATGTTGATAAGGGCTCATCGTCCCAGGATCTACGTTTAGATAAGGGTCCAATTTCTGAAGGGTCACTTTATAGCCTATCTCTTCCAAAAGGGATGCAATGGCTGCCGAAGAAACACCTTTACCCAAAGAAGAAAGAACACCACCTGTTATAAAGATATACTTTGCCACGGATATACTATTTTAACCCACTAAATACATAGTTTCTGCTTCAACAGCTTTTTTGCCATCATCCAGTATCATATCCCTGTAAGATTTGCCCGCTGGAACCATGGGCAAAACGTTTTCTTCCCTATCCACTACAAAGTCAAGCACCACTGGTTTGTCTTTTATCTTAAGAGCTTCCTCTATAATTTCCCTCACTTCCTTTGGCTTTTCTGCCCTGAAACCCACCGCTCCGCAAGCCTCCGCAAGCTTTACGAAATCAGGTTGAACGCTCAAATCCACCTCTGCGTATCTTTTCTCATAAAAAAGCTCTTGCCACTGACGAACCATCCCAAGGTAAGCATTGTTTATTATGGCTACTTTTACCGGTATCTGATACTGCACTGCAGTTACGAGCTCTTGCATAGTCATCAAGAATGATCCATCTCCATCTATTGCAATAACCTCTTTGTCAGGTCTTCCTATCTTTGCACCGATGGCTGCGGGAAAGCCAAAGCCCATAGTCCCAAGTCCGCCGGAGTTTATAAACTGTCTTGGGAATTTATATTTATAAAACATCGCCGCCCACATTTGGTGCTGACCCACACCTGCGGTAATTATGGCATCTCCCTTTGTCGCCTCCCATATCTGTTCTATCACATACTGAGGTTTTATCACTGTGTCTGAGTTTCTATACCTCAGGGGATAGTTCCTTTTCCACATTTCTATCTGTTCTATCCACGCCTGTCTTTCCTTAGGAAAGAGAAGTTTTACCCCTTCCCGCTTTAGTTCTTCTAAGAGTTTTCTTAGAACGATCTTCACATCGCCTACGATTGGCACATCCACGGTTATGTTCTTAGAAATAGACGCGGGATCCACATCTATGTGTATTATCTGTGCTTGGGGGGCAAACTCTTCTATCTTTCCAGTCACCCGATCATCAAATCTTGCACCCACCGCTATCAAAAGGTCACAGTTATACACAGCCATGTTTGCATAGTAAGTGCCGTGCATTCCAAGCATATGAAGAGCTAAGGGATGGTCTTCGGGAAAGGCACCTTTACCCATATTGGTGGTAGTCACGGGTATCTTTGCAAGTTCAGCAAGTTCTATCAGTTCCTTTTGAGCTTCCGAATTAACCGCTCCGCCACCCACATAAAGCACGGGCCTTTTAGCTTCCAAGATTAATTTTGCTGCCTTCCTTATCTGCTGAGGATTACCTTCCAAATGGGGTTTGTATCCGGGTAAAGACTCTCTAACCTGTTCATCGGTGGGTATAGGAACATCCGAAAGTTTTTGAGTTATATCCTTTGGGATGTCTATAAGCACTGGTCCCGGTCTTCCTGTAGATGCTATATAAAAAGCTTGCCTTATTATGAGCGGAAGGTCTTCTATTCTTTTGACCAAAAAGTTGTGCTTTGTTATTGGTCTTGTTATGCCTACTATATCCACTTCCTGAAAGGCGTCATTACCTATGAGATGGGTAGGCACTTGTCCGGTAATAAAGACAACGGGCACAGAATCCATGTAAGCATCTGCTATAGGCGTAACCAAGTTGGTTGCTCCGGGTCCAGAGGTAGCAATCGCCACACCTACCTTACCTGTTGCCTTTGCATAGCCTTCTGCCATATGACCTGCCCCCTGTTCATGCCTTGCCAGTATGTGCTTGATAGACCCATCCCTGTATAGGGCATCGTACACCTCCATAATGGCTCCCCCAGGAATACCAAATATAACTTCCACACCCTCTTTTTTTAGCGTTTCTATTACTATGTCCGCACCTTTCCTTAGCATAAAAATACCTCCTTACTTTTTACTTTTTATGCTCCCAAAACCCACTCTTCCCTTCCATTGGCAAAAACTTCCTTTTTCCAAATAGGTGCTCTTTTTTTAACCTCATCCACTACATACCTGCAAGCAGAGAAGGTTTCTTCTCTGTGTCCCCCATAAACTACTACCATGAAAGAGGGCTCTCCTACCTTTACCACACCCAATCTATGATGGATGAAGATCTCCTTAACAGGAAACTTATTAAAAGCTTCCTGCCTTATTTCTTGCATAACCTTTATAGCCATTTCTGGAAACGCTTCATAGTGAAGTTCTTGCACACCATCGTCTTCCCTAACTATACCCAAAAATACCACATTTGCTCCGCAGTTTTGTGGCATCTCATAAGAAGAAAGCACTTTATCCACTCCAAACCATTCCACACCTAAATAGACTTTCGGCACCATGAAAGTTAAATATATACTTTATCTTCTGTACATGGCAATATTTTTTAAATGCTCCTCATAACTGGAGCTAAAGACGTGCCTACCGTTCCCCATAGAAACAAAGTATAAGTAGTTAGTTTTTGCCGGATTTAGAGCAGCCTCTAAGGATTTTATCCCTGGATTACATATAGGAGACGGAGGCAAGCCTTTGTAATAGTAAGTGTTGTATGGATCTTCCAGCTGAAGATGCTTCCTTGTGAGCTTACCGTTCCACTCAGCCCTTCTTTTTAGGGCATATATAACCGTTGGATCTATCTGTAAGGCCATACCTTTCTTTATCCTATTGTATATAACCGAGGACACAAGAGGCCTTTCTTCATCCACACCCGTTTCCTTTTCTATCATGGATGCAATAATTACCCATTCCTCCAGTGTCAGTTCTTTTTCTTCAAGCTGACTTCTCAAAGATTCAGTTCTTTTGAGAAAGTTTCTAAACATAGTATCTATGATTCTCATTGGATGTGTGTTTTTAGAGAAGTAGTAGGTGTCTGGAAATAAAAAGCCTTCCATAGTATAGGTTTTCAATCCATACTTTTTTGCAGTATCTGGAGAATTGGCAAGCTCAATAAAGTCTTCCGCCTTGCATATTGAGTATTTTTCCAATAAACTTGCTATGTCGTATATATCGTATCCTTCAGGTATAGTTATTTTGTAAAGCTTTCTTTGGCCTCTGCTTATTTTCAAATAGACATCCCACGGAAATACCAATCCGCTAAATTCGTATTCACCAGCTTCAAGCTTATCCCTCAAAAAGGTGTGAATTACAATAAAGGATAGAGGGCTTTTTAGGAGCCCCTCTCTGTAGAGTATCATGGCTATATCTACACTACTTTTGCCGTAAGTGATTTCCACAGTTTTGTGCGTCCTAACAGGAAAAAAGGCGTATATTAGAAAAACAAAAACTAAACCTAAGGGTGCAAAGATCTTGAAGTATTTCATAAGCTCTCAAAAAACTCCATTAAGATAACGTAAGCAGAAAGGGAATCTTTAAATTCTCTTTTTTTGCTTTCTTTGACATTTACCATCAGCCTGTAGGCTTCTTCTGTGGTGTAGCGTTCATCCCACAACTCAACAAGCACATCCTCTGGCAAAAAAGTTCTTAGCTTTTCAACAAACTTTCTAACTTCTGATGCCCTTTGCCCTTCCTTACCGCTGGGTGTGAGAGGAAGACCCACAAGGACAACATCTACGTTATGTTGTTTTATTATGTTTAATAAATCTGAAAATACCCCTTCCCCGTTTTTGAGTGGTTTGAGGGGAATAGCTAACTTTAAGCGTGTGTCCCCTAAGGCAAGACCTATTTTCTTACTTCCCCAATCTACTCCTAAAACCTTCAACCAGTCCTAAAGCCTAAAACTTTGTAAAGCAGACAAAAGCCTGTTACGGCTGTACCTATTAACACAAGTCCAATTATTCCAAGTATCCACCAAAGACCACCGTTAGCAAAGGCAAGGTAGATAAATATAAGACCCAAAACAACCCTTATGGCTCTGTCCCACACTGCTAAGTTTTTTTCCATGGCTTTACCTCCTTGTTAAATAGGCACGGGCGGACTCGAACCGCCGACCTCCGCCTTGTAAGGGCGGCGCTCTTCCATCTGAGCTACGCGCCTTTTGCTTTAATATAATAACACAAGAGAAAAATGGAAGACATTAGAGCTTAGGGGGATGTCCCAATGAGGGATTTTCTAACAACCTCAGAATTTCTTCAACCTTCTTGATAGGATCCTTAGCAGTCAAAATACTTCTTCCCACTACTATCATATCCGCTCCGTTTCTTATAGCTTCTTCAATTCTTACTACTCTCTTTTGGTCATCCTGTGGTTCTCCATAAAGTCTTACTCCCGGAACAACCGCAAAAAAGTTAAACTTAGATTTTAAAAGAGGAAGCTCTTTTCCAGAGCATACTAAACCTTCAATGCCACAATTCAAAGCCAAAGACGACAAGTTGAGGATGTAATCTTCCTTAGAGATACACAGTCCCCACTCCTTTAGCTGATCTTCTTCCAAGCTCGTTAATAGGGTTACGCCCAAAAGTTTAATACCCTTTGCTGTATTCACCGCTTCCCTTAGAGCATCCTTCCCTGAAACTATATGCACCGTAAGATAATCTGCTCCCAAATCTAATGCCGATAACACAGCGTTTCTTATTGTGCTTGGTATATCATGAAGCTTTAGGTCCAAAAAAAGCTCAAAACCTTTTTGCTTTATCAGGTCCGTTATCTTTCTGTGATGAGATATAAAAAGCTTATACCCAACCTTAAAAACGATGGGTTTATCTTTAAGGGCGTTTATAAGCTCAACAGCTTTGTCATAATCTGTATCTAACGCTATACAAAGTTTTGGCATTGCTTTAATATTATATATTTTGAGGAGGGGTGGCCGAGTGGACGAAGGCGGGTGATTTGAAATCACCTGTGGGTCTTGACGGCCCACCGGGGGTTCGAATCCCTCCCCCTCCGGTTGTAAGGGGACGTAGCTCAGCGGGAGAGCGCCTGCATCGCAAGCAGGAGGTCGGGGGTTCAAATCCCCTCGTCTCCAATTATATTTATAGGTTATGGGCATCTTTTCGGAGGATCTAATAAACCTTGGCGATCTTATAGATGTAGAGTTTGAGATAAAGGTTCCCGCTTCGCTTTTGAGCTCTACAGTAAAAGGTTTAAGCTTTGAGTTAGCAGAAGGTATAATGAGGGTAGGATTTAAAAAGAAGGGGTTGATATTTTCCAAAAACGTTCAGGTGCTTTTCAGAGAAGACCCTAAGGCTGTAAGGAATAAACCTAGCGAAAGAAGTATAGGACTTTTGATAGCTACTGAAAAAAATCTAAAGGAAGTTCTTGAAAAAGGTGGTTTTCTACAAGAAGGGGACCACGTATTTATAAATCTTTTGGAGGCCATAAAAAACACAGAAGAGTATCTGAAAGTTCCCAAACAGTTCAGAGAAAGGATCATTTTGAGTAGATACAAAATAAAAGATGGTTTTGTTCAGCTTTGGGCTAAGGTAAGCAAAGGTGTATAATTTTAGACATGTATTACCTGCTAATTACCCTCTTTATATTGGTTGCATTACTACTTATTGTAGTAGTTTTGATGCAAAGGGGTAGGGGTGATGTGGGAAGTGCCTTTGGAGGTATGGGACAGGGGGTGTTTGGTCCAGGCGGTGTGGATACTATACTTACAAAGGCTACTTATTGGCTCGGTTTTACCCTTATGGGTTTGGCATTGCTGATCGGATTGTTCCACCCATCAAAAAAGGGGTCTTTATTGGAAGATGAAGGTAAAAGACCTTCTGTTAATACCCAGCAAAGTATCCCAAAGGGACAAACAACTCCTTCTGGCACACCTTCTGAAGGTAAAACCCCCTGAACTTTATTTAAGAATGGATCAAGAAGTTCCAGAAGCTTTTGTAGAAGAATACTGGAAAGGTTTAAGTAAGCTGGAGGAAGGCTATCCTCTACAGTATCTTTTGGGGGAATGGGACTTTTACGGCAGAACCTTCAAAGTCAAAGAAGGTATCCTTATTCCAAGACCGGAGACAGAACTTCTCGTGGAAAAAACCTTAGAGCTCTTGGACAAACACAAAGAATACGTAGGTTTAGAAATAGGAGTTGGTAGTGGATGTATAGCTATTACCCTGCTTTTGGAAAGGGAAAATCTCTTTATGTATGGCACAGACATAAACCCGGACGCTTTGGAAATCTCTTGGTCAAATGCACAGATTCACGGAGTTTCTCGCAGATTAAAGCTGGCTCAAGGTAAAGACTTTGAACCAGTCCGAGGTATGAAGTTTGACTTTATCGTTTCCAATCCTCCTTACATACCAGAAAGTTTTTGGGAAGAGCTTCCGGATGCTTTGAAGCTGGAAGGAAAAGCTTCTCTCATAGGCGGTGAAAAAGGTTGGGAGTTTTACGAAAGGTTTTCCAAAGAAGCTAAAAACCATCTAAAGGTTGGTGGTTTTTTTGTATTAGAAATAGGACACGATCAGGGAGAGGTAGTCAAGGATATACTTAGAGAATACAAAGTAAAGGTGTTTAAGGATTATTCTGGTCAAGACAGGGTGGTTGTGGGATGGAACTTTTAGGACTATTAACCAGCGTGGTGTTTTTTGTAATATTGGAGGGGTTGTTTGCCGGTTCTGAAATAGCCCTTGTAAAAACCGACAGAAGCAGAGTTTTGGCTCTTTACAAAAAAACAAAATATTCTTTCCTAAAGGACTTTTACGACAATCCAGAGGACTACATAACCATTACCATGCTTGGATACACGATCAGCATAGTTTTTGCCTCCACTTTTTACACTTTGATAGTCATTAATTTGGCAAGGCGTTTTGAATTTCTTTCGGGACTTGAGGTGATCTTGTCCTCCACACTCGTGATTTTTACCTTGATTTTTGGAGAGTTTGTGCCAAAAAGTCTCTTTCATAAGTATGCAGATAGGATCCTTATTCCCAGCGTGTGGGTGTTGAACAAGCTAAAAAAGGTCTTACTGCCAATTCTTAAAATCGTAAGACTCATCAGTAGGTTTTTAACTAAGGTTATGGAAAGATTATCAAAGGAGAACATTTCCCGCAAAGACCTTTTGTCTGCTGTTGAAGACCTTTCAAAGGAAGAAGAGATTAATTTAGCGGTTAGGCTTCTTTCTGCAAAGGATACTCTGCTCTCTGAGGTATTAAAACCCATCCACGAAGTGGTTATGATAAGCGAAAACGTTACAGTGGAGCAGGCTATAGCTGAGATGAAGAAAAGTGGTCATACAAAGCTACCTGTTTACAGAAGTAGAGTGGATGACATTTTGGGTTACGTAGATCTGTTTGACTTAGTGCCAGTGTATGGAAATGGATTGAGCATAAGGGAGTTTATAAGGCCTGTCGCAGTGTTTTCAGAATTTGCATCCGTGGAGAATGTTTTGAAAACTTTTATAAAGACAAAGGAAGGTTTAGGGATAGTGGTGGATGAGTTGGGCGTTGTTTTGGGAATAATTACAATGGATGACATCTCTTCATTCTTTATGGGCACTGAAGAACTTCAGGAGGATAGGGTTAAGGAAGTGGAAAAGGATAAGTGGATAGTGGATGGAAGACTACAAATAGAAGATTTAGAGCGTCTTTTGTCTGTAAAATTTCCTGAGGGTCCTTACAGCACCATAGCAGGGCTGATTGCATATCAACTAAAAAGAGTTCCCAACAAAGGGGAATCCCTAAGCATAGATCAGATAAGGTTTAAAGTATTGCAATCTAACGGAAAGAGGGTTCAAAAGGTTATGGTTGAGAAGGTTTCTTCTTAACCAAAAGGGACGCAACCACAGACAGGAACACTGCACTGAAGATCAAAACCAAAGAAACAAACACGGGTATTTTGTAAAAGTCAGAGATCAGCATCTTTATGCCTATAAAGCCAAGTATGAAGGAAAGCCCATAGTGTAGAAAGTGAAAGAGGGACAGTATGGCAGAAGCAGCAAAGTATAAAGACCTCAGACCCAGTATGGCAAAGATGTTGGACGTATATACTATAAACGGATCATTTGATATGGCCAAAATGGCTGGCACCGAGTCTATGGCAAACATAATGTCTGAGCTTTCTACAAAAAGAAGGGCTAAGAAAAGAGGGGTCGCATAGAGTTTGCGGTTTTCTTTAATGAAGAAATTCCCATTGCTATACTTGGGACTCAAAGGTATTATTTTCTTCGCAAACCTGTAGACAATTGTGTCCTCTGGATGAAACTCCTTTTCTTCGGTTATCAAAAGCTTTACTGCAGAAACAATAAGGATTATGCCAAAGACGTAGATAACCCAATGGAAGTGCTTTATAAGCTCTATGCCCGCAAATATAAAAATGGCTCTGAAGACTATAGCCCCAAGCACACCCCAAAAAAGCACTTTATGCCTGTATTCCTCTGGAACCTTAAAGTAGGAAAAGATAAGTATGAAGACAAAGATATTGTCTAAGCTTAAGGCTTTTTCTAATGAATAGCCGGTAATGTATTCCAAAAAGCTTTGGGGACCTTTGTAATAATACACATAAACAGAAAAAGCTAACCCCACACCTATCCAAAAGGAAGAAAGTAAAAGGGATTCCTTTATGGATATCTTGTGCGGGTTTTTATGAAAGACAAAAAGGTCTAAAAACAGCGCAAACAAAACTACGAACCCAAATATGATCCAACCTAACTCAATCACTTAAGGCTAAGGCTGTTGGAAAAATCCCTCATCGGGACGTCCCCCAACTTCTAAGGGAACTAACCTACTTGCCCGCCTTTGCCATATTAGAAAAGTCCTTTACAAAGAACTTCTCCAGCAAAGGCAAGACAAGGGCAGATTGACGGGAGTTGGAATTACTTGGCTCGCTCTGAAGGCTTTTAAGCTTTTTTACATACATCTTAGCTTTTATTATAACCACCTTGAAGGATTTTTTGAACATCCTCAAATCGATTTCCAATTTTTCCATTTATTGTCTAAATTTAACTGACTTCGTCTGAAAATACAACATCGGGTGGTGGAACTTTTATTATACCCTGTTTGTATCCGAGCTCCAAAAGTAGCCTTACTGCCTTTCTGCCATCCTCTCCATAGTCCAGAGTTCTTTGGTTTACATACATACTTACGAATCTACCCAAAGGTAGTGGAAGGCCAGTTTGAGACTTCCACCATTCCCCCAGGTCTACTACTTTTAAAAGTCCTCTTTCTTGATATCCCAACTGTCCTTCGTGTATCACCAGCCCTGCTTTAACTTATCCAGATAAAACCGCATCAAGGATTTGGTCAAAAGGATAGACTACTGATTCAATCTCTGGCTAGTAAAGCTTTAAGACTAAGTAAGCTGTAGTTAAAAGTCCAGGAACGGCTACTTTTTCTCCCTTCAGGCTTTTTAACTCCTCCTTCGCTACGATCAAAGGTCCATAGCCATCTCCCACACTTCACCCACTTGGAAGGACCAAGTATTTATCGGAGATGTATGGATAGGCATGAAAGGACATTGCAGATAATTCATAGGTACCTTTCATAGCGTACTCGTTTAAGGTTTGAATATCTGTCAGCACGTGTTCTATCTGCAAACCTTCTGTATCTATAATACCAGCGGTTAATGGATAGAACATAAAAGCATCGCCTGCGTCTGGACTGTGGGCTATCCTTATCAGCATGGAAATATAATAAACTGATTGGCTCTAAGCAGAGTTTTTAAGACTAAGGGTGTGATGCGGAAGGTGTAATAACCAAAGGTCAGGAAAAGGAGAAAAGAAAAAGCTTTTCCATGTAAGGATGGAGAACATTTCCTAACAAAAGCCCAGTTATCATTGGAGGGATAAGAATAAGAAGTCTTTCTGCTACTTTTACATCCAAAATTTGCTTTAGAGTGGGCACCTTTTCTTTTCCCATCTTTGGTGCGTAAAACTTCCACCAAAACAGGAAATGCAGTATGTGATAAGAGGCACCTACAGTAATCACAGTTAAGAATCCGTAGAGCATACCGTCAGAATGAAGCATGAACAATCCAAAATCCTCGATGCCTGCTATGGAAACGCCAATTAAAAGATAAAACCAGCACAAAAACAACCCCAAAATAAGAAACTTAACCGACACATCAAGCCCTTTTAATGGACTCCTCCTTTGGTTTAGCGTATCATAAACACCATAAGAAAGCACACCCACGGATAAAAGCTGAACAATGCCAGAGTAAGAAAGGTAAGTGTAGTTGGATAGATACCAAGATAGGGAAACTAAGATAGAGCTTGTAGCTTGTATAGCTAAATTTATCCATAGTATATACCTTCTGTCCAAACTCTCTAATTGTAGCATGGGAACAAAAACGTAATAGGAGCCTACTATAACGGGCATAAAATAGCCAACAGTTATAAGGTGCTTTAAAAATAGTCTATTTTCATGATTAACAAAAACACCAGAGAGAAGGTAGAATAAACTGCCGGTTAGGATGAACAGAACGATTGGGTCCTTTAGTTTTTTCGTATTGAAAACTAATAACATCATATGCAAAAAGGGGAGTGTGAAGTAAAACAGGGTATTTATCTTTCCAAAGAGTAAGTAATAGAGAGTATTCCCGATCCACAAAAGCATATAGGCGTAAGTAAAGACCTCCCCTCTGATAGAGTAACCCTGTATTGTGGGATAAAGTTGGAAAATAACACCTGATATTAAGCCGGGGAAGGCATAGAATATAAGAAGGTTGGTGTAGTTTCTCCCAAAAAGCTTAAGAACCAAAGAGAGTAAAAGTAATAAGAAGAAAACATGCACATAAAGAGGAGTAAGCTTCAGTAAAGATGCAGGTCTTATCATTCTCTTATGAGTTTTCTCAGATCTTCTAACATCTGGAGAAACTTTTCATCTGACATCCTTCTTATCCTTTTAGCCTGCCCGAGGGTTACTGTATGGGGTAGTATTTTCCTCAATATGGGATTTTTAAGAGGGGTAAAGCCATATTTTATAAGCACATCAAGAGCCTCCGGAACTCTTTTTAGGAGTTCTCCCACATTTGTCTCTTCTGTAATCTCAAACTCCAACTCCTTTGCACAGGCAACCTCTTCCTTTTCTAAGGGTTCTGTCTTATCACTGCGCCATATCCTAAGGAGAAAACCTTCTTCTGTTTCTTTTAGCTCATACTCATAACCCATCTCCGAGAGCTTAGGTAAAAGGTAGACGAAAGGTCTTGAACCGAGCACCTCCAAAACTTCACCTTTTTGGAGCTTTTCAAGAGCCTGAACAATTTTTATCATCGGTTGAGGTGGCTCTAAGTCCCTAACATCTAGTCTCATGTTTTTAATCTCCCTCTTTAAATAGATAGTTCTCAAGCTTTACCTCTGCAATATATCCTAAGGAGGCTATTTTGGCTTCCACCGCACGGAGTAGGTATTCTCCCACTGGACAGAAAGGGCTGGTTGGAGTTATGGAAATCTTAACCTTTTCATTTTCTATTTTTATCTCCTTTACCAAACCCATAGACACTATATCCATTCCAGTATGGGGATCTATCACCTCTCTTAGCTTTTCAAACAATTTTTCTTTCATGTTTATCTCCTTTCAAGGTCTCTAAACAATCGGTGGCATCCTATACAACCCTGCAACATCCAATTGAACTTTTCGTAAGCTTCATCTTTTTCCCTTCCCTCATAAGCTTGGTAATCTCCTCTGCAGAACCATGGACCTGTCTTTCAAAGGTTGGCATTGCCCTTAGAAACTCGGCCCTTTTCGAGGGATCTATGTATTGAATGGGCCCTCCCTTTGGCATTGGATGGCGAGCGATCTCCTCAGCACCACGAACTACTAGCTCATCGTTGTTTAAGAGAAAACCTTGAAGGATCCTTAAAGTAGCACTGTTAACTATTTGCATCACCTGTCTAAAAGTAAGCTCTTCTTGGGCGTGGGATATGGTAAGAAGAAAGGCGAAAAACATAAAAACTTTCAACATTTTTCTTACCTCCAAAAGACAAATGTATGACTAAGAGAGAGGAAGAGATATGATAGTAATCATTTACATACCCATGTTAACTGAGGTAAAAGACAGGTGATTACGCAAACCCTTATAATAACTACTTATGAAAGCTATTATTTCAGTGTATTACAAAGAAGGAGTAGAGGAGTTAGCCCATGCCTTGAAAGAAGCTGGATACGAGCTTGTATCTTCCGGAGGCACAGCTGATTACTTAAGAAGGAAGGGATTAGAAGTTGTAGAGGTGGAAGACATCACGAAGTTTCCGGAAATCTTTGACGGTAGGGTAAAAACTCTGCATCCTGTTATACACGGTGGCATACTTATGAGAGATTGGGTGGAAAAGGACAAGGAAGATGCCAACAGGCTCGGCATAGAACCAATAGGTGCGGTAGTTGTAAATCTATACCCCTTTGAAGAAAAGCTTTTTGAGGGTTTGGAAGAGAGGGAGCTTATGGAGTTTATAGATGTGGGCGGACCAGCCCTTCTTAGGGCTTCTGCAAAAAACTTCTACAGGGTTTTGGTGGTTTGCGACCCAGAGGACTACGGATGGGTTGCCCAAAAGCTAAAGGAAGGAAGTATTAGCCTAAAAGACAGAAAATACTTAGCCCTAAAGGCTTTTTCTATGACTGCATACTACGACAGTTTAATCTCAAGGGCACTTTCTGACCTTTTTGAAATAGATGGAATATTTCCAAAATTTGCCATTCCGGTGAAATCTCTCGGAGAGTTAAGATACGGAGAAAACCCACACCAAAGAGCTTGGCTTTTGGAGAATCCCTTAGAGGGCTTGGGCATAACTAAAGCCAAGGTCCTTCATGGAAAGGAGATGTCCTATAACAACTATTTAGATGCGGACTCTTCCTTTAAGCTCGTGTCTCAGTTTCAGGAGCCAGCCTGTGCTATTGTAAAGCACAACAATCCTTGCGGGGTGGCCCTTGGTAAAAGTCCAGCGGAAGCCTTCTTGAGAGCCAAAGAAAGCGATCCAGAATCTGCCTTTGGTGGCATAGTTGCCTTTAACTGTCCTGTGGACTTAGAGACTGCAAAGCTGTTAAAGGAACTTTTCCTTGAGGTAATTCTTGCACCTGAGTATGAAGAGAAGGCTATGGAAGTTCTAAAGATCAAGAAAAATCTAAGAATCATTCAATTCTTTGGTTTGTCTCACTATTGGGACATTAAAAAGGTCAGCGGTGGGTATTTACTTCAGGAAGAAGACACCGTAGATTATCAAAAGTTTGAAGTGGTAAGTCAAAGAAAGCCAACGCCTGAGGAGGTAAAGGACCTAATTTTTGCTTTTAAAGTTTGCAAGTATGCAAAGTCAAACGCTGTGGTTATTGCAAAAGACGGTAGAACCATTGGCATTGGCACAGGCAATACGTCAAGGGTTGATAGCTTAAGGTGTGCTATTCAGAAGGCTAAGAGGTTTGGCTTTGATTTGAATGGTGCGGTAATGGCTTCCGAAGCCTTTTTGCCTTTTAGCGACAGCGTGGAACTATGCGCAGAGGTGGGCATATCTGCCATCATACAACCTGGTGGTTCCATAAGGGACAAGGAGGTAATACAGGCTTGCGATAGGCATGGAATAGCCCTTGTTTTTACGGGGACAAGACACTTTAGGCACTAACTAAAGAATACCAAAGTAAAAGCCCGTCATGATATCCTAAAAGGTCCTCACAAGCTCTTTCCGGATGGGGCATAAGCCCAAAGACGTTAAATTCTTTGTTGCAAATTCCTGCAATGTTTCCCACAGAACCGTTTGGGTTGGCATCTTGACTTACCGTGCCGTCTTCTTGGCAGTATCTAAAAAGCACCTGACCTCTCCTTTCCATTTCCCTTAGCTCTTCTTCTGGAACATAATACCTGCCTTCTGCGTGAGCTATTGGAAGTCTTATAACATCTCCTTTTTCTAGCTTTTTCGTAAAAGGTGTGGAATTGTTTTCTACTCTCAAAAACACGTCTTTGCAAACAAACCTTAAATTTTCGTTTTTTAGAAGAGCTCCTGGCAAGAGGTGAAGCTCGGTTAAGATCTGAAAACCATTGCAAATGCCAACCACAAGCCCACCCCTTTGAGAAAAATCTACGATAGCCTTTGCCAGAGGAGTTTTACTCGCCAACGCACCAGCCCTAAGGTAGTCCCCAAAGGAAAAACCACCGGGCAAAACTACGCAATCTACGTTTTCTATCTTCGTCTCCCTGTAATCCAAAAATCTTACATCCACACCAACCACATCCCTGAGCACATAGTAGGTATCATAATCGCAATTAGAACCCGGGAATACACAAACGCCAAACCTCATTCTATTACATACTCTTCTATGAGTGGGTTATAAAGAAACTTTTCTACGATCTCCTTAACCTGGGAAGGGTCTTCCACATCCAGCTCAATTATTTTACCCACCCTAACCTCTTTTACCTTGTAGCCGTTGTCTTCCAGCACCTCTTTTACAGCTCTACCTTCTGGGTCCAAAAGTCCCCTTTTTGGAACAACCAAAACCCTAAGCTTCGCCATCTGTCTTTTTTAATTATACCCGAAACCGATATTATATTTATTTTTTATGATGTTAGAGTTAAAGGAAAAACTGCAGGACTTAAAAGATAGGTTTGAGGATGTAAAGCACGGTTTGGACCCAGATAATCTTGAAAGGGAGTTACAGGAAATAGACAAAACTATGGCCTCTGGGGACTTTTGGAGCGATCCAGAAAAAGCGAAAAATTTGACGCAAAGAAGAAAATGGCTTGAAGACAATCTAAAAACCCTAAGGGAATTAGAAAAAACTCTCAAAGACGTTGAAGAGTTTATGGAAATAGTTTCGGATGAAGATCTTGACAGCTTGCAAATGATAGAGGAGGAGCTAAGAAATGCGGAAAAGCTAATTGAAAGCATGGAGATTAAGGTTTTCCTTTCTGGAGAAATGGACGAAAAGAATGCCTACCTTACCGTGCAAGCTGGTGCGGGTGGAACAGAAGCGTGCGACTGGGCTGAAATGCTTTTTAGGATGTACAGAAGGTGGGCGGAGAAAAGGGGCTATGAGGTAGAGATCATAGACTATCAGCCTGACGATGTAGCAGGCATAAAGAGTGCTACCATGCTTATAAAAGGACCATACGCTTACGGTTATTTGAAAGGGGAAAGTGGAGTTCACAGACTTGTGCGCATTTCTCCCTTTGACGCCAACGCCAGAAGGCACACATCCTTTGCCTCAGTGTCTGTAGTCCCTCAGATAGACCAAACTATAAACATAGAGATAAGGGAAGAGGATTTGGAGATGGAAACCTTTAGAGCCAGCGGAGCAGGTGGCCAGTACGTAAATAAGACAGATACCGCAGTTAGAATAAGGCACAAACCCACCGGTATCGTGGTCACCTGCCAACAAGAAAGGTCTCAGTATCAAAACAGAATGAAGGCTTTGGAGCTTTTGAAGGCTAAACTCTATCAGTTGGAACTTCAGAAGCTGGAAGAAAAAAGGAGGGCTTTGGAAGGTGAGAAAACTGAGATAGGTTGGGGATACCAGATAAGGTCCTATGTATTTCAACCCTACCAAATGGTAAAGGATCTAAGGACAGGCTTAGAGGTAGGTGATGTGCAAAGGGTAATGGACGGGGACATAGACCCGTTTATAGAAGAATACCTAAGGTGGAGGGCAAAACAATCCGCATCCAGCAAGGGTTAATACTTAAACTTTTACTTTTGAGCATTAGCTTTGGTGCGGAGGTCTGCATAAAACAGCTTAACAATCCTTTTCCTGAACCATACCTAACCCATGCGTTGAGAAATACGGTAGAGAGGGCTTTTTTGCAAGCAGGAGCAAAACTTGGTTGTAAAGAGGGCACTCAAGAGGTGAATGTGGCGGTTTTGGAATTAAAGGAAAATCCCGCAGGCATCTCTCCTTCTCAAAGGGTAAATGTTTATGAACTGAACCTTTCCTTTAAGCTCAAATTTAAAGGTGAAGAAAAAACTACGGTGCGAAAGTTTCTTACTCTCTTCCCTCCGGTGCGGAAGGGGATATTGGCAGACGTTTTGCAATAGACGACGCTTTGAATATAATTTATCCTAAGCTTTTAGAAGACCTTAGGAGGAGGTATAAGCATGTTGATAAACTTTGAAACAGAGAAAAGTGTGCAAGAGGTAAGACAGGCTATAGAAGAGAAGGCTAAGGCAAAGGGCTTTGGCGTTATGTCTGTGCATGAAGTTTCTAACATTCTAAAAAACAAAGGTGTGCCTATAGACTACGAGTGCATAATAGTGGAAGTTTGCTCTCCAAAGCACGCAAGCCAGGTGCTGTCAAAAAACGCCTTCATATCCACCGCCATGCCCTGTAGAATTGCTATCTTTCAAAGGGACAACAAAACAGTAGTTAGCACCATAGCACCTACTGCAATGCTTGACATGTATAACGAACCAGAATTAAAACCAGTGGCGGAGGAAGTAGAAAAGCTAATGAAAGAAATTATGGAAGAATCCCTTTGATGGATGATGCTTACTTTATGGGATTGGCCTTAGAGCTGGCCAAAGAAAGGAAGGGCTTAACACACCCAAACCCAACCGTTGGATGTGTGATAGTCAAAGATGGCAAGATTATAGCCAAAGCCAATCATGAAAGGGCTGGAATGCCTCATGCTGAGGCTAAGGCTCTTGCGATCGCAGGAGATTCTGCAAAGGGCTCTACCCTTTACGTTACCTTAGAGCCTTGCGTCCATTACGGACGCACTCCACCTTGCACAGACGCCATCATCAAGGCAGGGGTTAAAAGAGTGGTTATAGCTGTCTTGGACCCAAACCCGTTGGTTTCCGGAAAAGGAGTAGAACGCCTAAGGCAGGCAGGGATAGAGGTTAAGGTAGGTGTCTTAGAAGACCAAGCCAAAAGGATAAACGAAGACTTTTTTACCTACATCACCCAAAAAAGACCTTACGTAACTTTGAAGTTTGCCCAAAGCTTGGATGGTTCCTTAGCAACAAAGGACTACCAAAGCAAGTGGATAAGCTCAGAAGAAAGCAGAAACTACGCCCACAAACTGCGCGCTGAAGCCTCTGCGGTGCTTGTTGGAATAAACACAGTCCTTAGGGACAACCCTAAGCTTACGGTGCGAGCCTTTAAGTGGGAAAAAAATCCGCTTAGAATAGTGTTGGATCCAAAATTAAAGATCCCGATGGACTGCAATCTTATAAAAGACAAAGAAGCAAAGACTATCGTTATAACCGCTGTGGAAGACAAAGAAAAGATCCAAGCTTTAGAAGAGGAAGGAGTGGAAGTTCTACTGGCAGAGCACGAAAACGGTCTGCTCAACCTTAAAGAAGTTTTAAGAGAACTTTACTTTAAAGAAGTAATGCATCTGTTGGTGGAGGGAGGAGCCAAGACTTTAACAAGTTTTTTAGAAAATAGACTTTTTGACAGGCTATGCGTCTTTGTGGCACCCATCATCCTTGGAGAGGGAGTAAGAATAGGGGACCTTGGTATAAGAAAGGTAGAGGATGGCATAAAGCTAAGGCTTAGGGAACTGAAGACCTTTCAGCAAGACGTTTTCTTGGAATTTGTAAAAGAATGAACATAGTCTTTATGGGAACCCCTACTTTTGCTTTGCCAAGCCTGATGGAACTTACAAAACACTTTACGGTCAAGGCGGTTATAACTCAACCAGACAAACCCTCCGGCAGAGGACAAAAGCTTACACCCCCACCCGTAAAGCGCTTTGCCTTAGAAATAGGTATAGATTGCTTTCAACCAAAGAGTAAAACAGAACTCTATCAACTCTTAGAGAGCTTAAAGCCTGATTGTGTGGTGGTTGTTGCCTACGGCAGGTTGCTAACAAAGGACATGCTTCAAATTCCAAAATTTGGATGCATAAACCTTCATGCGTCTTTGCTTCCCAAGTATAGGGGAGCTTCTCCTATTCAGAGGAGTCTTTTGGCTGGAGATAAGTGGGCTGGCAATTCGGTAATGCTTATGGACGAAGGAATGGACACCGGACCCATACTCTCAAGGCAGATAGTAAAGATAGAACCAGAGGACAATTACCAAACCCTTTCAGAAAAACTCTCTAAGATGGGTGCATTTTTGCTTGTGGAAACTCTAAAGCTTTGGTTTAAGGGAGAAATCAAGCCAAAGCCTCAAAAAGGTAATCCTACCTATGCACCACCCGTAATAAAGGAGGAGCTAAAAGTTTGCTGGAAGGCACAGGCCCAAAGTGTGATAAACAGGGTGAGGGCATTTTTCCCAGAGGCCTACTGTTTAACTCCAAAGGGAGAGAGGTTAAAGATCCTAAGAGCCAAACTTGCGGATGGTGTGGGAGAGGCAGGAGAAATAATAGACAAAAAAAGACTCGTAGTTGCCTGTGGAGAGGGTGCAGTGGAAATCTTAGAACTCATAAATCAAAAAGGTAAAAGAGTTTCTGGAGAAGAATTTATAAGAGGTTACAGGGAGGGTTTTCTCTTATAATTTAACTAATGATAAACATAATAGAGCCAAGATTTTTTGAAGAAGAAAAACAAGCGATAGTTCAAATACTTGAAAGCCACAAGATAACAAGAGGCGAATGGACCAAGTTTTTTGAAGAGTCCTTTGCTAAGTATTTAGGTGTTAAGTATGCCTTTACAGTTTGCTCTGGCACTGTAGCCCTGTTTATAGCCCTAAAAGCTTTGAAGGTTGAGGGGGAAAGGGTAATAGTCCCAGCCATGAGCTTTATGGCAACCATAGATGCGGTTTATTTGGCGGGTGGTATTCCCATAGTGGTAGATGTGGATGAATATTACACAATGGACCCAAATCAACTGGAGGATGCGGTAAAAAGATACAACCCAAAGGTGGTTATTCCTGTCCATCTTTATGGCCAGCCTGCAGACATGCAGGCAATAAACTACCTTTCTGAAAAGTATGGCTTTGTTGTTCTTGAAGACGCTGCCCAAGCCCATGGAGCGGAATTCTTTGGAAAAAAGGTCGGAAGCTTAGGACATTTATCTGCCTTTAGCTTTTACGCTTCAAAAAATGTTCCCATGGGAGAGGGAGGAGTTATAGCAACAAACGATGATAAGATCGCTAAGGAAGTAAAGAAGTGGATAGATTTTGGCGAGCATCCTGCTTTTAACGTCAGAATAACAGAATTTCAAGCTGCCATCGGCGCCATACAACTCAAGCACTTGGACGAAAGAAACAGAAGAAGAAGGGAGATAGCCAAAAGGTATTCAGAAAGCATAAACTCAAGCTTTATACATCCAACGGAAAGGGAAGGTGCCTATCATGTGTATCACCTTTATACTCTGAGGCACAAAGAGAGGGATAGGATAATATCTTTGCTCAAAGAAAACGGGATAGACGCAAGGGTGTATTATAGCTATCTTCTCAGTGAGTTAAGAGGTGCAGAGCATCTTCCACTTACCAACGCTGAGAGGTTTAAAAAAGAAGTCTTTTCCATACCAGTCCATCCATACTTAACAGAAGAAGAGGTAGAGAAAATAATCCATAGTCTTAAGGCTGTTGAGGTGTTTGTTTAGTAAGCTCTGCACCTTTTATGTTAAGAATTACTATCTCCACCCTTCTGTTTTGAGCTCTACCCTCCGGTGTGGCGTTTGATGCTATAGGCCTTGTGTCCGCATAACCAGAAGCCTTCAGCCTTTCCGGGGCTATGCCTCTGGCTATAAAGTATCTAACTATGGAGGAAGCCCTTGAAACCGATAACTCCCAGTTGGACGGAAACTTTTCCGTGGATATGGGTATGCTGTCCGTATGACCTTCAACCTCCACCGGATTTGGTAGGTCTTTTATTATTTCGTATATTTTGTCCAAAACGGGATACATCTCTTGCCTTATATCTGCGCTCCCAGAAGCAAACAGTATCTTCTCTTGTAGTATCAGCCTTATTCCTATTACCTCATAGGCTACCTTAAACTCACCTTCCAGACCCATGCGTTTTAACATTTCCTCAAGTTCTCTTATCTGCCTCTGTATTCTTCTGCCTTTTTCGGTTAGCTCGCTTTTTGGCACTACGGGCTGAGGTAATATTTGCTTGGGTAAAGTTTCTTGAAAGGGGACCAATCGCATGCCAAAGGCCTTTGCAAAGGCCTGCGCATATTCCAATGCTGCCTGCTTTCCAGCTTGAGCCATTGCAAAAAGGGCTATAAACAAACACAGAAGAAGGGTAAGAAAATCAGCGTAAGGAATAGCCCATCTTTCAGATACTTCTTCTGGACACTTTTTCTTCTTTGCCACTACTTAACCTCCACAAAGGAGTTAAGCCTTTCTTCTATAAGCCTTGGATTTTCTCCTTTAAGCATCATTCTACACGCATCAACGATCATATACATTCTCAGTATTTCTTCTTTTGATTTGATTTTTATCTTTTTTGCTATTGGACCAAAGATCAAATAGGAAAAAGTTATACCGTAGACAGTAGCTACAAAGGCTGAAGATATACCGTAAGCTAACTCTTGTGCGTTATCTAAGCTCTTTAAAGCTTTCATAAGACCAAAGACCGCCCCCACAAGACCAAAGGTAGGCGCGCTTTCCGCAGAATTTTTCCAATACTCAACCGCTATTTCATAATCCTCTTCTTTTTTAGCTATCTCCGCTTCCAGACTTTCAACAAAAACGTTCTCTTCTACGCCCAACACCATCAAATCTATGGCCCTTTTTAAGAAAGGATCAGTTATTTCTTCTGCTTTTGTTTCTAAGGATAGCATTCCTTCCTTCCTTACAAGATTGGCAAGCTCTACCAATTGATTCTTAGTTTCTAAAAGTTCGTTGCTACCACCTTTGAAGGCCATTTTTAGTCCGTGTATTATTAGAGAAAACTTAGAAATTGGCACTGTTACCAAGCTTGCAAAAAGAGTAGTAGGCACAACTATTACAAAGGCGGCAGGCTGTATAAGAAACAGTATGCTTGCACCCTTAAGAACTGCACCTATTAGAAGGGCTACCAAACCACCTACTATTCCTATTACAGTAAGTAAGTCCATAACTAAGAATAGTATATCGCCCAATATACAAACTTGTTTAGTAACCTAAAAGACTCCTTCCAGGCTGATTTCTGTTAAACTTTTTAGAGATGTATTCTTACATCCATAAAAACAAAAAGTTTGTGGTAGGTGTAATTGGTCTTGTTTCCATAGCCTTTCTGTTATGGCTATTTTTGACAGGAGATGTAGCCAACATTTTTAGAATTGGTCAGAGATGTGTAGCTGAGGTAGATGGTTCTTGTATTACCCTGAGGGATTACAGACGAGAGCTTTTAAGATACGGCGATTTTCTGCAAAACAAGGATATGGAGAATATCATAAAGGACCAGGTGTTAGAAAGCTTGATAGTTCAAGAGATTCTTTACAAGAAGGCTAAAGAGTTAGGCTTTGTGGCAAGCGACCAAGAGGTTGTAGAAGTCATAAAGTCTGACCCAAGCTTTCAAGAAAACGGTGTGTTTAGCAATTCAAAATACAAGGAAAGCCTCTCCAGACTAGGCTTAGAGCCTGTGGAATACGAAGAATACATAAGGAAACTGCTTAGCATACAAAAACTTTTAGCTTTGGTAGGAAACGGTGCATACCTAACCCCTAAGGAAGAAGACATAAACCTTTTGCCTCAAAGCATCAACATAAGCGGTAAGCTCTACCTTGTAACACCAGACAGACTTCAGATAGAAATTAAGCAAGAAGAAATACTTGATTTTTATGCAAAAAATAAAGAGATGTTTAAAAAAGAGTCAAGTAAGGTCGTAAGAATTTGGAAGGAGAAGGAAAAACAAAAAGCAAGCGAGATTTACCAGGCCTTAAGTAATGGGAAAGAAGTGGAAAACTTCCAAGAGATTGTTCTGCCTCAAAAGAGGGAAGAACTACCCGAAGAACTTAGGGTAGAAATAGACAAACTGAACCAAAATAACAGACTTGGCATAGTAAAGGTTGGAGATGAGTATGTGGTGATCTTTCTTGTAAAAGAAGAGCAAGGACAGTACAAAAGTTTGGAAGAGGTAAAAGAGGAAATAAAAAACATTCTAAGGGAAAGCAAAGCTTCTGAACAGATAAAGCCTATTGCAGAAAAGGTAAGGGAGGATTTAAAGCAAAACAGAGCGGTTTCTTACAAATACATTGAATTTTCCCAAACATCCGCTTCTCAACTCATGTCCGTATTGAGACTGGAGGAAAACGAGCTGTTCAATATCTTGCTATCTGATGAAAAGGTGTTCGGTCCCTATCCTTTGCTAAAAGGTTATGGCATCTTAGTCGTTGAAAGAAAGGAGCAAGTAAGCATGGACAATCAACAAAGAAAGAGCATGCTTGAAGACATATATTCCCTAAAAAGAGACACTATGATAAACTACTACGTTCAGAAGCTGAGGGAAAGGGCTAAGGTAAAGATGAATAAAGAACTTATAGGAGGTTGAGTATGGAGAAAAAGTGGAGGACTGCCATAACTCAGCATGTAGGGCATGAAACCTACATAAGGGGCTATAGGCTTTTAGACATGGTGGGGAACCTAAGCTTTGCTCAAGCTATCTACTTAATACTCAAGGGGGAACTGCCAAACGACAAAGAATCTAAGATGATGGAAGCTATGCTGGTATCTGTTATAGACCACGGCACAGCTCCTCCTTCGGCTATTGCCGCAAGGGCTGTTGCTTCCGGTGGAAATTCTTTAAACGTAGGAGTAGCCGCTGGAGTGCTTGCCTTCGGCAGTGCCCATGGGGGCGCATTAGAAGATGCTATGAAGTTCATACAAGAAGGAGTAAAAAGTGGTAAAGCGGTGGAAGAGATAGTAAGGGAATACTTGGAAAGCAAAAAGCCCATACCGGGCTATGGACATAGATATTACAAGGAATTTGATCCCAGAACCAAAAGGCTTATGGACATTGCAAAAGACCTTGGCTTTTATGGACCTCACTGTAAGTTTGCAGAAGAGGTAGCGGATGAAATAGAAAGACAAAAGGGAAAGAGGTTGGTATTGAACGTAGACGGTGCTATAGCGGCAATAGCCTCGGAGATGGGTTTTGACTGGAGGCTTGGAAAGGGCTTTTTCATAATAGGTAGAGTTCCGGGCTTGGTAGCTCACGTGTATGAGGAGCTAACTATGGAAAAGCCATTCTCAAAGAGGTTAGACGAAGAAAAGGAAGTAGAATACATCGGAGTGCCACCAAGAGAATTACCACCTGAGTTTAAAAAGGTTTAAAATAGTAATAAATCTTAAAAAGGAGGTAATATCATGGCAGTGCATAAACTTCAGCCTAAGGACCACTTAAAGCCCTCAAACCTAAAGGGCATATCCAACGACCAAATAGAGCCTCACTTTGAGGCACACTACAAGGGTTATGTTACCAAATACAACGAGATCCAAGAAAAGTTAGCAGACCTTAATTTTTCAGACAGGTCAAAGGCTAATCAGAACTACTCTGAGTTTAGGGAGTTAAAGGTGGAAGAGACCTTCAACTACATGGGCGTGGTCCTTCATGAGCTTTACTTTGGACATTTGGGAGCTAAAGGTCAGCCTTCGGAAGCCTTTAAGAAAAAGGTGGAAGAGGACTTTGGTTCTTGGGATGCCTGTGTTCAGGAACTAAAGGCTACTGGCATAGCCTTCAGAGGATGGGCAGTACTTGGTTTGGATATCTTTTCTGGAAGGCTTGTGATAAATGGCTTGGATGCCCACAACGTGTATAACTACACTGGACTTATACCCCTGATAGTCTTAGACACCTATGAGCATGCTTACTACGTCGATTACAAGAACAAAAGACCACCTTACATTGACGCCTTCTTGGAAAACATAAACTGGGATGTGGTGAATGAAAGGTTTGAAAAAGCAATGAAAGCTTACGAAGCACTAAAGGACTTTATAAAGTAAAATATCTTTCTGGGGGCTTTTGCCCCCACATTATGAAGATACTTCTAACAGGTGAGCCCGGCATAGGAAAAACTACGCTAATAAAAAAACTGCTTCAGAAACTTGGAAAGAAAGTGAGAGGATTTTGGACAGAAGAGATAAGGGACAAAAATACTAAAAAGAGAATAGGCTTTAAGGTTATAAATACTGAAGGGCAGGAAACAGTTTTCGCCAGCAAATATTTTACTTCTAAGCACTTAGTAGGTTCTTACGGTGTTAATGTCTCCAGGTTTGACTCAGTGGCCATTCCTATATTGGAGAAAGCTATAAGAGAGAAAGACATTTATATAGTGATAGATGAAGTGGGTAAGATGGAGCTCTTTTCTCAACGATTTAGAGAGCTTGTTAGAGAAATATTCTTTAATCCAAAGTATAAGGTTATAGCAACTATACCAATAAGAGATGTGCATCCATTGGTCAAAGAGATAAGAAGATTGCCAGGAGCGGTTCTTTTGGAAGTTAATAAAGAAAACAGAGACTATTTAGCTGAGGAAGTTATAAAACTGCTAAACGCAAATGGTTTATAATCTTCACTCTATGTATCCTATAACAGAAAAGCAAGTCCTAAGGGAAGATTACCTTCTAATAAAGGTAAGAGCAAATCATCTCAAAGGTGCTAAAGCGGGACAGTATGCGCTCATTCAGTATAAAGAGCTTTCGGAACCTTTACCTCTTTCCATATTGGACGTAGAGGGGGAGGAAGCTATCTTTTTGGTAAAAACTGTAGGAAGGTCAACCTTAGAGCTAAAGGAAGAGGCGGAAAGCCTTTCTTACGTTGCAGGACCTCTTGGAGTCCCCTTTCCTGTAAAGCACTACGGAAAGGTAGTTTTCATTACGAAAGATTGGGGTGTTTCTCCTGCCTTCAACTTAGCAAAGCATTTAAAGAAAGAAAACAACCAACTTGAGCTTTACCACATATCAGAGGACGGCTTTTTGCCAATAAAGGAAAGGTTGGAGTCCGTGTTTGATAAGGTAGAAGTTTGGGATAGGATAGGACACATAGATGCGGACCTTTTGGTTTCCGCAGGAAGCAATAAACTTTCAAGAGAGGTTCAACTTATTAATCAAGGAACACAACACATAGCTATGGTAAATACGCACATACTGGACGGGGTCGGCCTTTGTTTAGTCTGTAGGGTGCTGGTAGATGGTCAGGTAAAGCTTGCATGCACCGATGGTCCTTGGTTTTTTGCGGACAAAGTGGATTGGGATAACTTGATAAGCAGGGAAGATTTATTTTTAGAGCAAGAAAAATTAGCCTTGGAAGAGTATAAAAAAATCTTAAGAAGGAAAGAGTTAAGAAAAACTTCTGCGGAGGTGTAAGGTATGTTTGAGTTCTCTCAAAGAATAGCCCAGCTTCCACCTTACATTTTTGCCCAGATAGACAAAAAGAAGAAAGAAAAGCTTGATCAGGGTGCGGATGTAATAGACTTAGGGGTGGGAGACCCAGACATTCCCACACCAAAACCCATTGTGGAAGCTATGAAAAGAGCGGTAGAAAAACCAGAAAACCATAGGTATCCTTCCTACGAGGGTATGCTTTCTTTCCGTCAGGCGGTGGCCGATTGGTATAAGAAAAGGTTTGGAGTAGATTTGGACCCTCAAAAGGAAGTGATAGCTCTCATAGGCTCAAAGGAAGGAATTGCCCATTTTCCCTTAGCCTTTGTAAATCCGGGAGACGTGGTCCTGTGTCCGGATCCAGCCTATCCTGTTTACAAAATAGGCACGCTTCTTGCGGGCGGAGAACCTTACGTATTACCTTTGAAAGAAGAAAACGGTTTTCTTCCAGACTTTAGGAGTGTGCCAAAGGATGTTCTCAAAAGAGCTAAGATCATATGGGTAAATTATCCCAACAATCCAACCTCTGCAAAAGCAACGAAGGAGTTTTACAAAGAGCTAATAGAGTGGGCTAAGGAAAATAGGATAATAGTTGCCTCTGATCTGGCATACTCGGAGATATACTTTGGAGAAGAAAAACCTCCATCCATACTGGAGATAGAAGGGGCAAAAGAAGTTGCCATAGAGTTCCATTCCCTTTCAAAGACTTACAACATGACCGGGTGGCGTATTGGTATGGCAGTTGGAAACGAAAAGCTGATAGCAGGTTTGGGCAAGATAAAGACCAACGTAGATTCTGGACAGTTTCAGGCTATTCAAGAAGCAGCTATTACTGCGCTGAACTTGCCCGAGCAAGAGCTGCAAAGCATAAGGGACCTATACAGAGAAAGAAGGAAAGTTATGGTGGAGGCTCTTGAGCGAGCAGGTCTTGAAGTATACCCTTCTGATGCTACCTTCTACCTTTGGGTAAAGGTTCCAAAGGGTTATAGCTCTGCTCAGTTTGTGGAGCGCTTGTTAGAAGAGTGCGCCATAGTCTGCACACCGGGCAACGGTTTTGGAGAACACGGGGAAGGCTACTTTAGAATATCCCTAACCGTTAGCACAGAAAGGCTTTTGGAAGCTTCGGAAAGAATAAAGAAGCTTAAGCTGTAATGAGGGAAGTAGAGCTTTCAGAAATTGCTACCTATGTGCCAACCATAGAGTATGACTTTTCCATAAAGGAAGCTCTCAAAGTTTTTGATGAATACGGTATATACGACATACTGGTGGTAGTTAAGGACAAAAAGCCCATAGGTTTGGTTTCAAAAAAGGATCTTTTAATGGCTCAGCATAGATCTGACCTAAAGGTTGGAGACATAGCTTATTCCTTGCCTAAGGTTAAAAGCTTTAGGTCCTCTTTGGACAAGCTGGGGGGTCTGTTTGACTTTTTTACCTTTAGCAAAAAACCGCTCGTGGTGGTAAATAAGGATGGGACTTACGCAGGTCTTCTTTTTTACCATGTGCTTTTGCACTACTTTAGCAACGTCAAAGAAACAGTCTATCCTATCTTCCAAAAGCTGAGAAAATACTTTGGTGAAGGGGGCTATTTCTACAGCTTCCAACTAAAGGAAGCCAAGAGGTTCAAAGAACAGATGGGCACTGCAAGGTTAGAAAGCCTTTACAAACTTCTTTTGGAAAACGTAAAGGACCAGATTGAGGAGGGAGATGCCTTTCTTTCAATAGAAGAAGGAGAGGTTTATGCCCTTTCCCACACGCGCGTAGAAGAAAACAAGATCAAGCTAATCATGGAGGAGTTTCACAAAGAATTTTCTCTTCTTTATGCGGAAGCCAAACCTGTGCATATACTTGGCTTTTGTGTGGAGCTAAAAAACGTGAAAAACTACGAAGAATTTTTCAGCGTGATTGCCGAACTTAAAGGAAGGTTAAGGTCCGTATCAGACATTTCCTTTTTTATATACCACGGCATACAGCCCTCCGTTGTGGTATGCGAATACAGAGGGAAGGAGTACATAAACAGGGTAGTGGAAAAGATAAAGGAGGACTTTTCCCAGATAGTCTGGAAGATAAGGCATACAGAAAAGGAAATGTGGGAACATACCCTTTACGAGATGTTTAAAACGTATCCCTACTTTGAAATTTTTTACATAATCAGCGAAAAAGGTATACAAATATCAAACAACGTTATAAATCCAAGAATAAGGTATCCTGTAAAGACGGGCAGAAAAGGGGCAGATAGAACAGAAAAACCCTACTACAAACTGGCAAAAGAAGGCGAAATATACATATCTGACATATACATATCCCAAGCTACCGACGATTTTTGTATAACGCTTTCCTCCAAATTCAGATATGGAGACAAAGCATACATACTTGCAGGGGACATAAACTACACAGAAGTGCACAAGCTTGTAAAGAGCTATTCTGTTGTATAAATTTTTACTGAGGAGGTATTTCTATGGCAAGACTTGTTGTATTTACGGAGAACGGCCCTTATAAGTTAGAAGTTGGAGAAGAGACGTATTACATATGCATGTGCGGTCTGTCCAACAAAAAACCTTTCTGCGATGGCTCGCACAAAAAGACAAAGGATGAGGAAAAAGGAAAACTCTATATTTACGACCAAAACGGAAGGGTAGAGGTACAAATTTAACCAGGATAAAAACCAAGAAAGAGGTCCAAGATGCTTCAAAAAACAAACTGGAAAGAGCTTTACGAAAAAGACTTTTACCTTTGGGTTATGGAGAACCTAAGGCTTTTGAAGGAGAGGCGCTACGAAGAAGTGGATTGGGAGAACCTTTTGGAGGAAATAGAGGACATGGGAAGAAGTGAGCTAAGAAGCGTGATAAGTTACATCTCCATAATCCTTGAACACCTTTACAAGTTAGAAAACTTCAAGGTCAGCCAAGAGATGGAAAACAGTTGGATAAAAAGCACAATAAACGCAAGACTTGAACTAAGTAGGCTTTATAGAAAAAACCCATCTTTGGTAAAAAAATCCGAAGAAGAGCTTCAAGAAGCATGGGAAGATGCGGTCAAAAGCTTAATCGGTTGGTTTAAATATCCAGAAAACAAAACCTTAGCAAAACAGTTTTTTGGTGGAATACCCACTGAGAAGGATTTCCCAGATAAATGTCCATACACCTTTGAACAGGTGCTTGAGTATGAACCTTGGATAGAATAAACTTTAATGTGCTATGGAAAACGGTAGGGAAAGGTTGATACAAAAGCTAAGAGACTTACAAAAAAGCGGTGCAAAGGCTTTGGTTTCTTACCTTATGGTGGGCTATCCCACCTTTGAGGATTCTTTGGAAGCCTTTAGAGTTGTCCTCCAAGAAGGCACGGATATTTTGGAGATAGGCTTTCCCTTTTCTGACCCTGTGGCGGATGGTCCTACAATTCAAAGGGCTCACGAGGTAGCCCTAAGCAATGGCATAAAATCTAAGGACGTTTTTAGGGCTTCAAGTCTTTTGAAAGAAGAGTTCAAAGAGGTGCCCTTTCTTCTTATGACTTACTACAATCCCATATTTAGGATTGGACTTGAGAGGTTTGTAAAGCTTGCGAAGGATAACGGCATAGATGGTTTTATCGTGCCGGACCTTCCGCCGGAAGAGTGCGAAGAGTTAAAAAAGGTGTGCGAAAAGGAATCTATGGCTTTGGTGCTGTTGGCTTCTCCCACAAGCACGGAAAAAAGGCTCAAGCTTATATGTCAATACACAGATGAGCTAACTTACTTTGTTTCTTTAACTGGAACCACAGGAGAAAGGGAAAAACTGCCCTTGGAAAGGCTAAGGGAAAATCTAAGTCTTTACAGAAGAGTATGTCAAAAGCCTGTGGTGGTTGGGTTTGGAGTGTCAAAGGGAGAGCAGGCAAGGGAAATTGCCAAAATGTCTGACGGTGTGGTGGTTGGAAGTGCTCTTGTTAAACTCTGCGGAGAAAGAAGGTTTGAGGAATTGGCAGAAAAGGTGAGAGAGCTAAAAGAAAGCATGCTATTACCTTCTTACTCCTCCTGATATTTCAGAGATTGGCAAGATCACGCTTAGCACCACAAAGGCTACGAGAATACCTATAACCAGCATGGCAATAGGCTCAGCCAACCTTAGCCAAAGGTTTATAACCCTCATGGCTTGCTGGTCATAGACCCTTTCCAAAAGGGAAAGGGACCTTTCCAGCTCTCCGCTCTTTTCGCCCACCGCCAGAAGACTAACAAAGAGTGGAGGGAAAACTTCTTTGGACCTTAGAACTTCCGAAAGGCTTCTGCCCTTTGCTACTTGCTCCGGCAAATCTTCCAACTTTTTTCTGATATATTCGTTGGTTATACTGCCTATGCTCAAAGAGAGGGCTCTGACCATAGGTATGCCAGAAAAGAGAGCCATCCTCAGACTTCCCGCAAACCTTGAAAGCTGAAAGTAAAAGGAAACTTTTCCAAATATGGGGATCTTCAAAAAGTATCTGTCTAAGTTCTCCTTGCTTATTAACCTTCTTCTGAGGAACAAAAGCACAAGGGCAAAGGGTAAAAGGTAAAAGGCATAGCCAAGAAGGTTTGAAAAGAAAAGCAGAATTTTTGTTATTAAAGACTGAAACTTTCATTCCTTCTTCCTGAACACCTCCCTTAGCAAAAACAGAACCAATCCTGTTGATACCATAGCATCCGCTAAGTTGAAGGCTGGATAAGAAAACTTTCCGTAAGAGAGGTATATAAAATCTCTAACCTCGCCAAGGATTAGTCTGTCGTAAAAGTTTCCAAGCGCACCACCACCTATGGCACCCATAGACAAAGATACAAGCCAATCTCTACTCTTGACTGTGTAGAAAAAAGTAAAAACTATCACAATGGGTGGGACCCCGAGCAATATTGGTATCCTTAACCAATCTGGAACGTCAGAAAGCAGTCCAAAGGCAACACCCTTGTTATACACAAGCACCAGCTTTAGAAAGGGCAGAACTTGAATATCTTCCTTTATAAACGATTCAGCCAAGTGTTTCGTAAATAGGTCCAAAAGGAAAACAGTAGAGAGAAAAGCCAAGTATATCAAAGCGTGTTGGTTAAGTATTCTCTCCATACCCTTTCTAAGTCCTCGACCTTTTCCTTTAAGATTAGCTCTTCATAGATCTTTATAGAAAGCTCTGGCTCTTCCTTTACCTTTCCCAAAAGCATCCAGTCTAAGCCAGCCTCTTCTACAGCGTTCTTTAAGAGTTCTTCTTTGCCCTTTTCTACGCTTACTATGACCCTCGTTGGGCTTTCTGAAAAGAAAAATCTATCAAGCCTTTCCTCTGTGTATATATTAAGCTCAAGGCCAAGCCCAGTTCCAAAGGCGCATTCTAGCAAAGCGATCAGAAGTCCTCCTGTGGATACGTCGTGGGCAGAAAGGACAACATGTTCCTCTATGAGTTTTATAAGCACTTCTTGCAAAGCTTTTTCTTTCCTTAGATCCACCGCTGGCACATCCCCTGCGACCAATCCATGAACCACCTTCAGGTATTCGCTTCCACCCAAGCTGAGCTTTCTTCTTAGGTCTCCTATCAAAAAGATCAAACTACCTGCCTTTTCAAACCTGTGGGATACAAAAGTCTTTCCTTCAATGTAGCCTACCGCAACCACTATAGGTGTGGGATATACGTTTCTTATCTCTTTACTTTCTACAGTTTCGTTATAGAGAGATACATTTCCGCTAACTACTGGCACACCAAAATACTTACAAGCGTCAGCCATTCCGCTTACTGCCTTTTCCAACTGCCACATAATTTCCGGTCTTTCTGGATTTCCAAAGTTTAAGCAGTCAGTTATTCCTAAGGGTTTTGCGCCAACGCAGGCAAGGTTTCTGAGAACTTCCGCAATTATGTATTTACCCCCTTCGTAAGGGTTCAGAAAGACCATCCTACCGTTTCCTTCACAGCTCAAAGCTATAAGTTTTTCACTTTTTAGCTCAGGATAGACTACCCACTTGACCCTTAAAATGGCACTGTCTGCCCCAGGCACCAAGACTGTATTGGTCCCCACCTGATAATCATACTGACTGTATATCCACTCCTTTGAGCACACGTTAGGAGAAGACAAAAGCTTGTAAAGGGCTTCCCTTAAGTCTGCTTCCTTTAGCTCATCCTCGTTGAAAGCTCTCAAGTCCTTTATGTAATCCGGTTCCCTGCTTGGCCTTTGATAGATGGGTGCCTCTTCGGTTATCAAGCTTACCGGAAGTTCCGCTACAAGCTCTCCATTAAAGTAAGCTCTAAAAATGCCATCTTCTGTCAATCTTCCCACCACCTCCCCTTCTAAGTGAAACTCTTTGGCTAACTCTCTAACCCTTTCCACCTTTTCTTCTTCTACCACCAAAAGCATTCTCTCCTGACTTTCTGAAAGGAGTATTTCGTAAGGTGTCATACCTTGCTCTCTGAGGGGGACCTTCTCCAGATATAGCTCTACACCCATTTTGGACTTGCTGGCAAGCTCTGAAGATGCACCTGCCAAACCAGCAGCGCCTAAGTCCTGCATACCAACAATAAGACCCTCTTCTACTATCCTCATTATTGCCTCTATCAGCTTTTTTCCAAAGTATGGGTCTCCTACTTGGACGTTTGGTCTTTTGCTTTCCGTATCCTCTCCAAACTCACCTGAAGCCATAACCGCTCCGTGAATGCCGTCTCTACCTGTAGAAGAGCCTATAAGAAAAAGCAGTTGGCCTGGCTTTGTGCCTCTTGCCCTAAGCATTCTGCCCGCAGGTATAATTCCAAGACAGAAGGCATTCACAAGCGGGTTCGTTTTATAACACTCTTCAAAAAAGGTTTCCCCACCCACCGTGGGAACACCTATGGAGTTCCCATAATGAGAAATGCCTTTTACCACTCCTTTGACTATATACCTTGTCTTTGCGTCCAACGGAAAACCAAAGCGCAGAGAGTCCATCAAAGCAATAGGACGGGCACCCATTGAAAGAATGTCTCTTATTATTCCTCCCACACCTGTTGCGGAACCGTTGAAAGGCTCTATAAAAGAGGGATGGTTGTGGCTTTCTATCTTAAAGGCAAGCCAGACCTGATCGTCAAGCTTAACCACACCTGCGTTTTCTCCCGGTCCTTGAATAACATGCTCCCCTTGCGTAGGAAAGAGTTTTAAAAGTCTCTTTGAGGACTTATAGGAGCAGTGTTCTGACCAAAGAGCTCCCAAAACGCCGAGCTCTAAGTGATTGGGCTTTCTACCGAGCCTTTCAACTATCCTCTCATATTCTTCTTTAGAAAGTCCGTGAAGTTCGTATGCTTCAACCACCAAGATGTTATTATAACAGAATGCTTTTTAGAGCTTCTTCTCTTTGCCTGCAGGTAGCACACTCTCCGCAGGGAGGCTCAGTTCCCCTGTAGCAGGAATAAGTCTTCTCAAAGGGAACGCCCAAGGACACACCCAAACTGACAATATCCCTTTTTGTCATACCCAAAAAGGGTGCATAAACTTTAAGCCTTACCTTCCTTTTTGCGCTTAAAGTGGAACCACAGGTCAATGCACTCTCTGCAGCACTTATAAACTCTGGCCTACAGTCTGGATAGGGAGAGTCCAAAGAATGAACCGCAATGCCTATGGTGTCAATCTCGTAAGCATCTGCATAAGCTCCTGCTATGGCTAAAAAGATCAAGTTTCTCATAGGGACGGTGGTTATGGGTGGAGTGTCCTTGTGGTATTCTTCGGAGGGAACCTCCGGACCACCTTCCAAAAGGGCTGAGCCTTTTATCCCTTTAAGGGAGGGCAATTCCACTATTATGTGTTCTACCCCTGCTATTTTTGCAAGCTCTTTTGCATACTTTAGCTCAACTTTGTGTTTTTGTCCATAATCGAAGGAAAGGGCCAAAACCCTTTCGTATTCCCTTTTTGAAAGCCAGAGTAAAACTGCGCTGTCTATTCCACCAGAGAGTAGGACTATTATGCTTTTCATTTTTTATGCCGGAGGAGGGACTCGAACCCCCACGCCCTTGCGGGCAGGAGATTTTGAGTCTCCCGCGTCTGCCAGTTCCGCCACTCCGGCTAATTATAATTATAATGTGGTTTGCCAAAACGTTCAAAGGATAGAAGAGCGAATCCTTCAAGCTTGCCAAAGGTCCGGAAGAAGCAGAGAGGAAATAATCCTTCTTGGAGCATCCAAGTATGCAGACGCAGAAAAGATAAGACAGGCTTATCAATGTGGTGTTAAGGTCTTTGGAGAAAGCAGGGCACAGGACTTTTTAAAGAAACTGGAACTTCTAAAAGACTTACCCATAGATTGGCACTTCATAGGCAGACTTCAAACAAACAAAGTCAAATACATCATAGACAAAGTTTCCCTTATCCATTCGGTGGATAGACCTAACCTTGCGGAGGAAATAAACAAGAGGGCAGAAAAAATACAAAAGGTCCAAGACGTGCTTATAGAAGTTAATGTGGGTGGTGAGGAAACAAAGGGTGGAGTAAGCCCAGAAGAGCTAAAAAATCTCTTTGAATACTGTCTAAACCTAAAAAACATAAGGGTTTTGGGACTTATGGCCATACCACCTTACGAAGAAGACCCAGAAAAGGTAAGACCTTACTTTATAAAGCTGAGAAAGCTTAAGGAGATGTTGGAAAAAGACTACGGGATTAAACTTCCACACCTTTCCATGGGTATGTCAAATGATTTTGAAGTAGCTGTAGAAGAGGGAGCTACCATTTTAAGGATTGGCTCTGCCCTGTTTTCTTAGTTTGGCAAGCTCTTCGCAAAGCCTTAGGGCGTGTAAGGAAGGAGAAAGGTCTGCTATCCCTTTCCAGGCTATGTCGTAGGCGGTTCCGTGATCTGGAGAGGTGCGAGGGATAGGAATGCCAAGTGTCATATTAACTCCATCTTTAAAAGCCAAAAGCTTAAAGGGTATAAGCCCTTGGTCGTGATACATACACAAAAACACATCACAGCTTTTGCTTAAAAAGGCAGAATCTGGAGACAAAGGTCCCTCCACTTTGTAACCTTCCGATCTTAACTCCTCTATTGCAGGAAGGATCTCCTTAACTTCTTCCTCTCCTATAAGCCCACCTTCTCCCGCATGGGGGTTCAAGCCAAGTATTCCAACGGAAGGCTCATAACCAAACCATTTTTCATACTCCTTAGCTATAAGCTTTACCTTACTGACAATGTTTTGTTTTGTAACCTTTTCTATGGCTTCCTTCAAAGAAAGGTGGGTTGAAAGCAGGCACACTTTTAACTTTTCCGAATACATCAGCATGGCGTAGTCTTTGATACCAAAGGCCTGAGCTAAAAATTCAGTTTGACCTTCAAAAGAAAACCCCGCTAACTTAGCCCAAAACTTGCTTATAGGCATAGTAAGAAGACCATCTATCTTTCCATAAACCGCATCTACTGCTATCCTTCCCAAGTAAGCTACCGCCACCTTTCCGGAGGTAAAAGAAGGCTCAGGTTTCTCCACTTCGGAGATGTTTAGATCAACGATATAAACGCCGGGTTTTTCAACCTCCTCAGGAGTATTTATCAGGTTCGCTTCAAAGCTTTTACCCAATTCCCTTGCACAGGCTCTTAGTATTTTTTCTTCTCCATATATGATGTAAGCCTTTTCTTTATCAAAGTGTTCGCTTAGTTTAATTATGAGCTCCGGCCCTACACCTGCGGGGTCTCCGATGGTTATGCCTATTTTAAGCATCTATTAAAACTATGTAATATAATAACTTATTTTAAACTGAAGGAGGTTTCCTATGTTTAGAATTCTTATTACAGATCCCATTTCAGAAAAGGGTATTGAGATACTGAGAAGGGAACAAGACTTTGAGGTAGATTATGAACCGGATATTACCTATCAGGAGCTTTTGGAGGTGGTAAAGGGATATGACTGCATAATAACAAGAAGCAGAACACCGGTTACTGCGGAGCTTCTGGAAAGAGCAGAAAACTTGAAGGTGATTGGAAGAGCTGGCGTAGGTGTGGATAACATAGATATTGAGGAAGCTTCAAAAAGGGGCATTTTAGTTATAAACACACCCGGTGCAAATACTATAGGTGCTACAGAGCTTACCATAGCCCACATGTTATGCGTTATAAGAAACTTTCATATGGCTCATAACTCCATGCTGGAGGGGAAGTGGGATAGAAAGAAGTTTATGGGAACAGAGTTATACGGAAAAACCTTAGGAATAATAGGTTTGGGAAATATCGGTTCTCAGGTAGCTATCAGGTGCAAAGCCTTCGGAATGAAGGTTTTTGCTTATGATCCATACATTCCAAAGGAAAAGGCCGAAAGACTTGGGGTAAAACTCTTTGATGATTTGAGAGAAATGTTAAAACAGGTGGATATTCTAACTATTCACGCTCCGCTGACACACGAAACCAAACATATGATAACGAGGAAAGAGTTTGAACTGATGAAGGATGGAGCCATATTGATCAACTGTGCAAGAGGTGGAATAGTAAAGGACGAAGATTTAATTTGGGCTTTAGAGACAGGTAAGCTTGGGGGAGTAGGACTGGATGTCTATTCAGTGGAACCTCCACCTTATGAGTTTATAGAAAAGCTCAAAAAATTTCCCAACGTTTCCCTCTCACCTCACATAGGAGCTAATACTTACGAATCTCAAGAAAATGTGGCAGTTATAATAGCTCAGCAGGTTGTTAAAGCCCTTAGGGGTCAAACAGTAGAATATGCGGTGAATGCTCCCTTTCCAGACCTTTCTGTGCTTACTCTCATAAAGCCTCACTTGGATCTGGCTGAGAAAATGGGTAAATTTTTGGTGCAATGGGCTGAAGAAGGAATAAAGGAGGTGCATATAGAGGTTAGAGGAGACATTGCAGAACACTTTCATCCCATAGCTTCTGCGGTTTTGATGGGGATCCTAAAAGAGATTGTGGATTTTCCAATAAACATAATAAATGCAAGCTATGTAGCCAGAGACAGAGGTTTAAAAGTTGAGGAACTAACATCTACGGAAACGGTAGATTTTAAGCACTACGTAAAGGTTGTTGCCAAGTCAGATGGCACTGAAAAGGTAGTAGTTGGCACTGTGTTGGAAGGCAATATTCCACGCATCGTGCAGATAGACAAATACAGAGTGGATGTAGAGCCTGAAGGGATAATGCTTTTGTTTGAAAACAAAGACGTGCCAGGGGTAATAGGAAAGATAGGGACCATGCTTGGAAAAGCAAATGTAAATATTGCAGGATTTAGGCTTGGAAGAGAAAGAAAAGGTGGGATAGCCCTTGGGATTCTAAACTTGGATGATCAAGTGCCAGAAGAGGTGCTGGAGGAAATTAAAAAGCTTCCGGAGATCTTGTTTGTAAAACAGGTGACAGTCTGAAAAACTTGACAATAACTCACTAAAGATTATTATTAACAGTAATATCAATTTGGAGGATAAGGATGTTCAGTGAAAATATGCTTTCTGCAAAGTCTTTGGAATACCTAAACAGAGCAAAGGAGTTGGCAAGATCTCAGCAGGACACTAAAGTGGATACAGACCATCTGCTTTTGGTAATGCTTGCTGATGAGAAGTCCGCTCTTAGAAAATATCTTGAAAGGAGGGGGATTGAGCCAAAAGAGTTTCTCAAAAGGATCGGAGATTATCTAAACAAGGTAAAGTCCCAAATTCAAAAGGTAGCGGAACAAGAAGCTAAGCACCTTATAGACCTAAGAAGCAAGATAATGCAGATAAAGTCGGACATAGGACAAGTTCAAATAGAGTTGGAAAGGCTAAAAAGGGCAAAAGAGGAGCTAAAAAGGGAGTTAGATAGGGCAAGAAGGTATGGGGACTACTGGAGCCTTAGGGAGTTGGAGGTAGAATACGCAAGGCTTGAAAGGATAGAATCCCAATATAGGGCTCAGTTGGATAGCGTAGAGAAGAGTTTGACTGGAGTCTTTAGACAGGAGGATGTTAAAGCTTTCTTGGAAAATAAACTTTCCATAGATGGTTTGGTTAAAAAGGCTTTAGAACAATCTCCTGTTTTGGAACAGCTAAAAGAGATTGGGTTGTCTCCTGAGAGGTTCAAAGACATAGTCTATCAGAAGGTGTTTGGTATTGTGCCAGCTTTTGACTATTCTCAGAACCTCGTAAAGGTGATGGAAAGAGCGCAGGACCTTGCGGTGGAAGAGGGAAAGGCACAGGTAGAACCCTATCACATAGCCAGCGCTTTGCTTGAAGTGGAGGAATCGGTAGGTAATAAACTATTAAAAGAAAGCTTAGGAGGTGAAAAGATGAAGGACGTAAGCCAAGAGTTGAAAGAGGAAGAACGCTCTGCGTTGGAAAGGTTTGGTACAAACCTGACTCAGCTTGCCAAGGAAGGTAAGTTGGACCCGGTTATAGGCAGAGAAAGGGAGATAAATCAGGTTATAGAAGTGCTTTTGAGGAAGTCCAAAAACAATCCAGTTTTGGTGGGTGACCCAGGTGTGGGAAAAACTGCCATAGTGGAAGGACTGGCCCAAAGAATAGCCAACAAGGAGGTTCCAGCAGAGCTACAGGACAAAGAGATTATAGCCATAGACATGGGTTCCTTGGTGGCAGGTTCCAAATATAGGGGTGAGTTTGAAGAGAGGCTGAAAAGCCTTTTGGAAGAAGTAAAACAGAAGTCTAACGTAATACTGTTTATAGATGAAATTCACACGGTGGTTGGTGCTGGAAGGGCTGAGGGTTCTTTGGATGCAGGGAACATGCTAAAGCCTGCCTTGGCAAGGGGTGAGATAAGGCTTATTGGTGCTACTACCGTAGATGAATACAGAAAGTACATAGAAAAGGACCCTGCTTTGGAAAGGAGGTTCCAACCTATATACGTAGATGAACCCAGCGAAGAAGAAACTATAGAGATCCTTAAAGGTCTGCGCCCAAGATTGGAAAACCATCACAAGGTGAAAATATCGGATGAAGCCATAGAGAGTGCGGTAAAGCTAACCAAAAGGTTTGTTACCTTTAGAAAACTACCGGACAAAGCTATAGATGCTTTGGATCAGGCCTGCGCAAGGAAAAAGCTTTCGGTGATTTCTGTCCCTCCGGAGGTTCAAGAGCTTGAAAGAAAGATAAAAGCTCTTGATGAGGAGATCCAAAAGGCTTTTCTTGAAGGAGACTACGAAAAGGAAGCCCAACTGAAGATAAAGAAAGTCCAGCTTGAGAAGGAAAAGCAGGATCTACTTTCCAAATTGGGAAGCGCGGACCTTAGGATCCAAGAAATCAAAAGAAGGATGGAAGAGTTAGACAGCGAAATTATCAAAGCTTCCGAAAAGGGAGACTACGAAAGAGAAGCAAACTTAAAGATAGAAAAGATCAAACTTGAAAAGGAACTTAAAGAGTTAGAAAGTGCCAAAAGCCAACAGTTGGTAGTTAGTGCAGAAGACGTTGCCCAAGTGGTTTCTGAATGGACCGGAATTCCCCTCTCCAAGCTAAAAGAAGAAGAGATGGAAAGGCTGTTAAGGCTTGAAGAAGAGCTTCACAAAAGAGTTATAGACCAAGAACATGCGGTTAGGGCGGTAGCACAGGCTATAAGAAGGGCAAGGGCAGGACTGAAGGATCCAAAGAGACCCATAGCCAGTTTCCTGTTTTTGGGTCCCACCGGTGTAGGAAAGACGGAGCTTTCAAAAGCACTGGCAGAACTTCTTTTTGGAGAAGAGGACGCTCTTATAAGACTTGATATGTCTGAGTTTAAAGAAGAACATAGCGTAGCAAAGCTCATAGGCGCTCCTCCAGGATACGTGGGCTATGAAGAAGGCGGAAAACTCACAGAAGCAGTAAGAAGAAAACCATACTCTGTGCTTCTTTTAGACGAAGTAGAAAAAGCTCATCCCAGGGTCTTTGACCTATTTTTGCAAGTGCTGGACGACGGAAGGCTGACAGATTCACACGGAAGAACGGTAGATTTTAGAAATACGGTTATCATCATGACCTCCAACATAGGCTCCCAATATCTTCTCAGCCTTCCCCTTGATGGAGAAGAAAAGAAGATAGAGGAGGAGTTTGAAAAGGCCAAAGAAAAAGTGTTAGAGGAACTGAGATACTACTTTAGGCCAGAGTTTCTAAACAGGATAGACGAGATTATAGTCTTCAAGCCTTTGACCATGAAGGAACTACTTCAGATAATAGACCTGCTAATAGCCAACATTAACAAACGTCTTGCGGAGAAGAACATAAGTATAGAGCTATCGGAAGAAGCTAAGAAACATTTGGTTAAGTTAGGATACGAACCTGCTTACGGCGCAAGGCCCTTGAAGAGAACCCTTCAGAGATACTTAGAGAATCCTTTGGCAGAGAAGATAATAAAGGGTGAAATAAAGGAAGGGGACAGAGTGCGTGTGGAATATGAAAATGGAAATCTTGTGTTTGAAAGGGTATAATATTTATCATGTATGATGTGATCATAGTTGGTGGTGGAGCAAGTGGGTTGGCTTGTGCTTTAACCTTGGTCTCTTCAAGAGGAAGAGGTTGGAGCTGGGCAGAAGACAAAAAATATCTAATTTTTGATAAAAACGAGTCAGACCTACACAAAGCGTACTTGAAAAACGTCCCAGGACTCCAGCCAATGCGCGGTACAGAACTTTTGCAGGTTATTAGAAAGCAAATAGAAGAATGGGGTGGTGTGGAATTCTTGCAGGAGAAGGTGGTGGAGATAAGAAGGGATGGAGAAGCTTACAGAGTAATCACAGAAGAGGGTAAGGAATACGTAGGCAGGTACGTTGTGCTTGCGGGTGGGTTTAAGGAGTTTAGCATAAAAGGTATAGACTTTGAGATATTGGAAAATCCTAAGTCTCCAAAACCGGGAAGGGTGATGATAAAGCACGAAAACTACGAAGTAATGCCAAACCTGTTTGTGGTTGGAACCTTGGCTGGGATTAGCTCCCACTTTACCTCTTGCGCAGGCTCTGGTGTAGAGGTAGCAGTAGAAATTCTTTCAAGAATGGCTGGAAAGAGAATAGTGATCCACGACGTGCCAGAGGATTGAAAAAGCTCTCTCCGTTTTTAGTTTCTTTAACCTTTTTTGTATTACTTTTTTACTTTCTTCCACCGGAGGAAATTTTTAACTTTTTGAGCCTTGTCTCTTTGCAAAACCTTGCTATTGCCTTTGCCTTTTATGGACTAAGCCATCTTGCAAGGACCATAAGGTGGAAGCTTCTTCTGAAAGACCTGTCTTTTTTTCAGACCTTTCTTGTGAACAGTGCTAACGTGTTTTTGAACAACTTACTACCCGCAAGGACTGGAGAGCTAAGCTGGTTTTACTACTCAAAAGCTATGGGTGTGGAGTTCAAAAGGTCTCTTGGAGTTTTTCTGTTGGGAAGACTTATGGACTTGCTTGCTTTGTTTGTGCTCCTTTCTTTTTTTATGCTTTGAAAGAAGGCAGGCTAAACCTTTACTTGGTCCCTTTCTTGCTTGTGTTTTTTCTTTTCTTTCCTATTTTCCACTTGCAAAGCTCAAAAGCCTTCAGGTAGGTTTTTTTAACTTTGCGATTAGCTTTTTTCTTTCTCTTTGTTCCAGCCTTTTGAAATTCTCAAGCCTTGTTTTTTTGGTGAGTTTGGAACCTTCTGTGATGCTGTTTTTAAGCTTTTTAGGTGGAGAGCTAAGCACGATCCTACCAATTCATAGCTTTGGCGGATTTGGCACGTATGAGCTTAGTTTTTCCATACCCCAAAAACTTTTCGGAGAGTCTTTGATGGGCGGGATAAAGCTTGCCTTTGTCTTTCATGTGTTTTTGTTGTTGTCTTCCGCGATTTTTGGAATGTTTTCTTTGTTTGTGCTATATCGCAAACTTCAGTAGCACTTGAGGATGCCCCGATGAGTTTTTTGAACAACATCAAACTCTGGTTTAGAATTATATGGTATGGGAAAAATTAGAGTGCAAGAGTTAGCTAAGAACTTAGGTGTAAAAGTAAAGGAAATACAAAAGGTTCTAAAGGAATGGGGCATAAACAAGGGAAACTTTGCTTACTTAGAAGATGAAGAAGTCCAGATAATACTAGACTACTTTGAAAAGGAAAAGTCCGAACAACAAAAATTAGAGGAAGAACAAAAGATTTTCCAAGAACCTTCTGCGGAGGAAAAACAAAAGTCCCCAGCAAAGACAGAAATTAAGGAGAAAAGAAAGACTGCCCCTGCGGAAAAGCCTATGCAAACCTTCCAGCAGACAATGTCTCCACCTCCACCTCCACCACCAAAAGAGGAAAAGGCAGAAGAAAAACCAAAAAGAGAGGAGAAAAAGATAAGCAAGGAGGAACAGCAGGCTTTAAAGAAGTTGGAACAGCAGATTGAAAAAAAGGTTGAAAAAAGAAAAAGGAAGAAAAAGAAGAGGAGATTAAGATCGTGCAAATTCCAGAGATCATCACAGTAAGGGAACTTTCGGAGCTTTTAAAAACTTCTCCCAACGTAATCATAACAGAGTTACTAAAAAGGGGAGTGCTTGCTACGATAAATCAAAGTGTTCCTCCAGAATTGGCGGTTCAAATTGCTGAATCTCTTGGTTTCTTAGCAGAGATAAAAAAGAAGAGCAAGAGGTTTTAGAGGAAGAGACAATCGAAGAGGGGGAAAAACTTCCCAGGCCACCTATAGTGGTTGTTATGGGACACGTGGATCACGGAAAGACTACTTTGCTTGATGCAATAAGAAAGACTAACGTAGCCCAAAGAGAAAAGGGTGGAATAACTCAGCATATAGGTGCTTCTGTAGTGGAACTGCAGGACGGTAGAAAGATAACCTTCTTGGATACACCTGGACATGAAGCTTTTACCTCTTTGAGGGCAAGAGGGTCGCAGGTAACCGATATTGCGGTTTTGGTGGTTGCAGCTGATGACGGAGTTATGCCTCAAACTGTTGAAGCTATAAACCACGCCAGAGCCTTTAATGTGCCCATAATAGTAGCGGTAAATAAGATAGATAAGCCTGAAGCGGATCCTCAGAGGGTGCGCAGAGAACTTTCTGAACTTGGACTAATTCCCGAGGAATGGGGAGGTGATACTATCTTTGTGGATGTTTCCGCAAAAACAGGACAAAATATAGACAGTCTTTTGGAATACATACTTTTGTTGGCAGAAATTTTGGAGCTAAAGGCAAGGTATGAAGGACCTGCTAAGGGAACGGTTATAGAGTCTAAGCTGGACAAACAGAAGGGGCCTGTGGCAACCTTGTTAGTTCAAGAAGGGACTTTGAAGGTGGGGGATGTTATAGTAGCTGGTACAGTTTATGGTAAGATAAGGGCAATGTTTGACGATAAGGGAAGGAGGGTAAAAGAAGCAGGTCCCTCTATGCCAGTGGAGGTGCTTGGCTTTGAAGATTTGCCTATGGCTGGTGATACCTTTAGAGTGGTGGAGAACGAGAAAAAGGCAAGACAGATAGCTGAGATGAGAAAAATCAAGAAAGAGCAACAGGAAAAGCTATCTAAAGGCATTATGCTTGAGGATGTATTTAAGAAAATACAGGAGGGAGAACTAAAAGAGCTGAAGGTGATCCTCAAAACTGACACGGTGGGATCCTTGGAAGCATTGAAGAAGTCTTTAACAGAATTATCAACTCCTGAAGTTGGAGTAAAGATAATACACGGTGCGGTTGGGGGAATTACGGAGAGCGACGTTATGCTGGCAAAGGCAAGCCAAGCGGTGATAATAGGCTTTAACGTAAGGCCAGACGTAAAGGCTAAGGAAGCAGCGGAAAAGGAGAAGGTGGATATCAAACTGTACAGCATCATATACGAGGCTATAGAGGATGTCAAAAATGCTCTCAAAGGTATGCTAAAACCTGTAGAAAAGGAAGTTACCCTTGGTTCAGCGGAAGTCAGAGCGACCTTCAAGATAAAGGGAGTGGGAACTGTAGCAGGTTGTTACGTGCTTGAAGGCAAAATAGTGCGCAATGCTAACGCAAGGCTTGTGAGAAACGGAGTTGTGATCTACACAGGCAAGATAGAAAGTCTCAAAAGGTTCAAAGAAGATGTGCAAGAGGTCGCAAGAGGTTTTGAATGCGGAGTAAAACTCAAAGATTACAACGACGTAAAAGTAGGAGACATAATAGAATGCTACGAAGTGAAACTGGAAAAACCATCTATTTAAACATAAATGAAGTTTATGCATCTATACAAGGTGAAGGGCTCCTTGTGGGCCTTCCCGCTTTGTTTGTGAGATTCCAAGGGTGCAACTTAAGGTGTCCTTGGTGTGATCAACCTTCAGCTTTACCTTTTTCAAAAGAACAGTCTGTGCCAATAGACAGCCTTCTGGCTCATCTGTCCGAATATCCGATCAAACACGTGGTGATCACAGGTGGAGAGCCATTAGCGCAAGAGGGACTAACTTTCTTGGTGGAAGAGCTAATATCAAAGGGATACTTCGTGCAGATAGAAACAAATGGAACTCTGTGGCAAAAAGGTTTGGAGAGATTTGCAGAACAGCTCCATATAACGTGTTCTCCCAAATGGACAGCCAACTGGTTCGTTCATCCAAAGATAATTCAGTATGCCAAAGAGCTTAAGTTTGTGGTTGATGATGTGTTAAGTCAAGATGTGTTACTGAAGGAAGAGTTTAGAAGACTACTTGAAGAAGGAAAGGTAGTTCTTCAGCCGGAAGGAAATAAGTTAGTCTTTTTTGAAAAGGCTCTAAATCTGCAAACCGCTTTGCTAAAACTTGGCTTTACTGTAAGAGTTCTACCTCAGGTTCATAAGCTCTTTGGGATTCCTTAGTTATTTAAATGTTTGGAAAGAAATATTCTACGATTGCATCGTACATGGCTTTGGCGAATTTTTCCTGAAATTGGGGATCACTCATTAAAAGGGCCTCCTGTGGGTTGGTTATGAAACCTACCTCTACCAATACAGAGGGTATGCCAGGTGTTTTAAGCACTGCAAAGCCAGCCCTTTGGATACCCTTAAACTCAACTTCTCTCCCCAACTGCGCTTTAAGTTTTTTTGAGAGTATGTTTCCGAATTGGACGCTTTCATAAAGCGTTACATCTAGCGCCAAATCCGCCATGATCCTCCTAACACTAAGGGGAACGTCAGAAACTCCTATGGCAAGCTTAGCGTAGTTATCGTTATTAACAATAGCTTCCTTTTTCTTCTGTGCTGCCTCGGAAGATATGGCAAAGACCATTGTTCCCTTAGCGTGTTCTGAAATTCCCTTTGGAGATGCATTAGCGTGAATACTTACAAACAGGTCTGCCCTGTTGCGTAAAGCTTTCTTTGCCCTTTCCTCCAGCCCAACAAATGTATCGTCTTTTCTGGTTAAGATAACTTTGAACCTTCCATCTTTGTTTAAAAGCTGAGCAAGCTTTAAAGTAATGGCTAAGTTTATATCCTTTTCCTTTATACCTTTGTATCCTATGGCACCAGGATCGCGTCCTCCGTGTCCCGCATCCAAAACTATCACTCTCCTTTGAGTAATTATAGTCCCTTTAGCTCTTTCAGAAATCAGCCTTCCTTCAACGTTTTCAGCATCCCTATAAGCAATAACCTTAAGCACAACTGGATCAAGTATAGCTATTAGTGGATCATCATCCGGAATCGTGTTTTTATAAACATCTATGACTATTCTAAAAGGATCTTCCAAAGAAAAGGCCTTTACCTCAGAGTATTCTGTGTCAAAGACAAAGCGCGTGCCCCAAGGGTGCTTTCCAACCCGCGCTTTTATGTTTGTGGGTGGTCTTACCTCTTCCATAACATCTACGACTATCCTTTTGGGATTTTCCAAGAGCAATACTCTATAATCTACCCTCTTTTCAAACTCTAAAACCAAACGCTTTTTATCCAGATAATTTCCTTCTCTGTAGCTTACCTGAACACCAAAAGAAAATGAGCAAAATAGTAAGCTAAAAATTATTAAAATCTTCTGGAACATACACCTCCTCCTCCACTTCCTGTTTCCTTGTTGCCCAAGGAGGCTTAGGAAATTTTACCATCAGAGGCGTAGGAATGTCCGGCTGACACAGTATCATAGTCCCTTTTTTGAGAATCAAAGCCCTTTGTCTGAAGTTATTTGTGAGAAACTCATACTCTTTACTTAAAAGCTCACTGCTATCCATACGGCCTACCACCTTGATTGCAGAATTAGCAAGAACCCTCTTTTCTATCTCGCTGGCGGTTTGCTGAGCTCCTATTAGTATAACACCCAAGCTTCTACCCCTTTCCGCTATGTCCAAAACCACATCCTTTATGGGACTCCACCCATCCTTAGGTGCATACTTGTTTAATTCGTCCAAAACGACAAAAACCTTAGGGAACGGATGAGACCTATTTTCCTTCTCTTCAAAGAGCTTTTTCAGAACAGCACCCACTATGAACATCTGGGCTATGCTGTGAAGACCGCTTATATCTATAACAGAGACTTTGTTTTCTTCCCATTTTATAGGACTGGATTGGGTAGGATGGATAAATCTTTTGACGTGAAATGCGGACCTTGAAAACCTTCTAAGAAAGGCTCTTGCAGTTTGTATGGATGCATCACCGAACCACTTCCTGTATAAATCTCTTTCACCCGCTTCTGCTTGTTCTATTGCTTCTGTAAGTCTATCTTCTAAGTCCTGAAGTGATTCAATGTCTCTGCCATAACTGTCTAAGAGTCTGCCTTCTGGGCTTTCTTTTGCCAAGTAGTAAAGCTTGTTTGCAATCCTCTCTACAATGTATGGTACCTGGGACTTTGTCTCTTCTTCTTCTACGAACATAAACCTAAGGAGTCCTTCCTGCGCAAACTCCCGCATACTCCAGTAAAACGGAATAAAGTCATCACGTTCAGAGTCTGGGGTAGAGTAGTTTCCAGGGTGTGGTGGGACATAAAACTTTACGTCTTTAAACGGTTCTGGTTTCATGCCCATTTTTCTTAGAGCTTCCTCATCCTCTTTTGAGAGTTTTTTGTTTTTCTTGTCTATCCACAGAAGGTCTTTGCCTTTTACGTTAAATATGATGGCGTTTATCCTTCTTTCGTTGCTGTGGTATAGGATAGAGTAAAGCAAAAACAGAGCATAGGAGGTTTTAGTTGCGACACCGGACATGCCGGAGATAGAAACATGAGCACCTTCCGTGCCGTCCAAAAAGTGATAATTGAGGTATATTACCTTTCCGGACCGAGAAAGACCTGCAGGTATTTTTACCTTCATCTGATCGTAATAGAGGGCTTTTTCAAACTCTTCACCTTCGGCTATATAAACAGGATCCCCCGGTGTGGGTGGAATAAAGATTTCCGGCTCAACCCTGGTCAAAGATACCTTTGCTACGTAAGCTATGTTTATTGGTATCACGCCCTGCGTTGCAAGATAGGCATCGTAAACCCACTGAGCACCTTCTAAAAATTTCTGCACCTCTTGCACTATGCCGTAGTATTTAACCTTTTGGCTTCCGACCTCCGACTCTGCATAAAGCACATCATCCAACTGAACCAAGCTTTCCGCTTCCACTCCCACCCAAAACTCCAAGGGTGTTATGGGCTTTGTTCCTAATACTATCCCTATTTTTTTCATAGGGAATGATTATAATACACAGTGTGTTATAATTTAATCCCTTGATTTATAGGAGGCGACTATGAGAGTAAAGGGACCATCCTCTAAAAAGTTTAAGAAGAAGATCCTAAAGCTTGCTAAAGGATTTAGAGGTAAAAAGCACACAAGCTACAGAAGGGCAAAGGAGTATGTATTTAGAGCTCTGCAGTATCAATACAGAGACAGGCGCCAAAGGAAAAGACAGTTCAGAAGACTTTGGATAGCCAGAATCAACGCTTCAGTAAGAGCTTACGGGCTTTCTTACAGCAAGTTTATGAATGGTCTGAAAAAAGCGGGAATAACGCTAAACAGGAAGATGTTAGCAGAGATGGCAATAAGGGATCCAGAAGGTTTTTCTAAAATAGTGGAAATCGCTAAACAAGCGTTAGCTACCGCATGAACCCAGAAGATATTGAAAAACAAGCTCAAGAAGATATAGGCAAAGTATCCAACCTTCAAGAGCTTCAGCAAGTGAAGTCTAAATACTTGGGTAAAAAGGGGCTTATAACCTTAGCACTTAAGGAGATCGTAAGTCTATCTCCAGAAGAGAGAAGGGAACAGGGAGCCAAGCTAAACAGGATAAAGGAATTTGTAGAAGAACTTCTCAAGCGTGCAGAGGATAGGCTTAGGAGGGAGAAAGTAGAAAAAGAACTTTCTTTACAGTGGCAAGAATTAACCGTTAGTCTTCCTAAGTATGCGGGAGCCATCCATCCTATAACCCAAACCTTGCAAAGAATTCAGGACATATTTGTTGGTATGGGTTTTTCTGTAGAGGAAGGTCCAGAGGTGGAGCTTGAAAGCTACAACTTTGACTTCCTGAACATTCCAAAGGAGCATCCCGCAAGGGACATGCAAGACACATTCTATGTAAATAAAGAAGGATACCTTCTAAGGACCCACACCTCTCCGGTTCAAATAAGGGTAATGCTTTCCCAAAAACCGCCAATATATATGATAGCACCCGGAAGGGTTTATAGAAGGGACGATGACCCAACCCATTCCCCCGTCTTTCATCAGGTGGAAGGGCTTGTGGTAGATGAGAGTGCAAACTTCAAACACATGAAGCATACCATAGAGGAATTTTTGAGGGAGTTTTTTGAGGCGGATGTGCCCGTAAGGTTTAGGGCTTCTTACTTTCCCTTTACAGAACCCTCAGCGGAGGTAGATATTGGTTGTTTGGTATGTGGTGGAAAAGGTTGTAGAGTTTGTAAGGGTAGCGGTTGGCTGGAAGTTATGGGCTGTGGTATGGTTCATCCTCAGGTGTTGGAAAACTGCGGAATAGACAGCGAGCTTTATCAAGGCTTTGCCTTTGGGATGGGAGTGGAGAGATTGTGCATGCTTTACTTTGGGATAGACAACATAAAGCTTTTTTACGAAAACGATCTGAGATTTTTGAGGCAGTTTAGGTGGAGCTAAGTTTAAGCTTTGAAGAGTTTAAAAGTCTCTCAAAGGAATACGATGTAATACCAATTTTTGTGGAAAGGTTGGCAGACACAGACACACCCCTTAGTCTTTTTTTAAAGCTAAAGGGTGTAGGGCAGTATAGGGCTCTTTTGGAAAGTGCGGAAGGTGGAGTAAAGTGGGGAAGGTTTTCCTTCATAGCCTTTGGCTCAAGGCTGTATTACAAGTTCAAAGACGGAAGGGCTGAAGTATGGGATGGAGGTAAAAAGTTAGAGTTTGAAACTAAGGATCCTTTTGAGTATCCAAGGGAGCTTTTAAGAAATCTAAGAGTTTATAAGGATCAAAGATTGCCAAGGTTTTGGGGAGGGTTGGTGGGCTATGTATCTTACGACGTGATAAGGTTTTTTGAGCCTATAAAGATTGAAAAGCCAAAGGTTATGGATCTTCCGGAAGTTTTCTTTTTTATGACGGACTGCGTTTTGATACACGATAACTTAAGCGGTAAGATAAAGGTGGTGGCTCCCATCTTTGTTGGAGAGGATGCGCAGGAAAGTTACTCCAAGGCAAAAGACCTTGTGGAAAACGTCTTAGAAAGGGTCTATAACGAATGTGTTTATCCGAAGCATTACGAGGATAGGGAACCTGACCTTTCAATCTGGCAGTCAAACTTTAAAAAGGAAGAGTTTGAAAAGGCTGTGCTTAAAGCTAAGGAATACATAGCTCAAGGCGATGTAATACAGGTAGTGCTATCTCAAAGGTTCAAAAGAAGTTTTAAGGTAGATCCAGAGGACATATACAGGGTGCTAAGATTTTTAAACCCTTCACCTTATATGTTTTATCTGGACTTTTTGGAATATCAGGTAGTGGGTTCCTCTCCCGAAGTTCTTGTTAGAGTAGAACAAAGAAAAGTGCTCACAAGACCCATAGCAGGCACCAGAAGAAGAGGAAAAAACGAAGAAGAAGATAAGCTTTTGGAGGAAGAGCTGTTAAAGGATGAAAAGGAAAGGGCCGAACACCTGATGCTTGTTGATTTGGGTAGGAACGATTTGGGAAGGGTTTGCAAGCCGGGAACTGTGGTGGTAAAAGACTTTATGAGGGTGGAACGATATTCTCATGTCATGCATTTGGTTAGCGATGTAGAGGGGGAAGCTTTGGAAGGGCTTTCTCCCTTTGACATTCTGAAAGCTTGTTTTCCTGCAGGGACTGTCTCTGGCGCACCAAAGGTAAGAGCTATGCAAATAATAGAAGAATTAGAGCCAGAAAGAAGGGGTATATACGCAGGAAGCGTAGGGTATGTATCTTTTGAAGGCAATATGGACATGGCAATAGCCATAAGGACCCTTGTGTGCATAAATGGAGAGGTTTTTGTCCAAGCGGGTGCGGGCATTGTGGCAGATTCAGAACCGCACAAAGAATGGTTGGAAACTGTTAATAAAGCAAAGGCTCTTATTAAAGCGGTGGATATGGCAGAAAAGATGTTTTAAAATATTTCTCTATGGGAACCAGAGTCGCTTGGAGCATTACTCACCAAGAATTTACTGTCACGGACCATTACTACTTTTCAATACTACAAAAAGAAGCAGAAAAGAATGGCATAATCATAGAGGAAGTAGATAACTGGGAAAAGCTAAAAGAGTATGACACCATAGTGTTTAACTATCCAGAAATTCCCTTTACGGAAAAAGAAGCGCAAGATGTGGAAAGCTGGGTGTGGGAGCTGGGAAAGAAGGTAATACTGGGAGGATATTACAAGAACGAAGACCACATTGCAGATACTTGCAACTCCCTTGCCAGAAGATTTGGGATGGAGCTAAATCCAGACGAAGTAATAGATGAGGTAAGCAACCACAACGGAGACAAATACTTTTTAGTCACTTCAAAGATAAGAAGGTATAACAAAAATGAGAAGAACGAGGTGAATGTAGAAAAGGTTATGCTTGCCTGCAGTGCGTCCATAAAGCCTTTAATGCCGGATATAAAGGTGGTGGTAAGAGCAGAAGACAGCGCAGTTTCTAATATGGGAAACTACACCCTTTTGATTGCAGAACAAATAGCTCCCACAAGCGGAGGCTACTTTTGCCTTGCAGGCACCTGTGTTTTTTGGGACAACTACTCCATAACCTTATACAACAACTTAGAATTTTCCTTGAACCTTTTAAGACACAAAACACCGATAAAGGTAGCAGAAGGCAAACCTGTAGTGTTTGGTTTATAAATAAAAGGGGCAAAACCTTTTTATGCGTTCTGAAGCATTTCATAAACCTTTTTGGCTGCCTCTTGTTGAGCTTCCTTTTTATTACGCCCCCTTCCTATAGCTCTGTATTCTCTTATACAACATTCAACTTCAAAAACCCTTTCGTGTTCTTTTCCACTGACTCCCACCACTCTGTAAATGGGTCTTTCTTTCCATTTGCTTTGCGTAAGCTCTTGCAAGAGCGTCTTGTAGTCTTTTTTGTATAATTCCTTCTCCACCACCTCCCTTAGTCTGTCTCCATACTTTTTAAAGAACAACTGCTTTAGTCTGTTCATGTCTCCTCCAGAATCCATGTAAATTGCACCCAAAAGTGCTTCAAATAGGTCTGCCAACACAGAACTACTGATGAACCTTCTTTTGCCCGATATTCTCACGTAATTTTGCATTCCCAGTTCTTCCGATATGGAAGAGAGAAACTCCTCACTTACAAGGTATGCCTTTATGCTTGCCAAGGTTCCCTCCTTGTAGTTAGGAAAATTTTCTACCAGAAAACACACTACTAAGAAGTTCACTATAGAATCTCCCAGAAATTCCAAAAGCTCGTAGTTTTCTCCACTGTTTTTGTATGACCTGTGGGTAAGGGCAGTTTCTAAATACTTTACGTTTTTGAAGCAATAGCCTATTTTTTCCTGCAGTTCTCTATAGTTTTCTGAAAACAAGGCAGGCATTAGTGCCACCAAACCCAAAGGAATTGGAAATCGCCACATTCACCTCCTTTTTGACTGCGACGTTTGGCGTGTAATCCAAATCACACTCCGGATCTGGATTTTCTAAATTTATCGTAGGTGGGATTATACCTTCTTGAATGGTTTTTACCGTAGCGACCGCTTCTAATGCTCCCGCCGCTCCCAAAAGATGACCCACCATAGATTTATTTGAGCTGATCTTTAGCCTGTAGGCATGCTCCTTAAAAAGGGCTTTTATAGCAAGAGTTTCAGCTCTGTCGTTCAGAGGCGTAGAAGTTCCGTGGGCGTTTATGTAATCTACCTCTTCCGGCGGAATACCTGCGTCTTCTAAAGCAAGCTTCATACACATATAGGCGCCTTCTCCGTCTGCACACGGAGCGGTTATGTGATAAGCATCGTCTGTTGCTCCGTATCCCACAAGCTCTGCGTATATTTTTGCTCCCCTTGCTTTTGCGTGTTCATACTCTTCCAAAACCAGTATGGCTGCGCCCTCTCCCATAACAAAGCCATCTCTTTCTGCGTCAAAGGGTCTTGAAGCCTTTTGTGGTTCATGGTTTCTGGTAGATAATGCCCTCATGGACGCAAAGCCAGCTACACCTAAGGGGGTGATTGCACTCTCACAACCACCCGCTATGGCTATGTCTATGTCTCCCCTTTGTATGAGCCTGAAGGCGTCACCTATAGAATGGTTTCCGGTAGCACAGGCAGAGACTACGCAATAGTTGGGACCTTTTAGCCCAAACCTTATGGCTATTAGCCCACTTGCCATGTTGGATATGCCGTAAGGTATGAAAAAGGGTGAGACTCTTCTTGGACCTTTCTCCATAAGGATCTTTTGCTGTTCTTCAATATCTCTCAGCCCACCTATGCCCGTGCCTATTATCACACCCACTTTGTAAGGATCAAACTTGTCTTCCAGCAGTCCGCTGTCCTTTATAGCTTCTTCTGCTGCTGCGACCGCATACTTTATAAAGTCTGAGACCTTTTGGGCTTCCTTTTTGTCAAAGTAAAGCTCCGGATTGAAATCCTTCACCTCGGCAGCTATATGAACGCTAAGACCTATCTCTTCTGGATCAAACCTTTTTATTCTATCTACACCGCTTACTCCTGCAACAAGGTTTTTCCAAAATTTATCTACACCCGTTCCTATGGGACTTACAATTCCAAGGCCGGTTATTACCACCCTCCGGTTCAAGTTTTTACTCTCTCCTTAAGGTAATTTATAACGTCTCCCACCGTCCTTATTTTTTCAGCGTCTTCGTCTGGTATTTCTATACCGAACTCTTCTTCAAAGGCCATAATCAATTCCACCACATCCAAAGAGTCCGCTCCCAAGTCTTGAACAAAGTTTGCATCATCCCTGAGCTTTTCCACCTCTACACCAAGTTGGTCCGCTATAATTTCTTTAATCCTACTTTCTAGGTCCATGATAAAACCTCCTTTGAAATTGGGTGTAAATCAATTATACCACAAAACCGAGCAGTTCCCTGAGCTTTCTAACTGGATCCTTTTCCCTCATCAGAGCAGTGCCGACCAAAAAGGCATCCACTCCTAAAGACTCAAACTCAAGGATCTGTTCCCTGTTTTCTATCCCGCTTTCCACTATCAAAAACTTTGCTCCCATCTGCTTGATCTTAGGAGCGAGTTCCTTAGAAAGGTTCAGATCCACCTTAAGCGTATTTAGGTCTCTGTTGTTAATGCCTATGATCTTGGCTCCAGCCTTTAGGGCCCTTTCTGCCTCTTCTATACTGAAAACTTCCACAAGGACATCCAATCCTAAGCTTTCTGCGTAAGCCAAAAGGTCCCTCAAACGTTCATACTCAAGTATCCTAACAATAAGAAGGATGGCATCCGCTCCAAAGGCTTTTGCTTCTAAAACCTGCACCGGATCAAAGATGAAGTCCTTTCTCAAAAGGGGAAGAGAAACAGTGTTTCTTACCTCTTCTAAGTCCTCCAAGGAACCATTGAAGAACTTGTCTTCAGTTAGGACAGAAATGGCTACCGCTCCACCCTCTTGATAAAGTTTAGCTTGCTCACTTGGAGAAACCTCTTTGATGAGTCCTGCAGAGGGGGACGCCTTTTTTACCTCTGCTATTATCCTTGTCCTACAGCTTTTGAGCACCCTTTCAAAGGAGAAAAACCTATCCCTTCTTTTTATCTTTTCCTGCAAAAGGTCTATGTAATCTCCGTCTTTTCTTAATGTCCTTTTCTTATGTAGAAGGACTTCTTGCAAGAAGCTCAGGGGTATATCCTCCTGTAATTTTTACCCTCTTTCCTGTATATTGCTTCCACAAAAAAGCCCTCCTTGGAAAGCTCTTGGTATATTTTTTTTGCTTTCTCTTCTCCCTTTACCGCAAGCACCACACCACACCTTGGGTCTATTTCGTCCGGTATGGGTATTAGCTTTGCCCTTCCTTTCAGATACTTTTCTGCCCTAACTCCTTCCGATATTGCGGAAAAAGTTATAAAATGATCTGGCTTTTCCGAAAAGGGGTTTATCATCATTAGAAACTGCCTCACGTGAAGCTTTACTCCTAAGGAGTGGAATTTTATCCAATACCATAGGGAAGGTTCTGATGTATGGGACATCTTCCTTATTTCCACTATAACCTTTCCATCTTCCTTTTTTATACTTAGGAGTTGGTTTCCCGTTTGCTTGCACCAGTTGTATATGTCCCTTTCAAAGCCGGGATCTGTGGATATCACCTTTATAACATCACCTTCCTTTAATCTTTTAACGTTTTCTGAAGTTATCACTATAGGCAAGGGACACATAAGACCAGACAGATCTAAAATCTTTTTTCTTCCCTTTCCAAAACTTCCATAGCTTTACCTCACACTGCAATTTTAACTTGTTCTTTGCTTAAATTGTCTTCAAAGCCTGCTATGTAAAGACTTAACAGTTTTGCACACTGAATCAGCTCTTTTTTAAGAGATTCATCCATCAGTTCAGCAGGATGATTGACATAAAAGACCACGAGTGCTTTCCCCTGCTCTAACTTTACAGGCACAGAAAATACCATTTTTTGGTAATCTGCTAACACCTCTTCGGTAGAATTATCCTTAAGCGCTAACACTTTAATCGCCCTTAGACCATACATTTCCTTAATACCCTTAAGATACTCTTCTGGTGTTCGTCTGTCAAGCAGTTTGAACAGTTCTAACAGCCTTTCCTTTTCCCTTTTTTCCTTTTCAAGGGACATTAAATCACTTTGGATTGATCTGTAGGAATCTCTTAGTTTTTTGATGTATTTCCTTTCTTTTTGAAGACTTCTCAGAAGGTCTACAGAAGAGGGGGATATAGATAAAGCTAAGACTAAAGGTATGAATAAAAGTCCCTTAAAACCAAGGTTAAACCAGAGCAAAAAGCAGGTGGAGACAACGGAAATTAAAAAAGGAACTAAGCTTTTTGGAAAAGTATATAGGGCTGGCACCAGCAGTGATAAAACCGCCACAGGCTCCCCTGATAGAAAAGCTAAGGGGAGGATAAAAACATAGTCAAAGTAGTCTTTTATTTTTTTAACGTCCAAGGATAAAAGTAGGCGGTTAAGGAAAGAGTTATGTAAATTGCAGAAAGGACTATTATAACTGCCTTCGTAATGTAATCTGAAACATAGAACAGAGCATATGTTGTAAAGAAGAAAAATAACAAAAATCTTAAACCGGCTGTCAAAAACGATTTGTCAAACTGCACAATGTTATAATTTAACATAAGATGCGCAAGCAAAGACTTAAATTAAACAAGGGGTTAATTTCGTGAGGTTTCTCATACTGGCTTCAGAGTCTAAAAGAAGAGTGGAAATACTTAAAATGCTCGGCTATCACTTCTTTGTTATTCCATCGAGAATTGAAGAAGAATACAAAGGGAATCCACTGATAAACGCAAGAAGATTGGCATACAAAAAGGCGTTTAAGGTGTGGAAGGAGTACAAATTTTCCACAGTTTTGGGTGCAGACACAATAGTGGTGTTGGACAATAAAATTCTTGGAAAACCAAAAGACGAAAGGGAAGCAAAAAGTATGCTAAGAGAATTGTCTGGTAGATGGCACAAAGTTATAACTGCGGTAGCCATTCTATCTCCCAAAGGCAAAGTTCTATTCCACGACATCGCTTGGGTTAAATTCACAAACATTGACGATGAAGAGATTGATGAATACATTAAAACAGGAGAACCATTGGACAAGGCTGGCGCTTATGGTGTGCAAGGATTGGGTGCTAAGTTTGTGGAAAGGATCAGGGGAGACTTTTACACGGTTATGGGTCTTCCTGCATCCAAAACTGATCGTGTCCTTAAGTTTTTGCTTGATTAGTTTGAGTTCGTGCGTCTTTGTATCAGCCAGCAATGTAGAAGTTGGCGGAGGTGTTCAGATAAAAATTCAACATAGGAGGTAAAAGAAGATGAAGGACTGTATATTTTGTAAGATTATCAAAAAGGAAGCGCCTTCAAAGGGTGTGTATGAGGACGATTTGGTGTATGCCTTCCACGACATAAACCCTGTGGCACCTATTCACATACTGATAGTCCCCAAAAAGCACATATTTGGCATTCAGTCTTTGGAACAGGAAGATGAACACATTGTGGGACACATGTTCTACGTAGCAAGGAAAATAGGGGAAGAGTTTGGATTAGCTTCTCCAGACAGCACAAAAGGTGGTTACAGGTTGGTCTTTAACGTTGGTGAGCACGCAGGTCAGAGTGTGTTTCATCTGCACCTCCACCTAATAGGTGGAAGATCTATGAGCTGGCCTCCTGGCTAATGCCTTTCCAACTTTACAACTTTCTGTTAAAGAAAGGACTTGAAAGAAGGCCAGCACAGGAGAGGTTTTTTCAAATTGTATCCCATACCATAGAAAAGGGTGGAATAAGCATAATTCAAGCACCAACGGGTACAGGTAAAACATACGGCTATCTTATACCTATACTGGAAAAAGGACAGAAAGCCATAATCTCAACAGGCACCAAACTTTTGCAGGAGCAGTTAAGAAGGGACATTGAAACTCTAAAAGTCTATCACTCTTACCTAACAGGAGAGGAATTGGACTACTTGGTTTTGAAAGGAAAGAGTAATTACCTGTGCCTTGATAGGTTCTACCAACTGCAATCCGATAAGAGACCTTCCCAGATAGAAGATATGCTGAAAGGTGAGTGGGATGGAGATTGGGAATTCGCGCATGTGGATGCGGAACTTTGGAAAGAGATCTGCGTAGAGGATGATTACTGCACTCCTCATTACAGAGGTATTTGTAAATACAGGGAAGAGTGTTATTATTGGAGTAGGTTAAAAAGAAGGGAGAGGAAGGCAAGGATCATTATAGTAAACCATGCCCTCTTGGCACTTAAGGAGTTTGAAAATCCAGAGGATAGACTTTTGGTAATAGATGAAGCCCACGAGCTTGATAAATACGTAACTTCCTCTTTAACAGACGGTGTATCTACTTACACCTTAAGGGTGGAGATAATGGAAAGAATAGCTCAGTTTTTGCCGGAGGCAAAGGCGGACGTGGAAGAGTTCTTTGAACGCCATTTTTCAAAGATGTTTAACGAAGATACACAGCAAATACCACTTAAAGACCTAAGCCCCTACTTAAGGGACTTTGAAGAGCTGATAATAAGACCAATAAACCTCTATTACAAAAGAATAAAGGAAAAGCTCATATCAGAGATCAAAAACTACCTTATCTCTAAACTGTGGATCAGTCTAAGACTTAGGGATTACCTTCAGCGGTCCAGTCTATTAAACTGGGAAGAATACTTTCAGCTTAACGTAAGCTTTGATGAACCTACAGAAGAAGAGGAAAGGGTCATAAAAAAGCTAAAAACTTACGAACTCTTGGAGAAAAAAATTCAAAGATTGAAGGACTTTTACAAAGTTATGAAATCACCTCCCGCAGACATGGGATTTTCTGTTAGCAGAAGGTGGAGCAGTAGGCTCAAGGCTTTTAACTACAGATTGGAAAAATTTCCCGTCTTCCCAGCTGGATACTTTGACCTTAGTGGTTATAAGGGAGTGATCATAACCTCCGCTACAGTTGACCCAGAGGATCTTTACCAAACTATGGGCATAGTGGGGGAGTTTTACGACCTTCCTCACACATTTCCATATCACAGAGTGGAGTTTGTAGTTTATAACGCAAACCCAAAGGAGAAAGAAGAGTGGGAACAGTGCTTAAAACTGGCATACAAAAGATTAAGGACTCTCCACGATAGGGTTTTGGTCTTGCTGACAAATAAAGAACAGTTAGGACTTTTTAAAGACGAAGAAGGTGTAGCTATTCAAGGAGAAGACAGATTGTCTCTTCTCGTTGAAGCTCTGAGAAAGGGACAGATAAAGGCGCTTATTGGATTGGAAAGTCTTTGGTTTGGGATTGATGTTAAGGGGGAAAAGGGAATACTGATGGCTAAACTTCCCTTTGACAGCCCAGAAGATCCACTTATTTATCACAGAATAAGATACTTAAAAGAGATTGGGGAAGAACCTTTTGAATATCAAAAGATGAAGGCGCTTATAAAGTTTAGGCAGGGACTTGGAAGGATGATGAGAAGCTCTCAAGACTTTGGCACAATCATTCTGTGCGATAGAAGAATTTTCAAGTTCAAGGAGTTTAGGCAGGCGGTGGAAGGTCTTGGGATGAAGATAAAATATATAAGACATGTTTAGAGTTGTTGCTGTAATAGGATCCTCTCAGGCAAATGAAGAAGAATACGAAGTGGCATATCAGGTGGGTAGATTTTTAGCTAAAAAAGGTTTGGTAGTTGTCTGTGGTGGAAGGGGTGGTGTTATGGAGGCGGTTTGCAAAGGGGCAAAGGAGGAAGGGGGTCTGACTGTAGGCATAATGACTACCTACACTGGAGAGGAGGCAAATCCTTACGTGGATATCAAGATAAATACGGGTATGAACTGGAACAGAAATCCCATAGTTGTCGCCAGCGGAGAGTTTGTTATAGCCATAGGAGGACATTGGGGAACGCTCTCTGAAATAGCCTACGCTCTTATACTTAATAAGAGGATTCTAGGTTACAAAACATACAGTATGGAAGGGGTGGAACAAACAGAAAGCTTAGAGGCACTATTAAACCGTATAGAGTCTATACTTGCAAATTTGTAGAACTTGATTATCTTTCTCAGTTAGGAGATACTCATGGATAGAAGTGTTTTGATATTGGAGGATATGCTATTTAGAACTCTTTCAAAAGAGATAGAAGAAAGATACGAAGAGGTGATTTCTTTATACAAGCACGATCCTGAAATAAAAAACATAGCCAACACCATAAAGAGACTGTGCGATTACGTACTTGAAATTTACAAAAACATTCCAGACCCAACAAAAAAGCTCGATGATAACCTGTATTCAACCCTATACTACCTACTAAAGGACCTTGGTCTTACTTTGTATGATCTGACTATAGCGGAAGGCGAACAGCTCTATTACGTTATCTCCTCTGCCTATCAAAAGATAAGTGGTGCTAATGCCCTTCTTGAGAGATTAGTTTAAGCACTTCACTTGCTACCTCCTCTGGAGGGATGTTTAAGCATTCATAAGTTCCATACTTACATTTTCCTTTTCCGTGGAGGGTGCAAGGCTGACATGGTAAGTTTTTCACAAGAACTTTTCCTTCTTCTGGAAAGAGGGAAAAACCAAGGGTAGGATGGGTTCCTCCGTATATTTGCACCGCTTTGGTTTTTACAGCCCTCGCAATGTGCAAAAGCCCAGAATCATTTCCAACAAAAACCTTGGCGAGCTTTATGATACCCGCAGTATCTAAGAGGGAAAGCTTTCCACAGAGGTTTTCAAAACCATCCATTCCTTCACACTCTCCTTGGGCTCCTACAAAAACTACCCTAATGCCCTTTTCCCTTAACCTTTCCGCTACTTTTACGAAATGTGGATATCTCTTTTTCTTATACCTAGCTCCTGGAGATATGGCTACAAAACCTTCTCCGTAAGTTTGTTTTAACCTATTGAGCCTATTTTCAGATAGGATGATGGAAGGTCTATATCCCTTTTCCCCTATGGCTCTTAGGTAAGAATCTACCACGCTGTAGGAAGTTCTAAGCGCTTTAAACTTAATAGCAAGCCTTCTTCTTATACTCTCTTTTGGATAGCTTCTCCAAAAGCCTCCTAACAGTAATCTAAGCATAAAAGTTTTTAGATTTTTGTGCATGTCCAAATACAGGTCAAAACCTTTAAGCCTTTCCAAGTTTTTGAAAAGTTCATCCTTTCTTAACTCTATTACTTCAACCCTGGGATCGTCCTTGAAGATTTCTCCGTAGGGGGTGTAGGTAAGCAGGTGTGGTTTAAAACCTCTTTTTATCAACGGTTCAAAAAGGCAGGAAGTTAGGACTACATCACCCAAAGAGGAAAATCTGATTATTAGAGCTTTTTTATCCACCGCTAACTGGGGGTATTACTGCAACCTTTTCTCCCCCTTTGAGTATGAAATCTTCTCCAATATATTCGTAATCTACCGCAAAAAGGCAAACCTTTAAAACATCTTTTAGCTGTGGGTATAGCTCAATAAGCCTTTCCCTGAGCTCTTTTACACTTCCTACAAAATCTAACTCTTCCTCTTGCTTGCCTATCTTCTCCTTTAAGATGGCAAAGTAGAGAAGTTTTATCATCGTCAGTCCACCCTTAGCACGCTTAGGAAGGCTTCCTGAGGAAGCTCTACCTTTCCAAACTGCTTTAGCCTCTTTTTACCTTCTTTTTGTTTTTCCAAAAGCTTCTTCTTCCTCGTTACATCCCCCCCATAACACTTGGCAGTTACATTGGCACGCAGTGGTGGTATTCTCTCAGAAGCTATTATTTTACTGCCTATCCCTGCCTGCACTTTAACCTCAAAAAGCTGTCTTGGAATTACATCCTTTAGCTTTTCTACGATCTGCCGAGCCCTTCTATAAGCCTTATCTCTATGAACTATGAAAGATAGGGCATCCACTGGTTCGTTGTTTATAAATACGTTTAGCCTTACCAAATCTTCCTTTCTAAAGCCTATAAACTCATAATCGTAAGAAGCATATCCCTTAGAGAGGCTTTTTACCTTGTCGTGAAAATCAAGAAGTATTTCACTAAGCGGCATTTCATACTCTAATATAGCGGTGTTAGGGTCCAAATACCTAAAGCTCTTTTGTATCCCTCTCTTTTCCTGACACAGGTTCATAATGCTTCCTACATATTCCTTTGGTGTGATTATGGTTATGCTTACAAAGGGTTCCTCTATGGCTTCTATAAGGCCCCAGTTTTCCGGAAGCTCAGATGGATTTTTTATCTCCTTCACTGTTCCGTTCTTAAATCTAACCCTGTATACGACGCTTGGTGCGGTTGTAATCAAACCTACACCGTATTCTCTTTCCAACCTTTCCTGCACGATCTCCATGTGCAAAAGTCCCAGAAAACCAACCCTAAAGCCCATGCCCAAGGCTGGAGAACTTTCTGGCTCATAATACAGCGCAGCGTCGTTTATAGCATACTTTTCCAAAGCATCCCTCAGCTCTTCAAAGGTGTATCCTTCAGAAGGGTAAAGTCCCGCAAAGACCATGGGTTTGGCAGGCCTAAATCCTGGCACTGCCTCCTTTGCAGGTCTTTTGGCGTCAGTTATCGTATCCCCTACCCTTATATCCCTCACATCCTTTATAGATGCTGCAATGTATCCTACCTCACCTGCGGATAACTTTTCAAACTTGGTCATTTTGGGCGTCTGCGCACCCACTTCTGTTACTTCAAACTCTTTGCCCGTTGAAAAAAGTCTTATCTTCGTGCCAGGCTTTACCTCTCCGTCAAAAATTCTGACAAAGGCTACCGCTCCTCTGTAGGGATCATAGTAAGAGTCGAAAATAAGAGCCTTTAAAGGTGCCTGAGGATCACCCTTTGGAGGTGGAATACGCTTTATTATTGCATCTAAGATCTCCTCTATACCTATACCTTCCTTCGCAGAGGCAAGGATAACTTCATTTGGGTCCAATCCTAATATATCCTCTATTTGTTTTTTACCCTCTCAGGCTGAGCTGCGGGAAGGTCTATTTTGTTTATGACCGGTATGATAACCAAGTCTTGCTCCACAGCCTTCCAAAAGTTGGCTACAGTTTGGGCTTCTATGCCCTGAGTCGCATCTACCAAGAGTAAGGCCCCTTCGCAAGCAGCTAAGGCACGAGAAACTTCATAAGAAAAATCCACATGCCCCGGTGTGTCTATAAGGTGAAGAACGTATCCCTTGTATTCCATCCTAACCGCTTGAAGCTTTATTGTTATCCCCCTTTCCCTCTCTATCTCTAAGGTATCTAGCATCTGTTCTTTTAGTTCCCTCCTTGAGACAGCGCCCGTAAATTCCAACAGCCTGTCTGCCAAAGTGGATTTACCATGATCAACGTGGGCAATAATGGAAAAGTTCCTGATCTTATCCAGCATGAAGTTAAAAATTATACCAATTTGAAAGAAAAGGGCATAAAGTGAGGCATTCGCCCCACTTTCTTTTTAGTGTATTATGAATACCTTAACAGCTCTCTGATCAGAGTATTTTTTACCCAATAAATCTGCTACTTCTTTTCCGTAAGATGCTATCCTCATTTTGCCTATATCTACACCTTTTTGGGCTAAGTAGCTGGCAACCATCTGTGCTCTCCACATTGAAAGATTAAAGTTGTAGTTGGATGGTCCTCTTTTGTCCGCAAACCCAACCACCAACACTTCTTTACCCGATTCTTTTACTTTTCCAGCTATTTCGTCTAATTTACTTGCCTCCGAAGGTTTTATTTTGAACTTGTTAAAATCAAAATACACGGTGCCTACCTCTTCCAATTGCCACTTATAAGGTCCCACTTCGGGTTTAGGCGCTTCCACTCTTCTTCCCTCCAATGCTTTTATTCTCCTTTCATGATCGTCTGCTATCCCTTCCAGTTTCCCCACCCTTCTTTCTAAATCGCTAACCTTTTTGTTTGCTTCATTCGCAACTTTCAGAGCTTCTTCTGCAGATTTTTTCGCCTCCATTATAGCTTTAAAGTATCCCTCATAGCACTTGTCCAGCATATACTTTGAATAAACTTCCTTTGGGCTACCGCATGGGTCCAACGGCTTTTCTTGCGCGCTTTCAGCAAACACCACCCCACCCATTAGTAGTAGTGCTAAAGATAGCTTTCTCATTCTTCTACCTCCTTATTTACTATTATTGAAATTAATTGAAATTTAATCATACTTTTCCTTCTTTATGCTTTCTTTATCCACACCCAACCTTTCAAGAATACAGCTCATATCGTCCACAAAAGCTGGTGGGCCACACAGATAATAGACTTTACCGCTTAATTCCCCAACTTCCTTTTTTATCATATCCTCGTTTATTCTTCCAGTATAACCATTCCAACCTTCAGGTGCGCCCCTTGTAAGAGTATGAACAATCTTGATGTTTCGGTGTTTTTTCATAGCCTCAAGCTCATCCCTGTATATGATCTCTTCGTAATGGGTGTTTGAATAAAGGAGCGTAGCAAACACATCAGAAAGGCCTGCATCTACTATATACCTTAGCATACACATAAGGGGCACTATACCACTACCTGCTCCTATGAGCACTATGTTTTTGGAAATTTCTGGTAACCATACAAACTTCCCGTAGGGACCCTTTATTTTAAACCTGTCTCCTACCTTAACTTCCTGTGTAAGAACAACAGAAGCCTTTCCTTGTGGTGTGCGCTTTATGGTAAGCTCTAATACGTTTTTTTTAGTGGGAGGATTAGCTATAGAATATGCCCTTTTTAATATTTCTCCTGTGTTTGGATAAGGAACCTGAAGCATAACGTACTGTCCGGGATAAAAGTTAAACTCTATGCCGTTTAGAGCGAAAACAAGGGTCTTTGTGGTGGGCGTTTCAGTTTTAATTTCAACTATTGGCGCTTCAAATTCGACTATGGGAAGCTTTTTAAGTTCCATGGATGAAATTATATACTATCCATTAGTTTTAGCTTTTCCGATTCTATAGCCATTCCTAACTCTTTGCCTTTCAAACCCGCAAATTTTGATACATCTACCTTGACCTTACTGAGCTTTTCCATGTATAGAACTACTTTTTGTCTTACCCTGTCGTCAAGCGCAATAAGTAGATAAAAGGGTTCGTGGAATCCTTTGAGGGTTAAGTAGATTTCGGAATTTTTGTTAGCTTGTTGGAGTTTTCTTATTATTTCGTTAGCTTGTGTTTTATAAAGGGTGTATAGCTCCCTTACCCAACCGGGTGCGCTCATCCTTATCAAAAAATCTTCCCCTTTTACATTTTGCAAAAGTATTATCAGGTATAACCATCCATACTCTATAACCCTGTCTGGGAATTCTATGCGATGCCATACGATAATTTCCCTCAACTTTTCAAGTTTTTCTTCTAAGTTAGGTGTCCATTGGAAGTCTTCTATCAACTGTTCTAAGATCCTATACTCTCTGTATAGCCTTAAGATGTTGAGAAGTTTTTCCTCTCTGAACACAAGCTTTAACTCGTTTAAAAGTCTGCCTTTTGGCGCATGCTTGATAATACCTAAGGATAAAGCATTTTTTAGAGCTTTCTCAGTGCTTTTGGACAACTTGAAATCAAACCTACCTGCAAAGCGCAAGGCTCTGAGTATTCTAACTGGGTCCTCTATGAAGCTAAGGGGATGTAGTATTCTTATTAACTTGTTCTTTAGGTCCCTTAGCCCGCCAAAGTAGTCTATTAATGTTCCAAAATCATCTTCCATGATTGATATGGCCATAGCGTTTATGGTAAAGTCCCTTCTTAGAAGGTCCTCTTTTATGGAAGCTGGTTCCACTTCGGGATATGCGCCGGGATGGGGATAGGTTTCCCTTCTTGTGGTGGCAAACTCAAGCTTAAAATCTCCCACTTTCAAGTGGGCTGTTCCAAATTGGGGAAAGGGATGGATATTTACACCATAAAGCTCTGCTACCTTTTTGGCAACTTCTAAGCCATTCCCTTCTATAACAAAGTCCAGGTCCCATATATTTTTTCCCATAAGTATGTCCCTGACCACTCCCCCCACAAGGTATCCTCTAAAGCCAAGCTCTTTACAAACTTCGCCCACCTTCTTTGCTATTTCTTCCACCTTTGAAGGAAGCTTTACCTTTTTATGCAAAGACTTTAAGGGCTGAGTTTGTTTTCTTATAGCTTGCATCAGATCTAACCGGGTAACCACACCAACCAACTTACCATTTTCTAACACCGGTATTAACTTTTCACCAAAAGTAGAAAGGATCTTTTCCGCATCCCATATAAAATCTTCTGTGGAGAGAGTGTGAAAGTCAGACTGCATAAAGTCCTTTACTTGCCTTGAAGGAAAGAGCTTATGAACCTTCAAAAGCACTTTCTTATAAACCACACCTACCAATCTACCCTTCTCGTCTACTACAGGAGCACCTGCATAGTTTCTTTTCGTAAGTTCAAAAAGAGCCTGCTCTACTGTAAGATCTTCTTTGACTGCAAAAGCTGGAGTGTTCATAATATCCTTTACCTTTATGGCAGGGTTTTCTCCTTTTAGCACCTGCACCAAGATAGTTTTGACTCTCTCTGCCTCCACATTTTCTAACTTTACTGCACTGGCAAAGGAATGACCTCCTCCTCCAAACACTTCCAAAACCTTTGAAGTGTCAAATTTATCTTTTAATCCTCTTCCAAAAAGGTAAGTTTTACTTCCCGCAGAAACTATGACGAAAAAGGCGTCTGAATCTTTTATGTCCTCTAACCTGTATATGACCTGCAAAAATTCTGGATTATAGTCTTCGGACTTTAGAACAAAGATCGTTATCTTGGAATCATTTAAGAAAAGTTTTTCAACTGCAGTCAAACTCTTAGCTAAAAAATCTATCTCATCTCTACTTAAGCTTTCCCTAAGGTATTCTCTTATAGTTCTCAAAGAGGCACCCATTTTCAAAAGCCAAGCTAAAGCTAACGCATCTCTTTCTGTGGTGCCCTCATAAGTCAAACTACCCGTATCCTCGTATATGCCAAAGGCTAATATGGTTGCATCTTCTGGAGATATTCTTTTGTTTAACCTCTGAAGCTCTTCTACAATAAGCGTTGTTGCACTTCCTACCATATCCACTTTACCTTTAAACCCTTTTGGAGCCTTGGGATGATGGTCGTATATGTAGATCTCTTCTACTTGAAAAGATTTATAATCCTGTAAGTTGTGGCTATCCACCAACACTAAGTCAAACTTCTGTGGCAGTTCCTCCACTACCCTGAACCTATCTCTGAACCTCTTGAATACCTCACTTGCTTTTCTTGAAAGCAAAGAGGGTTTCAAAAGATAAGCATCATCGTAAAGAAGCAAAACGCCGTAAGCGGTAGAGAGGGCATCCAAGTCTGCCCCCTCTTCTAAAATGACAACCTTCACAAGTATTTATTTTAAGGTTACTCACCCTTTGCTTCTTTTATGGCAGATTTTATATCTTGATCCGCTTTGCGGAATATCTCAGCCTTCTCTTTGCTCATGTGTTTTTCGTAAGACTTTAAAAGGAAAGGTATGTTTATGTATCCCACACCCACCGAACCGTCAGGTTTTTCGTAAACATAAACCCTGCAGGGTGCTAAAGTGCCAAATTGGGGAATATCCTTAAGTATTGCCTCTCCGTAAGATAGGTTACACGCTAAGAATATGGAAAACTTTGGAGATTCTTCGCTAACATCCAACACATCCAACACGTTCATATTTACCCCGTCAAGGGATGTCTTAAAAAGTATCTTGAAATCGTCGTAGGCTAAATTTTTAACTTCCTCTTCATAAACCAGTTCTTGGTTTATAGCTTGCATCTTAGCAGGTTTTAACCTTACACCGCTCATTTGGGTTAAGACAAGCCTAATATTTCTATAAGTCTTTTTTATCTCCATCCTTTCCTCTTTGGTAAGCTTGTGTCCATACTTAGAAAGAAACATATTCTCGTTTATTATCGTAGCGTATATTTTACCATTCTCCTTTGATTGATGAACCGCAATGCTACAGGGAATGACGTTGCTCAAAGCTGGCGCCTTTGTGAGAATTTCCTTCATCTTGGGCGTTTCACAACCAAAGATAACATAGTAGTTTGGAAATTCGGTAGAACCTCTCGCACTTATAGCATCGGAGATGGTTAAAACTCTTATAACTTTTACCTGTCTTCCTTCCATTCCTTCTTTTAGCTTATCCACCGCCTTTTTGAAGTCCTTTTCCTTTAGGGGATAGGTCAGATACATTGCCCTTATAGGGTCTTTGGCAAAAGAAAAGAGAAAGAGCAGAAGGGTAATTAAAAGCACCTTTACCATTTTTACCTCCAAAAGCAATCTGTGTTGTAGGGATGGTCTAAAACCTTCACGTTTGGCTTCCTCTCAACCACTATCTCCCTCTTTTTCTTTATGTAGTTTATCACGATATCTCTGATATTTACCTTTTCTGGTTCCACTCCTGGAGGTGGTGGTCCGCCATAAACTGCTACAAGGTATTCCTTGTCCGCTTCAAGAGGTTTGCCCTTTATTCTCACGTTTCTTATTCTTTCCCCTTGCTTGGCATTTATCTTCAGTTCGTACTCCACTCCATATATCCTTGACATATCTCCACCTTGCTGATAGAGTGGGTTTGGGTTGAATACGTTATCCGCTATGTCCTCCCAAAGCACCAAAAGGTCTCTTCCCTTTCTCCTTAGGAGGAAAACCTCAGGGTAAGTTATACCAAGCACATTATACACGTCCTCCACTCTGATGGGACTGTTGGGAAGAACTGCAGGACCCCATCTATAGCCCGGAGAAGTTGCGACGTCCAAGGACATTACCGCATCCACTCCATGGAAATAATCTGCCAAAGCTTCTCCTATCAACCTGTCCCAAGTGCTGTAAAGTGTGTCTCTCTTGTAAAGGAACGTGCGCGTTGTGCCTATTACTGTGTTGAATTCCTTTTCGTAAGGCTTATACCACTTTTGCACAAGCTCCTTAGCTCCTTTGTCCTCGGGTATTACCTCCGACAGAACAGGTATTAGCTTAAACCTGTATCCTACAAGCTTACCTTTACTGACTTCCAAGTCCATTCTTCCCACAAACTTTCCATGGCTACCCGGAGATACTATAAGCGTGTCCCCAACTTTCACAGGCGCAGGTGTTACATCGTGGGTATGTCCAGAAATAACTATGTCTATTCCTTTTACTATTTTCATCAGCGCTATGTCTAAGGGTAGTCCATCGTGGGACAGTAGAATGACCAAATCTACTTTGTGCTTTTCCCTCAGCTCATTTACGTAATTTTGAAGCTCTTCTGGTCTTACTCCAAACCTCCAACCTTCTGTGTAAACCCTTGGATTAGCTATGGGAGTGAATGGGAACGAGCTACCTATTATTCCAACCTTAACACCATTTACCTCCCTTACATCGTATGGGGGGAATATAAGGTCTCCAAAAAGGTCATCAGTTATGTTGTAGGAAATAAACTTTGCCTTCAGGTGTTTATTGACAATTTCCAAAAACTTTTCCTTTCCTACTGTAAAGTCCCAGTGCCCCACTATGTAGTCATAACCTATGTAGTTTAGCCAATCTACTACTGCCATTCCATCTGTTTTTAGGGATATACCGGATGTAACCCAAGTGTCTCCACCGTCAAGAATGAGACACTTGTCCCTTCCCCTTTGTTGCACAATGGTCTTTATCACAGTAGCCATTTGTGGAGCACCACCCGTCTTTCCGTATTCTCTTGCAAGCCTTATAAAGCTACTGCAAGTCATAGTGTAAGCTTCCACACTGCCGGGTTTTATGTTGTAATACTTCATAAATTCCGTTCCAGTTAGAAAACCAGGCGTTCCCCTTAGCTCGTTGGGAGCTAACAAATTCATGGGCTCTGGGAAATATACTGGCTTTAAGTGTCCATGAATATCCGAAGTAAAGATCAAAGTAAGGTTTCCGTAACTTTTAAAGTCTAATAGTTCTTCAAAAGAGGGCTTTCTCCTTTTTGCAAAAGACGTTCCACCAAGAGCGATTAAACCCAAAAAAGCAGAACTTTTCAGCAATTCCCTTCTTGAGATTGCCATGTTCGCCTCCTCTTTTTAGTTTAAAAAGCGGGGAGTAGCCCCGCAAAGGTGCTTTACTTGTTTACAGGAGAGTCAGGATGTAGTAAGAAAGTCGCTATATTTATTATATCCTCTGGGGTAAGAGCGCCGTGATACCCAAACCTGGGCATAGACGAGCAGGGATACAAAGACCAAGCGTTGTAGATGATGTTATACACGGTTTTCAGCTTTTCCAAGCCTTCGGGTGTGTTCATATTCTCTTTGGTAATGCCATACCTTTTGCCATAACCTGTAAGCTGGGGACCCATCGTTCCACCGGGAACTCCCTTTTCTATAAGGTGGCAAGCATAGCAGTTTCCACCCTTATCTGTAGGTTTGTCGGAAAAGCCGTAACTGGCAAACCTTCCACCCCTTGAACTATTCACGAGCTTTTTACCCTCATTCCAATCTCCCCAGTATATACCCCACTGTGGATACTTTATATTTTTTGCTTCAAGCTCCATCACCCTTTGAATTTCCTTTGCGGGCATTGCCTCTCTGGATGGATACTTAGAGCATATTTTTTGGGATTCGTCCTGAACCAGCTTTGGAGCAAACCTTGGATCCTGATCAAGCCCACTTTTTAGCACTGCCAATACTTCTTCTTCTTTCACAGATTCTTTTTGTTTTTGCTTAGATACAGCGATAAGTGGCAAACCAGCTATTAACAAGCTTGCAATCAAAACTCTTTTCCTCATCTTTTACCTCCCTATACCTGGTACTTTTATTTCGGTGCCGTTGCCGGTAGCATACAGGAATGTGGATAGAGCAACTGCTAAGTCCGAATGGGGTTCAAAGGTGGGCCATCTCATCTGTCTTATACACTCCGCATATCTGTAATGCATGGTCATAGGCTGAGACCATCTTACCAAGTATTTGGGGAATATAGAGATAGCCTTTCCAGCTTCCCCTGGTCTGTCCGCACTCCAAAGACGGGTTGCTCTTATTCTCGCTTCTTTTTGCCCCGCATGACAGGTAGCGCAGTTAAAGTCCCAAGGTCCAAGCCTTGTATAGTAGATCCTCTTTCCTATCTCGTACATTTTCTTAACTTGAGGGTCCTTGAGATTTACGTTTATCTTATATCCGTTGGAAGCCATGGAGATATACATAACTATTGCATCATACTCTCCCATACACTGCCTTTTACCCCAGCACTCTTTTGCAAACTTTTTCACCTGATCTGGTGTCATACCTGCATACTGCTGTAGACACCAACCAATCCTTGTCTCAAGGTCCATTACCTTTTTGGCATCTGGAAAGTATCGTGGAAGTTGGGCAAGGGCTCCCTCTATCTTTCCTGGTCCCAAACCAAAATCACACTTGTCAAGATTATACTTCTTGAACGCTTCCTTACCCATTTCAGCCCATATCTCCCCTGGGTTTATCCCTTCGGCCAGCATTCTGTTGAACTCCTGAACAAGCCTTATTTCCTCTTCAGGGGAAAGCTCTTGGTCTTGGGCTTTTGCGTGCTTATAACCTACAAAGCCAGCCCCCAAAAGGCTGGTGAGGACAGCACTCAGAAGAATAGCTTTCTTACCCATGGTTTAAACCTCCTTTACACCACTTTTATATCTGCGGTTTTTTCCCATTTGCCTCCTTTGTTGTCTTCATAGGCTATCTTTATTACCCCAGATTCCTCCACCTTAAGAGGCAGTGCTATAAAGGGATTGGCACTCACTCCCGCTCCCATGTTCATCTCGCTAACTACTCTGTCGTTGTAAAGAAGGACGAGCTTGGTTAAGTTGTGGGGAGGCACTTCTTGCCCAGTTTGCGGGTCCTTCCTCGGTGGCGTCATAGGATGGGTAATAACCATTTGGACTCTGATGATTTCACCCTTTTTTGCTTCCTTTGGCACACGAACTATAGCGGTCCCTATAGCCATACCACACCTCCTTTATGTTTGATTTAAAAAACTTTATTAACCACAACCTCCGGCGGTAACCTTAACCTCTTTGGTTGCCATTACAAAGGTTCCGTCCTTTAGCTGAAGAATAGCTCTAACGTTGGAAGTTCCTCCCATCTTTATCCTTGTAGAAAGATAAACCTTTCCATTTTCTGGAGTAAACTTTACATCTGCGATCCACGGTACGGGATTTTTGTCCACAAAGATCCAAAGCCTTTCTACCTTATCTACAGGAATGGTGGATTCTACCGTTATTGGCACGTTCGCTCCAGATTCTGCGATGGTTGGGGCGGTTAGCTTGATATCTGCACTTTCTTTGATGGCACTTAGATCAACCCCTATCCTTTTCTTAATCTCTTCCTCTAACTTGGAAGAGGCAAAGGCTGGCTTGATTGCTGGCGCTAGGGTTAGCCCAGCTACCGCCACTGCACTTAGCAGTAAAAACTTCCTTCTGTTCATGGCTTAACCTCCTAACAGGTTTTTATGTTATAAAGCTTGCAAGCTTTGTTTATGGTTTTCAGATAGTCCTCTTTTGGTCTGCTACCAAAGATCAAACCAACTACCTTATCTGTTTTTGGGTCATATATCACAACGGTGGGAGTTCCTGGCACACCAAACTTTCTGGCTAACTTGCTTCCTTCATCTGACCTTATGTCTAACTCTACAAACACGAAGTTGGAGAGCTTTTTAAACACTTCCTCATCTGAAAAAACAAAGTCCTCTACCTGCGCACAGTAAGAACAAAACTGGCTTTTAAAGTAGAATACAACCAACTTGTTTTCAGATATAGCCCTATTTATTTTATCATCGGCAAAAGCATTTCCATATAAGAGCAATCCCACAACCAGCAGCTTGATGATAATGCTTATCATGAAAAAATAATATAAAAGCATGCTAAAAGAGCTTCATTAATTTTTCTTATACTGGTTTTAAAAAACTTATATAACCTTTTTAGAATATTCTCATAGAGGAAATCTTTTGTGCTTAAGGTAGTAAAGTAAGGTGAGGATGACCAAAGTTAAGGTAATCAAACCTGCTATTGGGAAAGCTAATGGTCTATTTATTCTGAGGAACGTATCAAGGAGCAAAAGAAACAGAAGGTAAAAGCCATAAGCAACTAAGAGGAAAGAGAGGAATTGAAAAAGATAATGTTTTATCCGTTTTAGCATTTATGCCTCCAGCATCTTCTCTATGGTCAAAGCTACCGATTGGGCTAAGGCTTTTAGGTTGTATCCTCCTTCAAGGGCGAAGAGAATTGGAATGTTTAAATCCTTTGCGGTTTTTAAGATGTTTTCCACGATCTTTCCTATACCTTCTGTGCTTACGTTCAAAAAGGTTAGGGGATCATCTTTGTGTATGTCATACCCTGCGGAAACTAAGAGGAACTCTGGTGAGTATTCTCTTATGAGCTTCGGGACAAGTTTTGAGTATATCTCTTCAAACTCCTTGTCTCCTGCTCCTGCACTAAGAGGAACGTTGTAGGTATATCCATAGCCTTTGCCTACTCCCCTTTCTTCTGCTGAACCTGTGCCTGGATAGAAGGGATACTCGTGAGAGGAAAAGTAAAAAACTCTATCCTCTTCGTAAAAACTTCTTTGCGTGCCGTTTCCATGGTGGGCATCAAAGTCTATGATAAATACCCTGCTTAGACCCTTTTTCAAAAGGTAGTGAGCCCCGATTGCTATGTTGTTAAATAGGCAAAATCCCATAGCCTTTGACCTCTCCGCATGGTGCCCTGGTGGTCTTATAGCACAAAAAACCGCTTCCACCTCTTTTGAGAGCAGGCTGTCTATGCCTTCCAATACCGCACCTACAGCGTGGAGCGCTACTTCGTAAGATGGGCCGTATGCGTATGTGTCTGGGTCTAAGTATCCACCTCCAGCCAAACAAAAGTCGTGAATCTCTTGGATGTAGCCTATATCGTGGTTTAGGCTAACCTCTTCTACAGAAGCCCTTCTTGGCTTTATCTTTATTACGTGTTTGAATAGGCCTCTTGCTTCTAACTCCTGCACTATGCTTATGAGTCTGTCTTTGTTTTCCGGGTGCCCCCTTTGGTTGTGTTCCAAGTATATGTCATCGTATATCAGTCCAGTTTTCATGAGTTTATGCTTCCTCCTAACTTTTCTGCTAACTCCTCCAACTTGGTAAGCTTTTCCCAAGGTAATTCTTCTTTGCCAAAGTGCCCATAACATGCGGTCTTTTTGTATATGGGTTTTCTCAGATCCAAAAACTCTATCATTCTCCTTGGGTTAAGCGGGAAGATTTCAAGAAGGGCCTTTTTTATTCTTTCCTTTTCTATTCTTTCTGTCCCGTAAGTTTCTATGTCAAAGGCTATAGGCTCGCTAACACCAAAGGCATAAGCAAGCTGAACCAAACACCTGTCTGCGTAGCCACCGGCTACCACGTGCTTTGCCATCATCCTTGCCAAATAAGAAGCGCTTCTGTCAGTCTTTGTAGGATCCTTTCCGGAAAAGGCACTTCCTCCAGAATAGGCGGTATCTCCGTATGCGTCGGATACTATTTTCCTACCTGTTTGCCCCACGTCTGCAACAGGACCTCCCAAAACAAACCTTCCAGAAGGATTTACCATTATCCTCGTTTCTTTGCTGATGTATCTACTTGGCACAACCTTTTTTACCGCTTCCTCTATAAGGAAATCTCTTAGCTTTTCAAGGGACACGTCTGGGTCATGCTGAACAAAGAGAATGATATCCTTTACAAAGATAGGAGAGTTGCCTTCGTATGCTACCGTTACCAAAGCCTTTCCGTCCGGTCTTATAAACGGTGCTTTTCCTAACTTTCTTAACTCCGCTATCTTTTTAGCTAAGCTATGGGCAACGGTTATGGGAAGGGGCATGTAGTTTTCTGTTTCGTTGCAGGCATAACCAACCACCGTAGCGGTATCCCCTGCTCCTTCCTGAGATAGTCCCAAGACTATGTCTGGGCTTTGCTCTTCTATGGAAATTATCACCGCCGAAGCATCCGCATCAAAACCAAGTTCAGGTTTGTTATATCCTACTTCTTTTATTATGGACCTTACCACCCCTGGAATATCCACATAGCCTTCCGTTGATACATGGCCCGCCACAAAGGTCATGCCTGAAATTACCATAACTTCTAAGGAAACTCTACTGTAAGGGTCTTTCTTTATAAACTCATCCAAAAGGGCATCTGCAATCAAGTCTGCCAGCTTGTCCGGGTGTCCCTCTGTGGGAGACTCCGCCATTCTAATTTGCATGAAATTATTCTATCACATTTAAAATAATTTTATTGTGTTCAACAGAAACATAAGCCCCTTCATAGTAATGGATCTTCTTAGAGAAGCCCAAAACATTCCCGATGTGATCCATTTGGAGATAGGAGAACCGGACCTAAAGCCTCCGCCGGAGGTAATAGAAAGGCTAAACTTTGCAATAAAGAACAATCTTTTTAACTATACACCTGCCTTGGGCCTTTGGGAACTCAGAGAAAGAATAGCCAAGCATTACTTGGATTATTACGGTTTAGAAGTTTCACCCAACAGGATAGTTATTACCACTGGCACCTCTGGAGCTTTTTTGGTCGCTTATTCCATAATTCTTGAACCTTCCGATAAGATAGCCCTTGCGGACCCGTCTTATCCTTGCTACAAAAACTTTGCTAACCTACTAAACATAGAGCCTGTTTTTATAAACGTGGATGCAAGCACCAACTATCAGATAACGCCAGAACATTTGGAAGGTTTGGAAGTAAAAGCGGTGCATATTTCTTCCCCCTCTAATCCCACTGGCACTTTGTACGATGAGGAGAATTTAAAAAATCTCTGCGAATACTGCAAGGAGAGAGGGATATATCTGATTTCGGACGAGATTTACCATGGAGTGGTTTATGAGAAAAAAGAAAGAACTGCCCTTGAATTTTGGGACAAAGCTATTGTGATAAATGGATTTTCTAAGTTTTTCTGCATGCCTGGGTTTAGGCTTGGTTGGATGGTGCTTCCGGAGGAGCTTATAAGGCCCGCAGAGGTTGTTATTCAGAATGTATTTATATGTGCTCCAACGCTTAGTCAATACGCTGCCTTGGGAGCCTTTGATTACAACTACTTATCCCAAGTAAAACAAACTTTTAAAAGAAGAAGGGACTTGCTTTACCAAGGTGTAAAGGATTTCTTAAAGATAGATGCAAAGCCGGAAGGCGCTTTTTACCTTTGGGCGGATGTTTCTGAATACACCCAAGACTCATACCAGTTTGCATTTGAGCTACTCAAAAAAGCAAAGGTAGCCCTTACCCCCGGTGTAGATTTTGGAAAAAACAACACGCACAAATTTGTCAGGCTTGCATACACAAGAAAGGAAGATGAGCTAAAGCTTGCATTAGAAAGACTGAAGGAGTATCTTTCATGAGCTTTTTGATGGATACCTACAAAAGGCTTCCAGTTTCCTTTGTTTACGGAAAGGGGGTATATCTGTATGACGATAAGGGTAAAGCATACTTGGACCTTGTGGGGGGTGTGGCGGTAAATGTGCTTGGACATTCGGACGAAGACTTGATAAATGCCCTTTGCGAGCAAACAAGAAAACTGTGGCATGTTTCCAACCTATACCAAAATCCATGGCAAGAGGAAGTGGCAAAACTTTTGGTGGAGAGGTTTTGGACAAGTGCAAAGGTGTTTTTCTGCAACAGCGGGGCGGAAGCAAACGAAGGAGCCATAAAGCTGGTTAGAAGGTTTTTTGGGAAAAAGGAGAAAAAAGATACAGGATAATAACATTTAAAAATGGTTTCCACGGAAGGACCTTTGGAGCTATGTCCGCTACTGCACAAGAAAAGATCCATACAGGTTTTGAGCCATTGCTGGAAGGTTTTGATTACGCAGAGTTTAACAACATAGAATCGGTAAAAAGACTTTTGAAAAAGGAAACGGCTGGCATAATGTTAGAAGTTATACAGGGAGAAGGTGGTATAAACGAAGCTGATGTGGAATTTCTTCAAGAGGTCCAACAGATCTGCAAAAGGGAAGGTATTCTTCTTATAGTGGATGAAGTTCAAACTGGTGTGGGAAGGACTGGAAGGTTTTACGCTTACGAGCATTATGGAATAGAACCGGACATTATCACCTTGGCAAAGGGGCTTGGGGGTGGTTTTCCCATAGGTTGTGTGTTGGCAAAAGAGGAGATAGCCCAAGCTTTCAAGCCCGGGAGTCACGGCTCTACCTTTGGGGGAAATCCTTTAGCCTGTGCCTGCGCAAAGGTAGTTATAGAAAAGGTTTCCAAGCTTTTGGATCACGTGGAACAGGTAGGACAGTATTTTAAAGAAAGGCTTAGCACCTTTGGGAAAGTAAAGGGAAAGGGTCTTATGCTTGGACTGGAAAGGAATGAAAACTGCCAAGAGGTGGTCCTAAAGGCTTTAGAAAGGGGACTGCTTATAAACTGCACTTCCGAGCGGGTTATAAGGTTTGTTCCACCTTTAATAATCCAAAAACAGCATGTAGATTTTGCGATAGATATCCTTAAGGATATACTCTGATGTTTAGGATAGGTTTTGGGTTTGATTCGCACGACTTTGAGGAAGGAAAGCCTTTAGTTTTGGGAGGAGTGCTAATAGACTTTCCAAAGGGACTTAAAGGACACTCTGACGGAGATGTTCTGCTTCATGCTTTAACGGACGCTCTTCTTTCAGCGGTAGGAGAAGAAGATATAGGTCAGCTCTTTTCGGACAAAGACCCGAGGTGGAAATTAGCCCAATCTAGCCTCTTTTTAAAGTCTGCCCTTGAGAAGGTTTCAAAAAAAGGATACATGATCGTCAATGTGGATTGCACTTTAATTGCAGACGAGCCAAAGATTGCACCTATCAAAAACAAGATAATACAGAATCTTTCCTTGCTTTTGGGAATAGAGCAGGAGCGCATATCTGTAAAAGGCAAAACAAGAGAAGGTTTTTGCCAATCGGAAGGTATAGCTTGTTTTTGTGTAGTATTACTTCAGGAAAAGAAGGCATAACCGCCGTATCCTACCACCATATCCCTATCCCCATAGGCTTCTGCAGATGTAGCATAAGCTATAAGCTCTGGTTTTAAGTTTTTCCTTTTACTCCACATCAAAGAAGCTAAAATCCCAACCTTTCCACAGGCTTCGCAGTTTTTCATAATCTTTTGGTCCAACTTGATAATACCCTCATGGCAATAAGCGTCTATGCGCCTTGCTATTTCGTCTGGATAGTAGTGACTTAGGTCCGAACTCACAATAAACCGAGTTTCATCCTCACAGAAAAACTCTATGACTTCCAACAAGAATTCTGGCCTAACCCTTCCGTAAAGGACTGGTATTATGGAAAATTCTTCCACAGCTACCTGTAAAAAGGGTAGCTGAACCTCTAAGGAATGTTCCATTAAGTGTGGTAGGTTGTCCAAGGCATGCGGAAGGTTGAATCTTTTAAGAAATGCCTCTATTCTATCCTTGTCAACCTTAACCAGCCCTAAGGGGGTTTCAAAAAACTCGTAGTCTCCAAAGGAAATACCTACAAAATCTACAAAGTGGGATGGACCTATAAGCAGAAAACTCAGACCTTTAAAACCTTTAAAAAGCCCATAGATCTTACCTGCTACCTTTCCACTGTAGGCATAACCAGCATGAGGAGCTATTACTCCCAGTGGCACTTTTGATGTAGGATTTCCAAGCAGTCTATTTACCACTTCTCTCAGCTTTTCTGGATCCTTTGGATAAAAACTCCCTGCAACTGCCGGCTTTCTTATCCTCACAAAGATAAATTTAAAACTTATGAAAGCTTTAGCTTGGATGTCTGAGAAGAAAAACGGTAAAGTTTTGTGCAAAGCTTGTAAACAAAGATGCATGCTGGATGACGGAGAGTATGGAAAATGTGGGGTGCGCGTAAATGAAGGGGGGAAGTTATACCTAACTGTTTATAGCTTAGTATCTGCCATTCACATAGACCCTGTGGAAAAAAAGCCCCTTTATCACTTTTTACCCGGCACAAAAACCTTGTCTATTGGCACCGTAGGTTGTAATTTCTCCTGTAAGTTTTGCCAAAACTGGGAGATTTCCCAGTATCCGAAGTTGAATAATTATAGAGTTTTTGGTGATAGCTATACACCGGAGGACCTAATACAGATCGCAGAGAGGTTTCAAATACCCTCCATATCATACACCTACAACGAACCGGTCATTTTCTTTGAGTTTGCCTATGATACAATGAAGCTGGCTTACGAAAAAGGCATAAAGAATATCTTTGTCACCAGTGGATATGAAACTGAAGAGGTTTTAGAGGCCTCTGTACCTTTTCTTTCCGCCATGAACATAGATCTCAAAGCCTTCTCGGATGAGTTCTATAGAAACATATGCGATGCAAGGCTAAAGCCCGTGCTTAAAACCATAGAAAAAGCATACAAGCTCGGTATATGGATAGAAATAACGACCCTTCTTATACCAGGTTATAACGATTCGGAGAGTGAGATAAGAAGCATAGCAAGATTTATTAGAGATATCTCTCCAGACATTCCCTGGCACATTTCAAGGTTTTTCCCCGCATACCTTATGACAGGCGTTCCACCCACACCCGTATCAACCCTTAAAAAAGCATACGAAATAGGCAAAGAGGAAGGTCTTAACTACGTATATGTGGGAAACTACCCAGATCCTTCCTTAACCTCCACCTACTGCCCTTCCTGTGGATCCATTGTTATAGAAAGGAGTGGTTATTTGGGAGAAAAGGTAAAAACCTATCTGAAAGAGGGTAAATGTGAAAATTGTGGTTTTCAGATAGCTGGAGTTTTCTAGATTGTTCAGCCTTCCTCTTGCATTTCCTCTTCCGCTGCATTACATTATCAGAGTAAGGTGTGAGCAGGAAACAATGAGGCTATCTTTGCACTACAGAGGAAAATTAATAGACCTTAATTTTGATAAAGAAGAAGTCACAGTTAGGGATATACTTAAGAAGCTAAATCTATCAAGGGATTATGCCTTTGTGATAGTGAATGGAGAAATAGCAGACGAGAATCAAGTAGTTTCAGCGCAGGATGAGATAAGAGTAGTTAATGCAATTTCGGGAGGTTAAAAGCCTCCAGCAATGGCTGGCACCACAGAGATTACGTCTCCATCCTTCAGCTCAGAATCTATACCTTTTAAAAACCTTATGTCTTCATCGTTGAGATATAGATTTACAAATTTTCTAAGCTCACCGTTTTCATCAAGCAAACGCTCTTTAAAGCCAGGATACAGTTCTTCTAACTTTTCTATAGCTTCTCTAATTGTACGTGCCTCTACTTGAACTTCACCTTGTCCGTTTGTCAACCTTCTAAGAGGTGTAGGAATCCTAACCACCACAGCCATAGCATCCTCCTAAATGGATTATATTCAGTTATTATAACACTTATGAATCTACCTAATCTACTTTCCTTAACCAGACTTTTGCTAAGCCCGTTGATGCTGTTTCTTGATTTTTACAAAGCTCTTGTTTTATTTGTTGTTTTATCAACAACAGACGCTATAGATGGTTACATTGCAAGAAAGTTCAAGCAAGAAACCAATTTAGGTATGATTCTTGATCCTCTTGCAGACAAAATACTTATACTTACAGCCTTATATGTATTTACTTACAAATTTTACATTATTCCTCCAAATCTTTTATTTGTGTTGTTCTTAAGGGATGTGCTCATATTACTTGGTAGCATTCACATATCTTTAATCAAAAAGACTATACCAAAGTCTAGACCCTTAGGTAAGCTAACCACCGCTTACATATGCGTCGTAATCCCTTTTGTAGTGTTGTTTAACATAAAAATCACACTTTACGTAGCATACTTTTTATTAGTTTTGTCATTTTTTGATTATCTAATGGTTTATCTGAGACTCATGAATTCAAAAGCCGAATTTACCCCTAATCCTTAACTTAACCTCCTTAGATCTATCAGAATTGATACGCCCATCTATTGAAACACCGCTTGAGATTTTTGCACCACCACCCACATAGCTTTCTTTTGGGTTTTTTAAACTGCTATACTGATATTCCACAGACAATCTGTCCGTTACATCCTTCGAGATTTTTGTTGAAACACCTATTTCCCCAGAGCTATCGAGTTTGGGAGAAACAGAAATGCTTATCTCCGTGCCTAAGGTTTTTTCTAAACCTTTTGTAAGACCAGCCATTTGGGGCATTTGGGAAGTTAGCACGTCTCCAAGAGAAATCAAACCTTCCGCACTTCCACCGCCCGAGATCAGGCTGGTTAGTATTTGTCTTGGTTCCTTTGGTGGTTCAGACCGCAGAGTAACCTTAGGATAATCTGGATCACCTTTTAGGTCTATCAACACCACAAACTCAGGTAATGAAGATGCTATTACAAGGTCCATCTCTTTTCTTTTTTGTCAAACTCATAACTACCCGACTTTACATGGAATTTTCTGTTGAAATACCTCAACTCCCCACCGGAGAAAGAGAATTTAATTTTGTAGTCGGGATCACCCAGCGTTCCTTTCACATACCCATCCAAGAAACAGTAGATGTATCCTTCAGGCAAATACACTCTGAGTGGCTCATAAGAAGAAATTTTTAGGTCAAGGCTTATCCTCTCACTAAATCCATCCTTCTTGTGCTGTTTCTCCTTTGGAAAACTTTGCACATCTACCATGCCACCCAAGCTAAGTTCTGAAGTTAGCTTAAGATTGCTGTAATCTGTTTCTAAACTACCTTTACCGTTTAGAAACACATTCCCCCTAAGGCTTGCGTCCTTATACATTACAGGAATTTTTTCTAAACGAAACTCTGCGGTCAACCTCTTCTCCGTTCCCTCTGCCTCCATTCTAAAGTAGGATCCATTTCCCACAAAGTTTGCAGACCCCTTGAATACCTTTCCATCCCCAAAAAAGTAAGCGTTTCCTACCAATGGCAAGCCCAAGTATCTGGATCTAAGCTTAATCGGTTCCTTTGACAAAAGGACCAGGTTCCACTTTTTTCCGTCTGTATTTAGGTAGTAATAAATACTTCCTACCAGAGTGCTTTTAATTTTGCTCCGAATTAGCTTAGACACCTTTCCCAAATCAATGCTGCCTTCGGAGACCAAGTTAAAACCAGAAGTAGGACTATAAAGAAGTTTGGCTTGTCCGTAAGCATAGCCCCTTATGTTAATCTCGGACTCAAGATTCCTTGCCTTAAGGTTAAAATAACCTTCTGAAGGAGGTATCTTTATTATCTCTTCAGAGTTAAACCTAATACTTGCACCTTCAAAGTTTATCTTTCCGTCCTCTAAGTTTATTCTTCCAAAGTCCATAGTTAGAATTCCCTTACGAGTTCTAAATTCCTTGAAAGTTACCTTTATTTTATCTTTCCTAATCTGTAGGTTGGTATCTACCGGAATTAGAAAGTCCTTGATCTTAGCCTCTCCTTTAGCGCTTCCCACAATAAAGTCACCAGACTTTTGTATTGTGTATGCCAGATTTAATATGGTTTCTCCTACTTTATCTTGCCATTGTCCTTGAGTGCTAAAGCTAAAATCTCTAAAAGAGATTTTCCCTGAACCTTTTAGCTTTTCTTCTATCTTGTAGCTAAAACTTACTTCTTCGTTCTTTATTATTCCCGTAAGCAAACCACTTTTAAATTCAAAATCTCCATATTTTATGTTCCTTAGGTTACTAACAAATTCCCCACCAAGTTTGCCTTCCGACTTGCTAAGATAGAACTCCGATACACCTTGCACTTCCAAATCTTCCCTTCTTAGTTTTCCCTCCACTTTGCCATTTAAATTAATTTTTTCTCCATATGCTTGAACAAACACACGACCGATTAAATCAGAAATCTCTAACTCTCTTTCTTTTAAGCTAAATCCACTTAGATTTATACTACCATCAAAAGACTTCTCTAAAATGCTCCCTGTTCCATGTAATTGGAAGTTATGACCCTTTGCTACAATCTGATATTTAGGATTAATAAGGTTTAAGTCAAACGTTAAATTCCCTATGTTTATGCCACTTACAGATACGTCTATAGCGGAACCTCTCCCTACACTTTGCAGAATACCCCTTAGGTAGTATAGACTTCCTTCATAAAAAACCTTTGCACTCAACCTGTCGTCCGCATACGGAAAACCCTTTACACGCAGTTTCCCCGCAAAATCCCTTTCATAAAACCTTCCCCTTATATCAAACATTTTGGAAAGGAACTCAATGTCTCCTTGATTTTTTTGACCATAGATAGCTTTTGACCTTATTATTGCAGTTCCAAGGTGTATTTTATCTAATACTAAATTTTTTATATTCCCATCCAATTTAACACTTTTGTTTTGAATATCCACAAAAATGTTTCCAGAAAACACCCCTGCAATGTTTCTTTTTACAGAAAGTAAGCTTTTATCAACGGATAACCTGTCTAACACAGACTCCAAAGTATTTTTGCTTATGTCGTATTTTAGAATTCCTTCCAAACCAGCACCATCAAACTTGAGTGAAATGTAGTTCTTTTTGCGCCAGATGTAGGTATAACTACCCTTACCTTTTAGGTCTCTATAAGACTTTTCTCTTATTTTCAGATTGTCAGTTTGAACTTCTAAGTTTGCTTTTATGCTCGTGTAATCTATATAACCGCTTGCCTTAACCTTTATGGGATCAATACTAAAAATGTTTCCAGAAAGCTTGTTTATAAAACCTGTGGCGGTAAAGTTTCCTTTTTACCTTTCCACTTTCCTTCTAAGTTAAAAAAGTACCTTTCGCTTGCAACCTGTGCTGACACCAAGTTAAAAACCGGTCCATCCAAATAGGCTTCCTTGACAAATATTTCAATTTTTTCTGATTTACTATTTCTTATGTGATAAACAATTGTGGGCCTTTCAGAAAAAAGCCTTCTGTTATTCAAATGAGTATTGCTGATGAATACAGTTATACTTTCAAAGTTTTTTGGTGAATTTACAGAAACGTAAGCTCTCTCTAAGCTAATGTTAAGCTTATTTAGAATTCTTGTGAGATGTGTAAAATCATAATCAAAAGGTTTTTCAGCAGTTCTTAGGGATACTGTTATAACGGATAATTCCTTAGCTTCTAATTTACTTCCGTACATACTAAATCCGTTTATCCTAAGAAAGTAAATACTGTCTCTGAATTTGGGAATGAAAAGTAGAAATTCTCTTAATTTGAGACTTCTTTGCCTTAGGTTTATTTCAATTCCTTCAAGTTTGAATTCAATTTTGTAAAGTATTATGTAGGGCTTTATGAATACAAAGTAGATAAACAGAATAAGCAAAAGTAAATATCCAACATACTTCATTCAAGACCATACATTTTTAGGTTTTCTTTTATGAGTTTTATCAGCTCAACAGGGGTATTTATAGGATAATCAAGATCCTCTAATATTTCTTCCGCCAGCCTTCCCTTTATGTAAATTTTTTTAAGCCTTTCTTTTATGTCCTGAGGGGATGCTATGGGAAAGTCATTCCATTTAAGCTTTTTTAGAATTACGTATGCCCAAGTTATATCCAAAGCCTTCACAGTGCTCTTAGAAAACTCTAAGGATATTCTAACGTCATCCAAACCATACTTTACCAATCTGTAAGCTATTTTTGCTATGCTCCCTGCGGTATGAACACTTATATCCTTTCCCTCTTTTTCCGTCTTAACCATCTCCACTGACGGATCAGCTCTTAGTATGTTCTTTACTGTTTGAGGAGTTATCTTCAAGTGCTGAGCTATCTCCTGTTCTGTTTTCATATACTCTTCTTTAAGAACAACTGAATAGCAAGCCAAAAGAAGTGAAGGTAACCAGTTTATCCTTCTGTGCTCAACAAAATTTTGCAAACCACCCAGGAGGTCTATACTTTTTAGGAAAACTCTTAGGACGAGTGTTTCAACATCCTCGTCCAACAGTTTGAAATTTATATTCATACTTACTCCTATAATAATCCTTTAAGAATCGGGGTGACGGGACTTGAACCCGTGACCTCTGGCCCCCCATGCCAGCGCGCTTCCACCTGCGCCACACCCCGTTATTTTCTTATTTTAGTACTTACATTCGGAGTATTCAAGTATAATAGCAGTTTCCTGCTAAGTTTGAACTTAACACCAAATTCTTTTTTACCCTTCCTTTTTACTTTTACCCTCTTCCATGTGCCAAAGCCGTATATTTTAACATTTTCACCCTTGCTCAAGCTTAGGCATATTTCTTTAAGCATAAGGTTTAAGGCTTTCTCAATTAGAGATTTTGAGAAATTAGGCATACGATTATAACATTTCTGTATTATATCCCTTTTGGTCATCTTTACAGCTTCATTTTTTCCTTAGCAGTTCTCCCAAAGTAAAACCGCTTTCAGAGCTTTCGGTGATAATTTCTTCTGTTTTCTTTTCTTCCTTTGCACTTAAAGTTATCTTTGAATTGGGTATTATGTCAATTATACGCACTTCAACCTCATCCCCAACCTTTATGTTTTCTATATTTTCCATTTCAGATACAGGAAGCAGTCCTTCCAATCCTTCGGGAAATTCTAAAAAGGCTCCAAAGGAATGCACAGATTTTACCTTCAATTTAACCTTATCTCCAACCTTATACTTTTTAACAAAAACATCCCAAGGATTTTCTTGTAACTGCTTTATTCCGAGTTTTACGTATTTACCCTCCAATCCCAAAACCGCAAATTCTCTCTCTTCTCCTATCTTGAGCGCCTCCTCTATCCTACTTGGTCTTGTCCAAGAAAGATCACTCCTGTGAATTATACCCTTGACTTCTCCCAAGTCTATTATTGCAGACATACCCTCAAACCTCTCAACTTTGCCTTTTACCCTGCTACCCACAGGATGTTTCTTCAAGTATTCTTCCCAAGGCTTAGGAAGGGTCCTTTTTATACTTAGAATAAGTTTTCTCTGATTTGGTTCAAACTCCAAAACTTTAACATTTACCCTGTCCCATTTACTTGGCATCGTGTTGTCATAAGATACCTCGTCCTTTGGAACGAATCCCTCTACTCCTTCAAAGATCTCCACTATTACTCCTTTATCCGTAATATCCACTACTTTCCCACTGAGAATTTGCCCTTTGCTTATGGATTCCTTAGCCTTTTCCCACGGATTACCCTTCAATTCCCTAAGACTTACAAAGATAAACTCCCCATCCTTTGGGATTCTCTTTACCTTTACCCTTAACCTTTCTCCCACTTCGGTGTAGTTGTAGGGGTTTTTGTCTCTACCCCAAGACAGTTCTTCCTTAGGTAAAAAGGCCCTCAGTATGTTCTTTACCAACAGGGTTACACCTTTTTCTGGATCTATTTTTATAACTTTTCCATCTACCACATCTCCAACCTTTAATTTAGCAAGTATCCGCTCTTTTCTCCTTTTTCTACGCTGTTCTATGAAGTCTTTTTCACTCAGAACAACCTTCAAACTATCTCCTGATGCTGAAAATTCTATAATCTTTGCTATTACTCTTGAATTCTTTCTCAGGCCTTGCCTAGCTTCTGACTTGGGCAGAATTGCTTTAAGCCCACTTATATTCACTATGTATTCGTTCCCCAGATCTTCTTCCACCCTACCTTCCACAAGCTTGCCCTTTTCATAAGCAGATTTGAGAAATCCATACAACCTCTCCTTTAAATACCTTTTGAAGGATAGTATAGGTATGCCGTTTGAGAATTTCACGAGAATTCCCTTTATCTCATCACCTTCCTTTACTCCTTCAGGAAGTTCTTCTTTGGGCATTATGGCTTCCACTTTATAACCTATATCTATGTATGCGGTCCTTTCATCTATTTTTACTATCCTCCCCCTTACAACTTCTCCTCTTTTCAGGGTCTTGTTTATACCCAGCGTTGTCTCCAAAAGAATCTCAAACCTTTCTAATTCACCCATAGGAAGATTATTATAAAACATTTCTTACGTTGTGTGAGAAATTACCATACAGCTCTTTCTAAAAAAGCTATAACCAATAGTTGAACTCAAACGCAGTTTTCTCTTTTAAGATACTGGTTTATGTTCTCTTTGTTGTATAGTTCGTTTTTCACATATTCTATAGCGCAGGCAAGGGTTTTTGGTGGTGCGTATCCTGGTATTCTCAGAACTATGTTCCCCTTTGAATCGTAAAAGATTATGTGAGGATAAGCCCTTACGTTTAGTGCTCTGGCTAACTCTTCTTCCGTCGTTTCGCCTTCTTTACCATCCAATCTATACCTTACCCTTGCATTGCTTTCTGCCAACAACCTCAAAACATCCATTCCTTTCAGTGCGTTTTTTAGCCTCGGGTCGTTCCTCAGGTCCTTATCTAACTGCTTACAGTATATACAGCTCTCACTTTCCACTATAAGCATGGCATACTGGGATTTAGGAATGAGGTCTTTAACTTCGGAGGAAGTTTGAACTTCTTTGTTTTGGCAAGACAGTATGAAGAGTATTCCAAGCAAAAGCGCACTTAGGGCAGTCCTTAACATAGTATTAAAAATATACCATAGAGATTAGCTCGTTTATGATATCTCCTTTTTTCATGCTCAGGACTTTTGGTCCAAAGTTCAAAAAACCAAACATAAGAAGGATCTTATCATCTATCAATCTACCTTTTTCGTTGTTCTTGAGGACTTTCATAAGTTTTTTGAGCTCATCTTCCGCTTTTTTTCTATCCAGTTTTCTGTCCTCCATCAGCACTTCTAACATAAGCCTTTCAAGTGGTAAAACCATTTCCAAAAGCTCAGAAGCTTGTCCAAACAGTGGAGGAGCTTTTAGGTTTTCTCTCTGAAGAGTTCTTTTTAAGAGATTAGCCCTAAGGTGCCCTACACCTTTAATGCCTGATAAGGATGCATAATCTACGCTTATACCAAACTTTACGGAGTGAGCTATTGACAGTAGTTCTAAGCTGTTCATTGAGATAAAACCGCCCTTTTTGAGTTCCCACAGTGTTCTTAAAAGATGCAGGGCATCGGTGCCAAGGTAAGAAAACTCCCCCGGTGGGTTCTTTAAGTTTGGATACTTAAAGGTTAATCCCTCTGTGTAAAAAAGAAACTGGTGGGTGTTGTCCTCAAGACAATTTTTGCCACACACCACAAGTTTGCCTCTTATGAAGTAGTCGTCTTCTTTGAAGCTTTCGCCCTTTTGAACAAAGTCATAAAGGGTATCAAAGCGTTTTGTGTATAAGAGAGGTCTTACTATAGCTTCTTTTGGGAGTTTTAGGTCTTGCCGACGGATAAACTCTTCCAGCTTTGTAGGTGGCACACCCGTTTTTACACAGAGAACACCCTTGGGAGTTATGGAATTTCTTTCAATGTAAGACCTTTCCCTCAAAAACCTTTCCACTTGCTGACATAACTTCCAGCTAACTTTACTAAAAGAGTAGAAATTTTTCAAAAATTTCCTATAGTTGGCACCTTCGTATAAATAGCCAAGCAGGATGAAAAAACTCAGTGCATCCGTACTCTTTTCTTCTTCTAAACTCGTCGTAAAACCTCTCAAGAATGTTCTTTGTATAAAGTCCTCCAGCATTTCTTTTTTCCGCCCTGAATGAGAATGTGGGAATAGCCTTTTTCTTTCAGTCCAAGCCTTCCTACCCTTCCTTCCATTTGGAGTATATCAAGCTCATCTGGTATGCATGTCCATTTTCTGTTTTTAAACATCTTTACCAGTATCAGCACCCTGTCTGCGGGAAGATTAACCCCATAGGCTAAGGTCTGCGTAGCTATCAAAAACCTAAGGTTGCCCTCTCTAAACTCTTTTTCTATGGCTTCTCTTTCTTCTTTTGGCACATCTGCGTTGTGAAAGGCGATCTCAGGTTCCCTTTCCTCGGTTTTCTCAAAGGGTAAGGTTTGGTTCATCACACCCACCTTTTCTTTGTCGGCAAGCTCCAAAAGTTGCCATCCAAGGCGTTTTTGAGGGACAAAAAGAATAACCTTTTCGTCTTTTTTGCTTAACTGCCAAAGGGCATCCCAAAGCTTTCCCAAAGTTTTATCTTCGTCGCTTTTTATTCCTACAAATTCGCTCAAAAGGTGATAGTGCCTTTCCAATGGAACGGGACGCCACTGACTCTTTATAAGCAGTTCGGCTTTTATCCAGTTGGATAGCTCCTCAACCCCAGGCATGGTTGCAGAAAGACCTAAGATGTTTATGCCCTTACTTATAGCATAGGCTAAAAGTTCTTCCACAACCCACCTTTTTTTATCTGGTGGATCTCATCTACCACTACCGCTTCAATATCTTTTATCCACCTTGCTGAGTTTCTGAAAGCTTGAACCAAACTCTCATACGTGCATACTACTACCTCAGCGGAAACTTCTTTAAAACTTTCCACCACCCTATCTCCTGTCCTAATATCCACCTTTTTGTAATACTTGCGAAGTTCGGTAGCCTTTTCATAAACCAGTGACCTTGTGGGAGCTGTGTAGATCTTTCTTCCTGTGTGTCTTTTAAAAAACAAATAGGCGATCAAACTTTTCCCCGCAGAGGTTGGAGCGGAAACTACCGCACTGCCAAAGCTGTAAGTGTGATAAAAAAGGGTCTGCAGTGGGTTAAGTAAAGGGTAAGGTATTTTTTCATCCACCTGATTGGCTGGCACTAAATCAAGAAATCTGATCTTAGCTTCGCCCTCTTTCCTATAAACTACCTTACCCTCAGGTGGGCTTAGGCTAAACTTGCTTTCTGGTAAAAGATAGAATGTTTGCATTTTTCTAAGAGCTGGAAAAGTTTTCTTATAGCCTTTCCTCTGTGAGACAGGCTGTCCTTTTCTTCCGGAGAAAGCTCTGCCATGGTTTTTTCATAACCGATGGGCTTAAATACAGGATCATACCCAAAACCCCCTGAACCCCTTGGACTTTTTACGATTTCTCCATGGCAAATCCCCTCCGCAAAGATGTAAAGCTCTTCATCTATCATTAAACAAACAACCGCCTTGAAGTATGCCCTCCTGTCTGAAGTGCCTTCCAAAAGCCTTAGGAGTTTCTTTATGTTTGCCTGATCTTTGGATGTTTCTACCTCTTCCTTACCGCCCCACTCTAAGGAGTAAAACCTGCTGGAGTATATGCCGGGATAGCCTTCCAAGGAGGGAACCACTAACCCAGAATCGTCCGCAAGGGTTGGTATGCCATACCTTTTAAAGTAAGCCAGAGCTTTTAGATAAGCGTTTTCCATAAAGGATCTGCCCTCTTCCTCCACAGGCACTTCCTCCTTTGGAGGTATAACATCCACACCCAAGGGCCTTAGCATTCTGCTTATTTCTTCTATCTTCCCTTTGTTCTGAGTTGCAAGGAGAAGCTCCATAAATTAAAATATATTAGCACGGGGTGTAGCTCAGGTGGTAGAGCGCTGGCTTTGGGAGCCAGAGGTCGCAGGTTCAAGTCCTGTCGCCCCGAGGGCCCGTAGCTCAGCTGGACAGAGCAAGGGATTTCTAATCCCTAGGTCGGGGGTTCGAGTCCCTCCGGGCCCGCTTGTTTTTATACACGGTTGGGGTTTTTCTTCTAAAGTCTTCAAAAACTTCCCTGGGCTCAAGTTAGAACTTCCCTACCACGGAAGGTCTAATTTCAGGAGTTTAAACTTAAGAGCACTTGCCCAAGAGATCGCTCTTACTATCCCAATCAATTCCATCCTTATCGCTTGGTCCTTGGGAGGAACCTTAGCTCTTTTGATAGCTTTTTTTTATCCTTCAAAAGTTCGCCATTTGGTGCTTTTGGGTTCAACCGCTTGTTTTAACTGTCTTTGGGATAGAAAAGAATTAAGGGGCTTTCTTTTTAGGCTCAGAAGGGAAAGGGAGGGATTTTTAAAGGAATTTAGGTCAAGGGCTTATCCAAAACTCTTTGAGGATTTTATAGACATAGACAAATCCGCCAAGCTTCTTGAGGATTACTTCCTTACGGACATAAGAAGCTATGTTCCATACATAAAAACTCCCATTACTCTTTTGCACGGCACAGACGATAGGGTGGTTCCTTTTAGAGCCTGCGTAGAACTTTACAATTTAACAAAGAAGGCTAAATTAATAACGTTCCACGGAGGACACTTTCCAAAAGATGAAGGTATTATCCTTGAGGTTCTCAAGGGCCTCTAAAACTTACGAAGACTGGGCCATTCCCCAAAGACTGAGTGCGGAGATTCTAAAACAGCTGGACGCCATTGAAGGTTTCGTGTTGGATGTGGGATGTGGCACTGGCTTTAGCAGTGTGGGATTAAAAAACGTTGTGGGCATTGATCTGTCTTTGAACATGCTAAGGGTATACAAGAGTAAGGGGTTCTTAGGGATATGTGCCGATGCTAACTTCATGCCTTTCAAGGATAAAAGCTTTGACTGTGTTATTAGCAATTTTGCCCTGCATTGGACGGATATAGGTGTGGTCTTTAAAGAGATCTTCAGGGTTTGCAAAAGAAGATTTCTTTGTGCAATGCCTGTTGAAGGCAGTTTAAAAGAGCTCAAATTCCCTTTCTATCCTGCGGAAAAGGTGCTTGAAAGTGTGCAAAACTTGGGAGGCAAACTAAGAAAGGTTGAAATAAAAAACATAGATATACCATTTAAAAGATGGGATCTCCTTAGGTTTTTCACTATACTGGTAGCTCTTACAATCCGTCTAATGGAGAAATTTTTAGATCAAAAAAGTCTATTGAAACGATACTTTCTTCCATTGACAAACCAAGTTTTGTAGTGTTATTCTTTTCTTGCGAGGTCTGCAAATGAGGAGGATCCCCATGGTCTTTATTTCTTTGCTCATTCTAATATTACTCGTTGGTATAGAAGGTTGTAAAGCACAGAAGGTCCAAACTTCTCAACTACAAACCGATGTTCAAACTGTCACTTATGGGTCTGGCGCGCTGGCTCAGTTTGAGAAAGAGCTTACAGAGCTTGTAGAAAAAGTTTCTCCCTCCGTAGTAGCCATATACTCCACTCAGGAGGTTTTGGTTAGTCCTGAAGATGAGTTTCCCTTTTTCTTTCCCTTTCAGATACCCCAAGAAAGAAGGTCCTTAGGGTCGGGAGTTATCATGGCTCTGAAGGATGATAGGTTTTACATACTTACCAACAATCACGTGGTTCAAAAAGCAAAGAGCATAAGGGTAAGATTTGACCCCCATACTGAAAGGGAAGGCAAGCTCGTGGGTGGAGACCCAAAAACCGATGTAGCAGTGGTTGAGGTAGATGCCAAGGGTATAGAAAACGCCGCAAACAGGATAGCAAAGCTTGGAGATTCAGATAAGCTAAAAGTCGGTCAGTTGGTAATAGCCATAGGAAATCCCTACGGTTTGGAAAGGACCGTGACTATAGGAGTGATTTCTGCTTTAAAGAGGTCCATTGGTATAACCCAATATGAGAGCTTTATTCAAACAGATGCAGCCATCAATCCCGGCAATTCAGGTGGTCCTCTCATAAACATCCACGGAGAGGTCATAGGTATAAACACCGCTATAGTAGCGGAAGGGCAAGGTTTAGGTTTTGCTATACCAATAAACTTAGCCAAGTGGGTCGCAGATCAGATAATAGCTAAGGGTAAAGTAACAAGAGGTTGGTTAGGCGTGGTTATCCAGGAGATAACTCCAGAGATTGCAGAAGCTATAGGTGTAAAGGAGGGGGTTTTAGTATCTCAGATAGCACCCAATAGCCCTGCAGAGAGGGCTGGACTAAAAGCTGGAGATATTATCGTCGCGGTGGATGGCGAGAAGGTTAGAGAAGTTAGGGACCTTCAGTTTAGAATAATGAAAACTCCACCTGGCACAGAGATTAAGCTAAGCATAATCCGAGACGGTAAAACCCAACAGATTAAGGTAAAGGTTGGAGAAATGCCGGAGGAGGTTAGCTTTGTCCAACCAAGAGAACAGGCAAGCGACATTGGTTTGACACTAAGGGACCTTTCTCCAGAGGAGGTTAAGAGGTTAGGTGTGAAGGGGGTGTTGGTTGTTGATATAGCTCGGGGTAGTTTGGCACAGAGGAGTGGCCTACGGAGGGGTGATATAATTCTTATGGTGAACAATCAACCCGTAGAGAGCGTGTCGGATTTTTTTGCGAAAATAGAAAAAGCTAAATCTGAAGGAAAAGATAGAGTTTTGCTTCTTGTAAGAAGAGGAGGGAATAACTTTTATTTAGTGCTTTATCTGAGGTGACGACATGATACCCGATAGCGAACAAGAACTAATAGCTCAGTATCTTAAGAAGGTATCAAAGATCCCACTGTTAAAGCCTGAGGAAGAAAAGGAGATAGCAAGGAGGGCAAAGGAGGGTGACCAGGAAGCTTACAGAAAACTGGTGGAATCGAACCTTAGGTTTGTCATAAGCATAGCCAAGCAGTATTTGGGATATGGACTGCCTCTTTCTGAGCTTATAGCAGCTGGTAATCATGGCCTTATGGAAGCTGCAAAAAGGTTTGACCCAGACAAAGGAGTGAAGTTTATCTCATACGCAGTCTGGTGGATAAGACAGGCAATCATGCAAGCTCTATCTCAGCAAACTGGTGCAATAAGAATACCTCTCAAACAAGCCCATTTAATAAATCGCATCAGCAGTATATACAGCAAGCTCTACAAGGAATATGAGAGGGAACCTACTTCAGAAGAAGTAGCTTACGAATACACCAAAGAGCTATTGCAGAAGGAAATGGAAAGAGAATTAGGAAGGAAACCCACAGAAGAGGAGATACGAAAGAGAATAAAAAGGAAGGTTACAAGATATCTCCGGAAGAAGTAGAGAAGTTTTTGCAGATGTCCAAGGTGCCATTGTCCCTTGATGCGCCCGTAGGTGAAGAAGAGGACACCTCTTTTATAGATTTTCTTAGCAAACATGGGACTGCGGATGTGGAAGAGAAGGTGCTGAGCGAAATCCTTGGTAAAGAAATTGAAGACATGCTCGCTAAACTGCCAGAAAAAGAAAGAAGAGTGATAGAATTGAGATTTGGTTTAGGTGGAGAGGAGCCAAAAACGCTTAGGGAAATAGGAGACATCTTAAACATCTCCAGAGAAAGGGTTAGACAGTTGGAGACAAGGGCCCTCAGAAAACTCAGGAACATGGCTATAAAAAAGCACCTCAAAGATTTTCTCAGCTGATGTTTCCGTCCGTTCTCCTTGTTGACAAACCAAAGGGTATAACCTCCTTTAAAGTGGTGGAGAAAGTAAAGAAGAATTTTGGTCTTAGGAAGGTAGGGCATACCGGCACCTTAGACCCTATTGCTACAGGACTGTTAATACTTCTTATAGAAGAGGCTACGAGATTTTCCGAATTTTTTCTGAGACTTACCAAAACTTACGTTGCTACAGCCATGCTTGGTGTGATGACGGACACTTACGATGCGGAGGGAAGGGTATTAGAGGTTAGAAATGTAGATGTTTCTTGCGAAGATGTGGAAAGGGTTATGGCGGAATTTGTAGGTAGGATAATCCAAAGACCTCCACCCTTTTCTGCAAAGAAGATAGGGGGAGTAAGGGCATACCAACTGGCAAGGAAGGGTATAGAGTTGGAGCTAAAGCCTGTGGAGGTAGAAATTTATAGAGCCAGGTTGGTGGAGTGTGCAATTCCGAAGGTGGTTTTTGAGTTTGAGGTGTCTGCGGGCACTTACATAAGGAGTTTGGTAAATGATATAGGCTTAAGGCTGGGATGTGGAGCTCACATTGCTGAGCTTAGAAGAACAAAGGTGGGTGATTGGTCTGTAAGTATGGCTTTGTCTTATGAAAGGTTAGAAACTATCCAAGACCTGTGGGGAGTTGCCATACCTGTTGACCAAGCTTTGAACTTTCTTCCTGCTGTAAAACTAAATTGGAAAGAATACAGACTATTTAGAAACGGTGCAAAGATAAGATCACCAATCCAGTGCTTTGGGTATGTTAGAGTATTTTCCGAAGAAGGTTTTCTGGGAGTGGGCTTGTGTGAAGGGGGATTTTTAAAACCCTACAGACTTATGCCTCTTCAGTAGTTCAAAAAGTTTATCTACATTAAAACAAAACTTCTCTGGGCAAGTGTTGGGAAAACACGGACTACATTCAAGTTCTAAGCTTATGGGGAAAACCTTTTCTCCTATGGGCTTCCAAACCTTCCAATCGGTAGGTCCAAAGAAAACAAAGGTGGGAACTCCTAAGTAAGAAGAAAGGTGAGACACTCCACTGTCATTACCCACAAAGAGCTTTGCACTTTTTAGGTGCTTTGCCATCTCAAAAGGATCTAAAAATTCCACGTAGTTTTTTACATAACTTTTTAGCCAGCTATCCGCTTCACCAATGAGGTAAATACACTCATAACCAAGATCAACGAAAAACTCCTCTATTTTTGTAAAAAGCTCTAAGGGTGGATTTTTCTTTTTTGATCCACTGGACGGATGCAGAACTACTTTGTCTTTGATAGGAGATTGGTCATAGCCTTCTAAGGGAAGTTTTTTGGAAAAGGGTTCCGAAAGTCCCAAGCTTTTTAGATAATACTCAACGATCCAAATCCTTTCCTTTGGAAAAGGGTATATACCATCCAATCCTATTGAAATTTCAAGATCAAAGTTTCCAACTGGCTTTTCGTAGAGAGTTTCATCTGCCCAACCTATCGCTTTGGCTATCTTATAATAATCTGTGTTTCCTACCGCTACGGTGTAAAAGCCCTTTCTTTTGAAAATCTCCAAAATGGGAAAGGTAAGAAGTGTATCGCCTAAGCCACCCCTTCTGTAGAGGAGTAGTTTTTTCAAATGTTCGTGTCTATTAAAAACAGTGGTTGGTTGTACTCTACAGTCTCTCCGTTCTCCACCAATATTTTAACAACCTTGCCCCTAACGTCGCTCTCTATTTCATTCATAACCTTTAGAGCTTCTATGATACAAAGCACCTGCCCTGGAGAGACTATATCTCCTACTTCCACAAAGGGAGGAGCTCCGGGGGAAGGTGCCCTGTAAAAAGTTCCCACAAGAGGACTTCTTATAACGTGAAGCTTACCTTCTTCTGTCTCTTGCGATGGGGGAATTATTTCTAAGTGCTTTATTTCTTTTGGTGCTTCAAACTTTTGTAGTGTTTCTCTTTGGTGGGTCTCTATTCTTAGCCTTACTCCTTCTTGCTCCAGCTCAAAAAGCTTTATGTTGCTTTCTTTTATAAGAGTTATAAGCTCTTTCAGGAAATCTTTATCCATTACTTAATCCTTTCTACGTATGTTCCTGTGCGCGTATCCACCTTTACTATATCCCCCTCTGCTACAAAGAAGGGCACCTGTATTACCGCTCCAGTTTCTAACTTTGCTGGTTTGGAACCGCCCGCAGCTGTGTCTCCCTTAAAGGCAGGTTCGGTTTCAACTACCTTAAGCTCTACATGCCTTGGAAGTTCTATTCCTATGGGTTGTCCTTTGTAGATAAAGACCACAACTTCCATACCTTCTTTTAAAAACTTTGCTTCGTTTTCCATGCTCTTGGCTTGGACCGGAAGAATCTCGTAGGTAGATTTACTAACAAAGTAGTAGTATTCTCCATCGGTGTATGAGTATTCTGCAAAAACCTGCTCAAAGTCTGCCAACTCAATGCTGTCAGACGCTTTGTAGGTTATTTCAATGACGTTCTGTGTTTGCATATTCTTTGCCTTCACCCTCACAAAAGCCTGCCCCTTTCCGGGCTTTACATGCTCGTAGTCAAGAACTCTGTAGGGCTGTCCGTTGTGTTCAATAAACATATCTCTCTGTATGCTGTTTATGTCTATTTTTACTCCCATAGCTTTATAATTTTATCACATGGAAGCAAAGCTCAGTAAATACTGCAGAGAAATTGATACCTTGGAGTTAAAAAGGTTGGTGGAGGAAAAACTTTCTAAGATAGCTCCCACTATGGAGCATGTCAGAAACCTTATTCTTGACGCAAAGCTCTTGCTGAGAATTCTTTTGGACGAAGATTTTGAATTAGAAGAAGAGGCTAAAAAGGACTTTACCTGTGCCCTGCTTTACTTTGTGGAAAATAAGGACTCCATACCAGACAGCATACCCATTATAGGACTTTGGGATGATTACAAGGTGATTAGGTTTGTAAAGGAAAAGCACAAGGAAGAGATAAAAAGATACTTTGAAAGTACGCCACACTTTATAGCAAACTACTTCTGATGCTCAGGTTTGTTTTGCTCAGGCTCATTCAAAGTTTTTTACCCTCGTAGGTGTAACCTTTATTTCCTTTTTGATTATAAAGCTTGCGCCTGCAGACTACTTTGCCCAGCTTAAACTAAACCCGCAGATCTCCCCAGAAACCATAGAAGCCTTAAGAAAGCAATACGGACTGGATCAGCCCATACTGATCCAATATCTAAAGTGGCTAAAGTCTGCGTTAATGTTTGACCTTGGAATTTCCTTTCAGTATCATACTCCAGTTTTAGAACTGATAAAGGAAAGAATAGGTAATACCTTACTTTTGACTGTTCCTTCTGCGGTCCTCTCTTGGCTTATAGCGGTTCCCCTTGGTCTTTTGGCAGGCATGAAGGAAGGATCCACCATAGATAAGCTCATAAGGTTTATATCCTATGTGTTTATGTCCTTCCCTTCTTTCTTTTTAGCCTTTCTTCTTCTTTTGATGTTTTCAAAAAGTGCCTTTTTCCAAGTTGGTGGTTGGCAAAGCTTATTGGTGGGTATAATTACTATAACCTTAATATCCACCGCAGGACTTATTAGGCTTATGAGGAGTGCTGTTATTGAAGTTTTAAATTCTCCCATGGTCCTTATGCTAAGGGCTAAGGGTTTAAGGGGATGGACCTTTATCAGGCACATTATAAAAAACGCCATGAATCCATTTACTACTCTCATAGGATACGAGATAGCAGGGCTGTTGTCTGGAGCTGCGCTTGTGGAGATAATAGTGGGTTGGCCCGGGCTTGGTTCTTTAATGCTTGATGCGGTGTTGGCAACAGATCTGTTTTTAGTAATGGGTGGGCTTTACATAGGCACCATAATGTTACTTTTTGGAAACTTTGTAGCAGATTTGCTTTTGGCATACCTTGACCCAAGGGTAAGGGAAAAAGAAATTTTTAAGTAGGAGGTGGTTAAAATGGCTAAAAAAGTTGCCATCATACTTGCGGAAGGTTTTGAGGAAGTGGAAGCTGTAGCCCCCATTGATGTGCTAAGAAGGGGCGGAGTAGAGGTTGTCATTGCAGGATTGAGCAAGGAACCTGTAGCCAGCGCAAGAAATGTGAGGATAGTTCCAGATGTTACTGTAGATGAGTTGAACCCTGATGAACTTGATATGGTTATTCTGCCGGGAGGAGCTGGTGGTGTGGAAAGGTTAAAACAGGACCCAAGGGTGGAAAAGCTGGTAAAAGCCATGGAGCAAAAGGGTAAATACATATCCGCAATATGTGCCGCACCCACAGCTTTGGCAAAGTTTGGCATTTTGGAAGGAAAGAGGGCAACCGTCTATCCTACCTTAGTGGAAGAAATAAAACCTGCTATCTTTGAAGACAAGCCTGTGGTAGAAGATCAAAGGGTGATAACAAGTCAAGGACCGGGAACTGCCTTAGAATTTGGACTAAAACTTTTGGAAAAGCTGGAGGGTAAAGAAAAGGCAAAGGATGTAGCAAAAAGAATGTTGGTTAAGTATGAGTAGTATAATTTTTTAAGGTGAAATACTGGCGAGGAATTATACATCACTATAGGGAATATTTGCCTGTTAGCGACAGCACGCCTGTAATAACCCTATGTGAAGGAAACACTCCTCTTATAAAGGCGGATAACTTAGCTAAGGAAATTGGCTTTAAGGGAGAGATTTACCTAAAGTATGAGGGCTTAAACCCCACTGGGTCTTTCAAAGACAGAGGTATGACCCTTGCCATATCAAAGGCTGTAGAGAGTGGAAAAAAGGCTGTAATATGTGCTTCTACTGGAAACACTTCTGCGTCTGCTGCCGCATACGCTGCCAGGGCTGGATTAAAGGCTTATGTGCTTCTTCCAAAAGGTGCGGTAGCCCTTGGGAAACTTTCACAGGCTGTTATCTACGGTGCGGAGGTTTTGGCAATTCAAGGAACCTTTGACGATGCTTTAGAAATAGTCAGGAAGTTAGGGGAGATACTTCCAGTAGAGGTTGTCAATTCGGTAAATCCATACAGGATAGAGGGGCAAAAAACTGGTGCCTTTGAGGTATGCGACGCACTGGGCTTTGCTCCAGATTATCATTTTATACCCGTAGGAAACGCAGGAAACATAACAGCCTATTGGAAAGGATATAAAGAGTATTACGAGCGAGGAAAGATTGACAAACTGCCCAAAATGATGGGCTGGCAAGCGGAGGGCTCTGCACCCATAGTTAAAGGCTATCCCATAAAGAATCCCCAAACAATAGCCACAGCCATAAAGATAGGCAATCCTTACAGTTGGCAATCCGCCCTTCAGGCTTCTAAGGAATCAGGTGGTCTGATTGATGCGGTAAGCGATGATGAAATACTGCATGCCTATAAGTTGATCGCATCTAAGGAAGGTATATTCTGTGAGCCTGCCTCTGCCGCTTCCGTAGCAGGACTTATAAAGCTCTGTAGGGAAGGCTTTTTCCGTGGTGGTGAGGTGGTAGTTTGCACCCTCACCGGAAATGGGCTAAAGGATCCTGACACCGCCATAAAGGTATGCAATCAACCAAAAGTCTTACCGCCAGTCTTAGAAGAGGTGTTAAAGGTCATAGAAATATAACGTAAGGACCTGTAGCTCATATATAATAGCCATTTAATGTATAGGTTTTTTATTCATAGACCGGTCACCTCATGGATGTTTATGTTTGCCTTTATCCTCTTGGGTCTTTATTCCCTGCGGAACATACCCATAGATAGACTTCCAGATGTAGATTTTCCCACAGTTAGCGTAGTTACCACCTACCCCGGTGCTGATCCTACGGTGGTGGATGTGAATGTAACCAGAGTAATAGAGGATCAAATATCAACCATAAGTGGTATAGAGTCTATAGTTTCCCAAAGTTTTTCTGGCACTTCTCGGATTACTATTACCTTTTCCCTTGAAAAGGATATAGATATAGCAGCTCAGGAAGTTAGAGATGCGGTCCAAAGGGCTATGAGAAGGCTTCCGGAGGGTGTGGATCCTCCCTTAGTTAGAAAAGTAGATACTTCCCTTGCACCCATATTGGTTGTTCTTCTTTATTCAAAAACTGCGGACTATCAAACCTTAGCCTATTGGGCTGACAAGATTATAAAGAGGGATATTGAAAGGATAGACGGAGTGGGACAGGTGGATTTGGGTGGATTTAGAGACAACGCAATGTGGATAAGGATAGATCCAGAAAAGCTCTATTCAAGGAACTTGGCTGTTCAGGAAGTTGTGGAAGCGGTAGTTAAAAATCACTTAGACTCACCTGCAGGTGCAATATACGGAAAGGAAAGAGACTACATAATCCGATTTTACGGCAAGGCAAAGGACGCAAAGGAACTGGAAAGCATTTTTATAAACCCTAACCTTAGGCTCAGGGATATCGGTTATGTAGAATTTGGAGAGGATGAAAAAAGAGGTATGGCAAGGTTTATGGGGGAGCAGGCTATAGCTTTTGTGATATACAAACAGTCCAAAACAAACACTGTAGCCACTGTGGAAAGAATAAAGCAAAGGATAGAAGAGTGGAATAAACAGCTTCCACCTGATTTGAAGATGGCTACAAGCTTTGACGCAAGCGTGTTTGTAAAAGACAGCGTAAAGGCTGCGGTGGAGGAGATAATCATTGGGAGTTTCTTAACTTCACTGGTTGTTTACTTTTTCTTAGGTAGCTTAAGGCTCACCTTTGTCCCAATCTTTGCCATACCCATTGCCCTTCTTGGAACAATTTTCTTTCTTTATCAAACAGACCAGTCTTTGAACACCTTTACCCTTTTGGCTCTTGCTGTGGCAGTAGGCATAGTTATAGACGATGCCATAGTGGTTTTAGAAAGCATTTACAGAAGGCGCAAAGAGGAAAACTTACCACCTTTAGAAGCAGGAGAAAAGGGGACAAGAGTGGTCATTTTTGCACTGCTTGCCTCAACCTCCTCTCTGATAATCGTATTTATACCTATCATATTTCTGAAGGGTGTAATAGGTAAGCTCTTTGGAAGCTTTGCTCTAACTTTGGTTGTAGCCATAGCCATCTCCTACTTAGTTGCCATAAGCTTTACGCCTATGGCTGTTTCCAGATTGGTAGATAAGGTTCCAGCAGAAAACCCCTTTACTAAGCTCTATGCAAGGTTTGAAAGCTATTTTGATAGAGCCCTTCGGTGGTCTTTGGACCACAAAGCTATAGTTATAGGCCTTTCCTTAGTTAGCGTAGTGATTGGTTTTCAGTTTTTTAGAATGACTAAGAAGGAGTTTTTTCCACTGGTGGATGAAGGTAGGTTTTTGATAAGGTTTGAAACGCCCGTAGGCTCATCCTTTGAATTTACCGAACAAAAAACAAAAGAAGTGGAAGAGATCATCAGAAAAAATCCATACGTAGAAAGGTTCGGCTTGGCTATGGGTCAGGGAGTGGCAGGAAGACCAACTGTTAACGGTGGTTTAGCCTTTGTTTATCTGGTGGAAAGGGACAAAAGACCCCATCAAAGGGAAGTTATGGAAATGTTAAGGGCAGAGTTTGCAAAGCTAAGGGATGTGAGAGTTAGCGTAGAGTCTGCTGGTATAGTAGGTCCGGGAGGTGGAAGGCAGGTGGATATACAGTATGTGATTAAAGGTCCAGATATAGAAGAGCTTCAGAATATAGCAAACAAACTTGTGGCAGAGTTCCGAGGAAGACCCGGATACAGGGATGTGGATACGAACCTTAGGTTGAACGAACCACAGGTGCATATAAAAGTTAATCGGGAAAAGCTTGCAGACCTTGGTATAAGTGTGGAGCAGGTTTCTACTACCTTGAGGGTGCTTTTTGGAAAACTGCAGATAGCAACCTATGAGCTTGGCTCAGAAAGCTATGATGTTTATATAAAGGCTATTCCTTCTTTTGTGGAGGATGTGGAAAACCTAAGGAAAGTTTATCTCAAAAGTTTGAACGGATCCTTAGTGCCACTTTCTGAGGTGGTAGAGATAGAACAGAGAACTGGTTACCAATTTCTAAACAGATACAACAGACAGTATTCTTTTTCCTTTTTTGCAAACTTGTCTGGAGAGAAGTCCTTGGCAGAGGCTGTAAAGGAGCTGGAGGATTGGCTTAAAAACAACCTTCCACCTGGCTATACTTACGAAGCGGTAGGACAGGCAAAGGAATTTGCCAGAGCTTTTCAAGGCTTGGGTTTGGCTTTGATAGTTGCTTTGGTAGGTGTTTATATGGTCCTTGCATCCTTGTTTGAAAGCTACAGACATCCCTTTACCGTTTTGGTAATGGTGCCTTTGTCCATAATGGGAGCCTTTGGGCTTTTGTGGCTCACAAATACTTCTCTTAGTGTTCCCTCTTACTTTGGAATAATACTGCTGGTGGGCATTATCGTCAGAGATGCGGTACTCTTTATAGAAAGGATTATACAACTCAAAAAGGAAGGCTTTCCCACCAGAGAAGCCATACTTCAGGCAAGAAGAGAAAGGCTAAGGCCTATAATCATGACTACCATAACCATAGTTTTTGCGTTGATACCCGTAGCCCTCGGTCTTACTGCTGGCTCAGAGCTCAGAAAACCCCTTGCCTTAGTGGTCATAGGTGGTATATTTACAGGACTACCTCTTAGCCTTTTCTTACTCCCTGTGCTTTACGAAACCTTTGATAGGATTGGTTACTTTAGAAAGAAGGCTTTAACAAAGTCCTCGTAGTTCTTTTGATTTAACATTCTTCTTGCCATTTGCATAACTTCCAAAGAAGCACCCTTGGGAAGATTATGAGCTTTTAGCCACTTTAAAAACTCATAGCGTGCCTTCATACTGGCACAAGCCACTTCTACTTTTTCCTCTGCCTTGTGTTCAAAGCTTGCTAAACTTCCAAAAGGATTTCGGTGAGAGTAAGCATCCACCGTTATCTTAGCGTCTGGATACTCTTTCAGAACTTCTTTTATAAGTCTTAGGTAGCCCCAATCCAGTATTCTATTTAGGTTAGGTTTTTCCTTGTAGATTTGGTTAAGTTCTTTTGGGCTTAAGAAGATACACCGAAACTCTACCAAATTTTCCAACGCCTGAATCTTTCTAAATAGCTCCTCGTCTTTGATTTTTTTGGAATCTTTTGGTGACAAGCTCAGGACCTTCTCAAAGTTTTCTGGTTTTAAGATGCAACAGCACAGCACCAATGGACCAAAAACATCTCCTTTTCCTGCCTCATCACATCCAACAACCACACGCTCCAGCTTTACCAACTTCAAAATCTCTTCTTTTAAAATCTGCGCATCTTTACCTTGGATAAGAAGAACACCGGAAGAGTAAAAGTTTATGAAGTTGTTTCCATCGGTGAGTGATAAAAAAGCATTAGCTACATCTCTTTTGTAAAAACCCTTGGACAAAAGAAGGTCCAGCGCCGAGTTCCAATACTCCTTTGGAAGCTTTAGGCTAATCTGATGCTTGTTTGAAAACACTACATTAGTATTATAGTCATCCAAGCGGTAAATGAGAAATTACCTAAGCACATAGGTTTATGTTTCACAAAATCCGTAAGTGTCAGATTTGGTGAAAAAGGCAGGTTCATCTAAAATCCTCATCAATTCTCTATAAGCACATAAAAACCAAACCATTCACATATTCAACTGACAAGCTGAAAAACATGAGAGCCTTTCAACTCCACACGGTAGATTAGGAACGCTTGCCCGCGCCCGTCAGTCCCTGTTGGAGTGGGACCTTTCAACTCCACACGGTAGATTAGGAACCTTCTCCGAAAATCATGATAGTCAGAGAGATAACACACTTTCAACTCCACACGGTAGATTAGGAACAGTCAGATAAAGTTAGGCTAAATAGTAGAAAAGCCTGCTTTCAACTCCACACGGTAGATTAGGAACTCCACATAGCCATGAATAGCCCTACTTCTTTAGCTTTCTTTCAACTCCACACGGTAGATTAGGAACAAAACTGGTCGCTCCTTATTACATACTTCAGCCAGCTTTCAACTCCACACGGTAGATTAGGAACTTGGCAAGTATAAGCTGATCTGTCCGCCATATGTACTTTCAACTCCACACGGTAGATTAGGAACAGTTTGCGTCAGGAAGTGCTAAATGACGATACCATTCCTCTTTCAACTCCACACGGTAGATTAGGAACCCCAACTTACCACCTTAATTAAAATAAGACAAATCAATAATTTTGTCAAGGGGGTACCCCTCGCAAATGAAGGTTATTTTCCGAAAATCCGAGGTCGTGCAAAGTTGAGTGTGTTATTGTCAAATTTAAGTCCTTGTCTCCCAATGCTTTAAGCAATCGTGCATAATTATGACTTTGTGCAATTACATAATTATGACTTTATGTTTTTGTGATGACTGGCATCTCTCAGAAGCTTGAGAAACAAAGTCTTAGCTTATCTCAAATTGGGACAAAACAAAAGGAAAGACTATCCCTATTCAGTTGCCAATTTGACAAGGGCTATTCAAAAGCCCTCAGAATTCATAGAGGATTATAACATACTCCCAAGTTTTTTAGCAACCACCTGCTGATGTAATTGAAAACCTTCTTTGGTGGGGTTTAGGGATATTAAAAATCCTTGCCCTCCAAAGGGCTTTCTGACAAGAAAACTTGCCTTTTTCTTAATTTCTCACCCAGCGTATTATAATTTTATCTTTAATATGCTACCTGTGGAGCTTGAACAAAAGTTAGAAGCTTACGCAAACTATTTCCCAAAGAGGGAACAAGCCATACTGCTTTGTCTGCACGAAGTGCAGGATTACTATGGGAATATCCCCTCCTTTGCCTTAGAGAGAATAGCTCAGATCTTGAACCTTCCACTAAACCATGTGGAGAATGTAGTTTCCTTTTACGACATGTTTGACAGGGGTGAGCCCGCCAAACACAGAATAAGGGTCTGTGTCAGTATAGTTTGCAATCTGATGGGGAAGAAAAGACTTTTGGACGCTATAAAGAAACACTTGGGAATAGGGGTGGGAGAGGTTAGCAAGGATGGTAGGTTTAAGCTCATAGCGGTTCAGTGCTTAGGTGCCTGTTCTGAAGCGCCAGTTTTTATGGTGGATAACGACACTTACAAATTTGAAAGCGAGGAGAAGCTCTATGAGATCCTATCCAAATATACCTAACATTTACGCAGAAACTACTTTAAACCTACTTCTTAGAAGAGCCAAAAAGCCAAAAGTCCATACTATAGAGGATTACCTAAGGGATGGAGGATACCAAGCCTTAGAAAAAGCTCTCAATATGAGTCCAGAGGAGATAATAGATTGGGTGGATAAAAGCCAACTTAGGGGCAGAGGAGGTGCAGGCTTTCCTACGGGTAAAAAGTGGAAGTTTGCAGTCCAAAATCCAGCCCCAAGGTATCTAATATGCAATGCGGACGAATCTGAACCGGGCACCTTCAAAGACAGAATACTCATAGAGAGAGATCCCCATTTGCTCATAGAGGGTATAATAATCTCCGCATACGCCATAGGTGCAAATCAGGCTTTTATATACATAAGGGGTGAATACCCTGCGGGATATTACATACTCAAGGACGCCATAGAAGAAGCAAAGGCTAAGGGCTTTTTGGGTAAAAACATACTAAACTCTGGCTTTGACCTTGAAATATACATAGCAAGGGGTGCAGGTGCTTACATCTGCGGGGAAGAAAGTGCCTTAATAGAGTCTTTGGAAGGGAAAAGAGGTTATCCCAGGATAAAGCCACCCTATCCAGTTCAGTATGGGCTTTTTGGAAGACCTACTGTAGTCAATAATGTAGAAACCCTTTGCAACATACCTTTAATAGTTGGTATAGGTTGGGAAGAATACAGATACATAGGACCGAGCGACTATCCGGGACCAAAGCTCTTTCCGGTTAGCGGAAAAGTAAAAAAGCCCGGTGTTTACGAGCTTCCTATGAACACTACCCTTAGGGAAGTTATATACAAGTATGCTGGCGGAACCATAGGAAACAAAAAAGTTAAGGCTGTCTTTTCTGGAGCCTTAGATTGCTTTTCTGCAGAAGAGCTGGATACACCTATGGACTACTCCCCCTTTGGATTTGGTGGAACTGGAACAGTTATAGTGCTAACTGAAGAGGATGATATAGTAAAGGCGTGTTTGGATATAGCAGAGTTTTACGCTCACGAAAGCTGTGGTCAATGCACTCCATGCAGGGTAGGAACATACGAACAGGTTTATCTCTTAAAAAAGATCGTTGAAGGAAAAGCTACAGAAAGGGATTGGGAAGGGTTTAAGTTTGTAAATCAGTATATTCAGCCTACATCCATATGCGGTTTGGGTGCGGTAGCAGGCAGGCTCATCAGACAAGCTATGCAAAAGTTTCCAAAAGATTGGGAAACTTACCTCAGTAAGCTAAAAAAGGAGGAGGTCGTTTATGGAACATCTTAAAAAGACAGATCCAGAGATTTACAGGGTTGTGGTAAAAGAATACGAAAGGCAGTTTTACCATTTGGAGATGATAGCTTCAGAGAACTTTACTTCTCTTGCGGTTATGGAAGCCCAAGGTTCAGTTTTGACCAACAAGTATGCAGAAGGATTGCCCGGTAAAAGATACTACGGCGGTTGTGAATGGGTGGATGAGGCAGAAAGGTTGGCTATAGAGAGAGTTAAAAAACTTTACGGTGCAGAGCATGCCAACGTCCAGCCCCATTCTGGAAGTCAGGCAAACATGGCGGTTTATATGGCGGTTCTTAAGCCGGGAGATACCATCCTTGGAATGGATCTGGCCCACGGCGGACACCTCACCCACGGAGCTAAGGTAAACTTTTCAGGAAAGCTTTACAATGCCATTTACTACGGAGTAAATCCAAATACAGAGCTCATAGACTACGATCAGATCTATAGGCTTGCCAAAGAGTATAAGCCTAAGATGATCGTGGGGGGTGCGTCAGCTTATCCAAGGGTAATAGACTGGGAAAAGCTGGCAGAGATAGCTCAGGAGGTGGGAGCCTATCTAATGGTTGATATGGCTCACTATTCTGGATTGATTGCAGGTGGAGTTTATCCAAACCCAGTCCCTTATGCCCACTTTGTAACATCCACCACCCACAAAACCTTAAGAGGTCCAAGAGGTGGATTTATACTCTGCAGGCAGGAGTTTGCAAAGGAAATAGACAAGTCAGTGTTTCCTGGCACCCAAGGCGGTCCCCTAATGCACGTGATCGCAGCAAAAGCGGTAGCCTTTAAAGAAGCTATGACGGAAGAATTTAAAGCCTATGCCAGACAGGTGGTTCTAAACGCAAAGGCGCTGGCAGAAGAATTGCAAAAGGAAGGTTTTAAGATAGTTACAGGTGGAACGGATAGCCATATAGTGTTGGTGGATCTAAGAAACACTGGACTTACGGGCAAACAGGTGGAAGATGCCTTAGGAAAAGCCAACATAACTGTAAATAAAAACGCAGTTCCCTTTGACCCACTACCGCCCACAAAAACAAGCGGTATAAGGTTGGGCACTGCAGCCTTAACCACGAGGGGTATGAAGGAAGAGGAGATGAAGCTCATAGCAAGGCTTATATCTCAGGTTATAAAAAACTTGGAAGATGAAACTGTTATAGAAAGGGTTAAGAGCCAAGTTTTAGAGTTATGCGAACAATATCCTTTGTATCCAGAATTAAAAGAAAGTCTCCATGAGTTTTTTAATAGCAAAACAGCCCATTTTTGACAAAAAAGACAATGTAGTAGCATACGAAGTATATCTTCGCAAAAAAGGGAATATGTTAGAGTATCCAAAGGAAGTTCCTTATAACAGATCTGCTCACATAATACTAGAAATTCTCATGGAGCATGGTGTTAATAAGATAGGCGAAGGCAAGAAAATTATGTTAAACGTATCTATTGACTCTCTTCTTAATAAAGCTTTTGAAAATCTGCCCCCAGAAAAGCTAATACTGGAGCTGATACCACCTCAGATACAAGTAGGAACCATTGTCATAAATCAGGCACTAAAAAGAGCAGAGAAATTTAAGGAATCTGGAATACTGTTAGCTGCATCCTACGATATCCTGCTGAAAGAATCTTATCAACAATTTGTTGAAGAAGCTTTTCTTATAACCGTAGATTTTCACCATCTAACTGATACAAAAGTTACAAGCTTAAAGGCTAAAGATAAAAAACTGTTAATTACAAAAATAGAAAATGAAAAACAATACAATAAAGCAGTTGAAATTGGAGATTTTTTTGAAGGAAACTACTTAGGAGCACCTTACGTTTTAAAAGAATTTGAAACAGCACCATATTTGAAAAATACTTTAGTAAAACTAATAGCTATGCTACACAGTGCCCAAAGTATTAAAGAAATAGCCAGATTTATATCCTACGATGCGGGTCTAACTGCAAAACTTCTCAGGTTCGTTAACTCTGCTTATTTTTCACCTATTCAAGAGATAAAAAGCGTGGAACAAGCGTGTAGTATGTTAGGTATGAAGAATATTAGAAACTTTATATTTTTACTTGCTATGAATGACTACATAAGTGTGGAAAATCCTGTTCTTTGGAAAAAGGCTCTAATTAGGGCTTTCTTAGCAAGCCAAATGGCAAAGCGCATTATGCCAGACTTAGAAGATGCGGCTTACCTTATGGGACTTTTCTCACTGATAGATGAGATTTTAGGAGTTGATAAAATAAGTTTTCTGAAGGAAATTAACATTGATAAGGTAATACTTGACGGATATACCGGAAAACATAAAAAACTAAGAGAAATTCTTGATTTTGCTTCTCAGCTGGAAGAAAAGTATCCAACTATTCAATCTTCGGAGGATCCTTACAACTCTGCCATACTAACTAACATAGAAAAGTTTACTGGCATAAATAGATCGGAGCTTCTTCAAATGACAAAGGATGCTTACGAAAAGGCAGAGTACATTTTAAACCTTTAAAGGCGTATTATAATTCTTAAATGTTTATTTCCTATGGTTCTTTATGAGCTTTACAGAGGAAAAGACTACAAGATAGTTCCCACGTTGGACAGAATCCAAAAAGCTGTTGAATACGTGGGATTAAAGAACCCTCCTTACATTTCTGTTCTTGTTGGAGGCACCAACGGTAAAGGTTCTACCTGTGCCTTTTCAGAGAGCATCCTAAGACATCATGGTTATAAAACAGGTTGGTTCGTCTCTCCTCATCTGTTTGATGAAAAGGAAAGATGGAGGATAAACGGACAGAAAATTTCCGAAGAAAGACTGAGGTATTATGTGGAGGATCTAAAGGTAGTTTTTGAGAGATTTGAGCTAACTTACTTTGAAGCATGCACACTCATAGCCCTTAAGTTTTTTCAAGACGAAAGAGTAGATTTTGCAGTTTTTGAAGTTGGTATGGGAGGTAGATGGGATGCGACCAGAGTTTGTAATCCTTCCGCTTGTGCAATAACTAATATACAAAGGGATCATATTAAGTGGCTTGGGAAAACTCCAGAAGAAAGGGCAAGGGAAAAGCTCGGCATATATGTTCCCGGAAGACCTATAGTTTTGGGAAGTCCAAAATATCCCCTTTATCCTTTAGCCTTGGAAGTTTGCCAAAAGGAAGACCTTTTGGTAGCAGGAATGGACTTTTTTGCTAAGGGAGTAGTGAATGGTATGCAAACGTATCTTGAGGAATTTACATCGGACTTTTTTCATATAAAAGACGTGAGACTTGGACTTTGGGGAAAGTGGCAGATAGACAACGCAAGTATAGCCTTGGCCCTTACAGCGCAAGTTGTAAAGCTAAAGGAAGATAAGGTAAGGTTAGCTTTGGAAAATACAAAATTGGAAGGGAGGATGGAGGTTTTAAGAGAAAAACCGCTTTTAATTTTGGACGGTGCGCACAATGCGGACAGCGTAAAGATTGTGATAAACCAACTAAAAGCAAGCGGTATAAAGCTCACTCCTGTATTCACAGGTCTAAAAGAAAAAGAATGGAAAGACTCTATGAAAATTCTCAGAGATTTTTCAGAAAGAATATACCTTTTGGAGATCAGACACCACAGAGGTGAAAGCCTGTCTGAGTTAGTAAAAGAAGCGGAAAGGTTAAACTTTCAGGAAATAATAACTTTGAAATCAGCGGAAGAAGTGCTAAATCTTAGGGAAGACATTTTGGTGATAGGTTCCTTTTACTTGGTGGGCGAAATCAAAGAATGGATAGAGAAGTAAAGTTTTGTGGATCTTTCACGGAAAACTTTCCAAAAGATCACAAAAAACACCTGGTCTTTGCAGGAAGATCAAACGTAGGGAAGTCATCCTTGATAAACATGTTGGCAGGTAAAAAAGTAGCCTACGTTAGTAAAGAACCAGGAAGGACTAAAACCATAAACTTCTTTTCTTTCGGCAAAGATCAATACTTGGTAGATTTACCGGGCTATGGTTACGCAAAGGTATCTGGGCAAGAGAGAGAAAGATGGAAGAAGATCATAGAAAAATACTTTTCGGATTGCAAAGATAGAATAGCTATGGTGTTTTTGCTAATAGACAGTAGAATTGGGCCAACTCCATTGGACGAACAGATGCTACGGTTTCTTGAGGGATACAAATACGTAGTAGTTCTTACAAAATGGGACAAAGCAGATCAAAAACAGCAAGCAGAAGTCATAAAAAAGATCAAAGCCTTAACAAACGCCCCCATCATTCCTACCTCTGCAAAAGAGGGAAAAGGGAAAGAAGAGCTTTTAAGAATAATTAAATTAACCTGATATCTTTCCAGTTTTTGTTGAAAAGGAAAACAACAATGTAAAAATTAGTGATAAAATAGAAATTCAAAAATTATCAGGAGGTGCAAAATGGCTAAGAGAGGAAGAAAAAAAGGCGGTCCAAGATACAGAAGAATATCATTATCTTTGCCCAAAAGACTGTATTATGTGCTGAACGGTATTGCGATGGGTGATGAAAGAAAGTTAAACAGGTTAATAAAGGGAATATTGGAAGACAAGCTTATGGAATCTACAGTAGCTGAACTTGAACTATACTTAGGAAAAGGTGAGGAGATGGAAGAAGAGGAGGAAGTAGAAGAAGAAAAGAAGGAATGATCCCTAAGAGGATAAAAGACCTTTCTCCTTACAAAACGGAGACCACTTCCTGCAAGGTAAGGCTTTCCTCCAACGAGCTTCCCATAAGGTTTCCAGAGGAAGTTAAAAAGAGGATAGGGGAAGTGGTCTCTTCCATACCTTTTAATCGCTATCCTGACCCTTATTCCGCTGAGTTGAAAGAAATAATAGCCCTTAGGTTTGGGGTGTCTCCAAACAACTTGATCTTGGGTAACGGCTCAGATGAGCTTATACAGTATCTTTCTATATCCATTGGGGAGTTTGACAGAGGTGTGATATATCCCATACCAACTTTTCCTATGTATGGTATATGCGCCAGCGTCTTGGGAAGGGAAAAAATAGAGATTCCCCTTCAGGAGGACTTTGACCTAAACCTTGACGCATTTATCAATTCCATCAGAGAAAAAAATCCAGCCATAGCTTTTTTTCTTATCCGAACAATCCTACAGGAAACTGCTTTAGCGAGGAGAAAATAAGAAGGATAAGGGAAGAGAAAGTTTTTACTGTGTTGGATGAAGCATACTATCATTTTTCGGGAAAGACCTTCCTCAAAGATGCGCTGAGCAGAGAAGACACGGTAGTGCTCAGAACCCTTTCAAAGATAGGGCTTGCGGGGCTTAGGATAGGTGTTCTGATTGCAAAAGAAGATATAGCTATGGAGATAAACAAGGTAAGACTGCCCTTTAACATAACCTATACATCTCAGGCAATAGCCAAGGTCGTGCTTGCGGAATTCTACTTTTTGATTGAAGAGCACATAAGGATGGTAATTAGGGAAAGGGAGAGAGTTATGAAGGAGCTAAGCAAGTTAGAAGGCGTCAAAGTTTATCCGTCTGATGCTAACTTCTTTCTCTTTAGCACACCTTATCCTGCGGATTTGGTCCATAAAGAGCTTATAAAAGAGGGAGTTTTGGTAAGGGATGTGTCTTACCTTCCTGGGCTAAGGGGTTGTTTGAGGGTAAGCCTGGGCTTTCCCGAAGAAAACGATGCTTTTCTTGAGGCACTTATCAAAGTGTTAAAGAGACTATGCTAATCAAAGTAGCTACTTATAACGTAAATTCCATAAGAGCAAGAAAAGAATTGGTTTTTATGTGGCTTGAAAGAAGTCCTGTGGAAGTGCTTTGTCTTCAGGAAATAAAGACCGAAAATCACAATTTTCCTTCCTTGGATTTTGCTACCTTAGGTTATAAGTGCTTTGTGCATGGACAGAAAACTTACAACGGAGTAGCCATATGCTCCAAATTTGAACTAAAGGACCTTTTCAAAGGTATAGATAATCCCAAGTTTGACAAGGAAAGCAGAGTTATAGGCGGTAGGTTTGAAGAGGTATGGCTCATAAACGCTTACTTTCCCCACGGAGAAGAGAGAGGAAAAGAAAAGTTTTACTATAAGTTGGAGTTTTACCAAGCCTTTTATGAGTTTTTAAACAAGAACTTTAAACCTACCGATAAGATTATATTAGTTGGAGATATGAACGTAGCCTTAGAAGACATAGACGTGTATGATCCAGAGATTTTAAGAGACACCATAGGCACAATGCCAGAAGAAAGACAAGCTCTAAGGAGAATATTGGAGTGGGGTTTTGTGGACAGCTTTAGGTTTCTATACCCAAACAAGGTTCAATTTACTTGGTGGGACTACATAGGAGGTGCGGTTTGGAAAAACGAAGGAATGAGAATTGACTATGTGCTCATAACAAAACCTTTGCTTGAAAACCTAAAGGACGTATTTGTGGATACTTGGCCAAGAAAAAGAAAGGAACCCAAACCTTCTGACCACGCACCTGTAATTGGGGTTTTCCAGCTGTGAGGGGCGTAATCTTTGCCTTACTTGCCAGCTTGGTATGGGGTTTAGCTCCAGTTTTTATAAAAATAGGTCTGAAGTCTGAGGTGAATAATCTTTTAGCCTTAGCAGTTCATAACCTTTCAGCCTTTCTTTTAGCATCCGTCCTATACATGCTGATAGATGGCTCCTTTGTTATAGGATCTAAAGAAATAGTTTTTTGGTTTTGGGCGGGATTTTATCGGGCTTCTTAGGTCTTTTCTTCTTTTTTGAGGCGATAAGACACGGTAATGTTTCCATAGTGTCTCCCATAGCATCCACTTCACCGTTGTGGAGTGCTCTGTTTGCCTTTCTGATATTGGGGGAAAGCTTAAACTTACAAAAGTTATTGGGAGTTTTGCTAATTATATCAGGCGTTGTTTTGCTAACCCTTTCAAAAACATGAAAAACTTTCTTTTGGCACTCTTAACAGGAACCCTTCTTTACTTTCCCTTTTCCAAACTAAACCTTTGGTTTTTACTCTTTCCAGCCCTTCTTCTTTTTCTCAAGAATAGGTCTATATTTTTTTGGACTTTTGGAGGCTATACGTTTGTCTTTTTGTCCCTCAGATGTGCCAATATATCCAGCATAGACTTTGGTGGTCTAAACCCACTTCTGTCTTACTCCATATTCTCCTTATTTGTGTTGATATTTACAATCTTTCAGTTTTTCATACCAGCCTTTGTCTCTAAGAATTTTCTAAAAAACTCACCACTTGCCTATGGCATACTTTATACGATTGTTGAATGGATAAGGTCCCACTTTCCCTTTGGCGGTTTCCCGTGGCTGTTAATAGGAGAGGTTATATCTCAAGTGCAGGTGTTTAAATATTCACTTTACTTTATAAGCATACCGATTTACACCTTTCTGTGTTGGCTTTTTGCTTATCTAATCCTTCAAAAAAAGATCCTTTTGCTCACCTTAAAAATAGCTTTCCTTCTTCTCATAAGCTATGTATCTTACAGAGTCGAACCAAACACCTTGGAGGGAGTAAAATTAGCCCTCATTCAAACCGCAGTGCCTCAAGAAGATAAGCTGAGCAGAGAAACCTTTAGCAAGCACTCAAAAGAAATAATCCGAATGATAGAAAAGGCAATAAAAGAAAAGCCGGACCTGATAGTTCTTCCAGAGTCTGCCTTCCACTTTTACTTTTCGGAGGAGGAAACGGAAACCTTATACAGGCTTAGTCTTCAAGCTCCCATACTTGTGGGCCTTATAGACATAAGGGAAGACCTAAAGCCTTACAACTCCGCCTATCTGTTTGCCGAAGGAAGGCTTGTGGATTACTACGACAAGGTAAAACTTATGCCTGTGGGAGAATTTATACCAAGACCCTTTGAGTTTTTAAAAGACATTTTCCAATCCATAGGGGGCATTGACTATAACCCAGGGCAAAGGATAAAAACCATAAAGTACAAGGACTTTAGCATGGCGGTTCCTATATGCTTTGAAATAGCTCACTATAGCTTCATGGAGAAACTGGCAAAGAGCGCTAACATTATTGTTGTCCTTACAAACGATGGATGGTTTAAAGACAGCGATTGCACCTTCCAGCACTTCAGGTTTGCCCAGTGGGCATCTTTGAGGTTTAAAAAGTTTGTGGTTTGGGTTAATAATTCCGGAGATACAGCGGTTATTGACCCTTACGGAAGAATTGTGGAAAAACTAAGTTACATGGAAAGGGGAGTGCTTTTTGTTAGGTTAAAATCGTATTAAACATGTATGTGCCGTTTGCAAGGAAGTACAGACCAAGGAAGTTTTCTGAATTAGTGGGGCAGGAGGTTGCCAGCAGGGTCTTGCTAAATGCAGTAAGGCTTGGTAAGCTGGCACACGCTTATATCTTTGCTGGTCCAAGGGGAACTGGGAAAACCACAACCGCAAGGATTTTAACAAGGGCAATAAATTGTCTCAGACCGGTAGATGGAGAGCCTTGTGGAGAATGTGAAAATTGCATAGCCATAGATAAGGGGATCTTTCCAGACCTGATAGAAATTGACGCCGCCTCCAACAGAGGAATAGATGATATCAGAAGCCTAAGAGACGCAGTTTCTTATACTCCCATAAAGGGCAAGTATAAGGTGTATATACTGGACGAGGCACATATGCTAACAAAGGAAGCCTTTAACGCCCTTTTAAAGACCCTTGAAGAACCTCCGCCAAGAACAGTTTTCATCCTTTGCACCACAGAATACGAAAAAATCATTCCTACAATAATTTCCCGTTGCCAGCGCATAATTTTTAGCAAGCTAAAGGAAGAAGACATAGTTAAATATCTGAGGTTTATATGTGAGCAGGAACATCTACAGTGCGAAGAAAGGGCTCTTTATACCATAGCCCGCATAAGCGATGGGGGGATGAGAGATGCGGTATCTTTGCTTGATCAAACCGCCACCTTTGGAGAGGGGCAAGTAAAAGAGCAAATCATTGAAGAATTTTTGGGCATACTTTCTCAGGAAAAGGTTAGGGACTTTATAAAACTTTTGCTTTCTGGAGATACAGACAACGCGTTGAAATTTTTAAGAGACATAAGGGACAAGGGTTACAACTTGTCGGTATTCTGGGACTCTGTGGAAGAGGAAGTTAGAAATCTAATAATTTACAAGAGCTTGAAAGAGCCAGAAAAGGTGATAAAAGTGGAACCCTTTCACAAGGAAATATCCGCAAACTTAAACGCCCTACTGTATTTGGAAAAGTTAATAAACACCGCCCGGATAGAATCAAGAGCTATGGACCTCTTTAAGGCATGCGAGATAGCAATAGTAAAAAGCGCAATCATAAAGGATATCCTACCCATAGAGGGACTTATAAAAGCCTTGAAGGAAAACAAAGAGGTTGGGGATAATCCTCAGGAAAAGCAAGCGATCCAAGAACAGCCTAAGGAGGATCGGAAGGAAGACCTTTGGCAAATACTCCAGAGCAATCTAAAGAGAATAGATTTTGAGAGGCTAAAAAGACTACCTTGGGAAGAAAAGGAAGGGAGGATATACATAAAAGTAGGAGAGAAGGAGCTTAAAAGTTTGGAGATAGAAAAACTGAAGGCAAAATTCCCTTTTCTTGAGTTTATAGTGGAGGAAGAACAGAAGAAGGAGGAATTACCCGAAAGTGTAAAAAACATAAAGACACTTTTCAACGCCAAGATAATAAGCTATGAAAGAGATAAAGGCAAAGATAATCCTTCTTAAAATACCGGTGTCAAAAATAGGTCTATTTACAGCTTTAATGGATGGGTCTGGTAGAAATGCCATTGTCCGCACAAAGGAAAAAAGAAAGACGAAGTCTATCTTATAACCACTCCGCACACTTACGAAAGAACATTGCAGGTGCTGAACTTCATTAAAAAGCACATACCGGAGATAGAAATCTTAGGTGAAGTAGAAGCGGAGGAAATGGACATTGGATAAGCTTAGTGTTTATCAAGAAGACCATAGATAACAGCCTTGCGCACATAAGGACCATTTCTTACCTGTTGCAAAACCAAAGACTTTTCACCGTATAGCACTTCACCATCTACATCCACATAAACATTTACAGGTCCCGGATGCATAAAGTATCCCTTAAGTTTTCTGTATCTTTCTTTTGTCAGACCAAACTGTAAAAAGTATGACTCTTTTGAGTTTATGTAATTCTCTTTAAATCGCTCTTCCTGCAATCTAAGATAAATTACTAAGTCCGCCCATTCTATGCCCTCGTCTACGTTATCAAAAACCATAACCTCTCCAAAAGGTGAAAGATCAGAAGGAATAAGGGTTGCAGGACCACAAACACCCAATTGAGCGCCAAACAACCTAAAGAGCTCTGCAGAGGACCTAAACACCCTACTGTGGAGTATGTCTCCCACAAAGAGAATTTTTAAGTTCTCCAAAGAAGGATAGTGTTCCATGGCTGTAAACAAATCTATAAGGCCTTGGGTTGGATGCTGATGTGTCCCATCGCCAGCGTTTATAAGGGTTATATCTTCAACCAAATAGGATTCATAAGGATAAAGCACAAAGGGAACCCTAAACACAAGAACTCTAAAACCTAAGGCTGATATAGTCTTTATGGTATCCTTGAACGTTTCACCTTTCTCTATAGAAGACTCACCTTTTCCAATGTAGTAAGGTTCCATACCTAAGTCTCTAAGGGCTATCTCAAAGGAAAGTCTGGTGCGAGTAGAGCTTTCCAAAAATAGCAAAATCGCCCTTCCGTCCAATCTAGCCTTTTTCCCTTCCTTAAAGTCTTTGAAAAGACTTTGTAGATACTTTATCTCCTCTACGCTCAAATCCTTAACGGTTATCAGATGTTTTGTTTGCATTTCTCTAAATACGTTTTATATTTTAAAACAGTAACTGAGCGTAGCATGGAGAAGGTAGAGGAGATAATAGACTTAGGAAGTTTTGACGAAAGGTTTTACGCTATAGTAGGAAGGGGGGATGAGAATCTAAAGCTTTTTTCCCAACTCTTTGGAGTTAAAGTCTTAGCTAGAGGGACAGAGATTTTGATAAGGGGAGAGGAGCAAAAGGTTAGGAACATGAGTAATTTCATAAGAGAGATGATGAGGGAATTTGCTAAAGGACCACTCAGCAGTGCGGAGGTGAGGGATAGAGCAAAGGCTTTCGTAAAAGGTGTTTCGGAAATTACAATGCCAGACTCGGAAGAGGTCATACTAATTACCCACAAAAGAAAGGCTATAGTTCCAAAGACAGAAAACCAAAAGAAGTATGTTAAAGCCATTAAGGAGAATGATGTTGTTTTTGGAATAGGTCCCGCAGGCACAGGAAAGACATATTTGGCAATGGCGATGGCACTGGCCCATCTAAAGGAGAAGAAAGTAAGCAAGATAATACTAACGAGACCTGCGGTAGAGGCAGGAGAAAAGTTAGGTTATCTTCCTGGCACCATAGCGGAAAAGGTAGACCCTTACTTAAGGCCTCTGTACGATGCACTCTACGATATGGTGGATTACGACAAAGCGGCATATATGCTTGAGAGGAATATAATAGAAATAGCTCCTTTGGCTTTTATGAGAGGAAGAACCTTAAACGATGCCTTTATAATCTTGGACGAGGCGCAGAACTCCACAAGGGAACAGATGAAGATGTTTTTAACCCGAATTGGCTTTGGTTCAAAGGTTGTGATTACTGGAGACATAACTCAAATAGACCTGCCAAGAAAGGAAGAATCTGGGTTAGTTGAGGCTATTCATGTGCTTGCCAACGTTGAAGGGATTAGTTTTGTAAAGTTTGGTCAGGAGGATGTGGTAAGGCATCCAGTAGTTGCAAGGATTATAAGGGCTTACGAAGATTATGAAAAGAAACAGAGTGCTGGTAAAGAGAAAGGTAAAAGGTCTAAAAGCCAGGTATCTCAGTAATTTAGCTCACAAAATATTGGATGCCTTAGGTTTAGAAGGAGTTGAGTTAAGTATATTAATAACTTCAGACGAGGAGATAAGAGAGTTAAACAGGATATACAGAAACAAAGATAAGGCTACGGATGTTCTGTCCTTCCCGATGGGAGAAGAGGTGGGTGGATGGAAGCTTTTGGGAGATGTGGTAATATCCGTTGATACTGCAAGGGCTCAAGCCAAAGAGCTGGGCACAAGCCTTGAGGAAGAAGTAAAAAGACTTTTAATACACGGTATAGTTCATCTGCTTGGATATGACCATGAGCTGAGTAAGGAAGAGGAAAAGAGATTTAGAGATATGGAAGATTACATTCAATCAAAAATAGAGCCACCTGCCAGCAGATGACCAAGAAGTCCTGTCATATTCAGGTAAACCCTATCAAACTCCAAGACCCAAAAGTTTCCTTCCTTTTTTAGACTTCTTTCAATAACCTGTATTTGGGAAGAGGCGTGTTTTATGCTTTCCAAAAACAGAAGGGCGTTTTCCTTTGTCTTGAACCTACACCTGAAGGTTCTATAAACCTTCCTTTCCTTCTTTGACAACTCGATAGCTTTTAAAAGACCTTCTAGGAATGCTTTGCCTACATTCAGAAATAGTTCTTGGTCTGCACCGATGCCTTCCTCTTCCATAAATAAAGCCAACCTGAGCAGTCTGTTGGTAAAATAATCGGATGGCAACCCAAGGAGATTAACAGAGGCTATTTCTATATCCTTAAGACTTGAATATAAAGTTACGTATTTTACTCTTTTATTCTTTTCTGAATTTTCCTTAAAAACCACACCTTCCCTTCCCTCATCATTTAAACGTTTCAGCAGTTTTTTAATATCTTCCACATCATCCGGTGTAAATAATCCGAACCTCTCTACGGAAGGTAACCCATATTTCTCTATGAGTCTTTCTTTTTCCGAGTAAGGAAGAAATTCCCGAGAGTTTTTTCTCATGATGTCAAACACGAAAATTTTTATGTCTTCTGTAATATACGGAGGATGTTCATCCACATAGGGGTTTTCTGGACCGGCGACTTCTGCACACAGTATAAGGTCTGGGTTGTCTTCAAAAAATTTCGGGTTTATAAAATCCAAAACCCTTTCTGTCGTAAATGGACATACATACCCTCCTCTGCTGAGGGCTAAAATTTGGTCCTCATACAGGAATATCCTCGTGTTGTATCCATCTACCTTTTCTTCAACGTAAAAAGCTTGGCTAAACTGTTCTCTAATTCCCGTGGAAAGTTGGAATATTCTACCTATATGTGGATATCCCCAAACCACGGTGGTTTTAAATATAGCTGTGCCTCTGGGTATGTCCTTAAAATCATCTGTGAACCTTAAATATTCTAGCCCTTTGTAGTTTTCGCTTTTTACTTTGTTCCTCTTCAGCGCTTCCCTAATCGTTTCTGGGTTTATCTGGTGTTTCATCAGGTTATGTATCTATAAAAGTATAATACACTTTACTCTCCATTCTGTTTTTATTTTTATTCAAGCTTTTTTCTATGCGAAGGTAAGCCAACTGGACATACTCTGGAACAATCTCATAGCCAACGAAATACCTTCCAGTCCTTAGTGTGGCTATGGCAGTCATGGTAATTTTCTTTTTATCTTTTCCACGACTTATATTATTTTAAAATTTTGCTTATGCGAGCAGTAATTTTGGAAAACTTTGGGGATGAGAAAAACCTAAGATTTGTTGAGGACTTTCCTAAGCCAAGTATAGAAGAAGATGAAGTCCTTGTTAGAGTAAAGGCGGTTGCCCTTAATCACTTGGACATTTGGGTTAGGATGGGGGCTTTGGCGGTCAAGCCTGAGCTTCCCCACGTTCTTGGGTCTGACGTTAGCGGTGTGGTAGAAAAGGTAGGCAGTCTGGTTAAAAATGTAAAGGTTGGAGAGGAAGTTATCATCGCTCCTGGCCTTTCCTGCGGAGTTTGTTATGAGTGCCAGTCTGGAAGGGACAACCTTTGCAAGGATTATGACATACTTGGGCTTAAAAGCAAGGGAGGATATGCGGAGTTTGTAAAAGTTCCCGCAAGGAACGTAATACCTAAGCCAAAAAATCTTAGCTTTGAAGAAGCATGCAGTTATCCTCTTACCTTTCTTACGGTGTGGAATGCTTTGGTGAGAAAGGCAAAGATTAAACCCTACAGCAGAGTTCTCATATGGGCTGGGTCTTCCGGTGTGGGTGTAGCAGGCATACAGATAGCAAAGCTCTTTGGTGCCTTTGTTATAGCTACCGCAGGCAATGAAGAAAAGGCAAGAAAATGCTTAGAACTTGGGGCAGATGTGGTAATAGATCACTACAAAGAAGATGTGGTTAAAAAGGTAAGGCAGCTATTTAAGGAAGGGGTAGATGTGGTGATGGATCATGTGGGGGAGAAAACCTTTTGGAAGAGCGTGGAGTGTTTGAAAAAAGGTGGAAAGCTTGTATTCTTTGGCACCACAACAGGCTCAAACGCACAGATAGACATAAGGTATCTGTTTGTTAGAGAGATTGAACTTTTGGGCACCTACATGGGACCAAGGGCAGACCTTTTCAAGATCACTACCCTCTTTGAGAGGGGGCTTTTAAAGCCCGTGGTGGACAGAGTCTTTGAGCTGCACCAAGCCCAAGAAGCTCACAGATACTTGGAAAACTCTATGCACTTTGGGAAACTGGTTCTAAGAGTTTCTTAGGAATATCACCAAGCCTGCTGAGTTTTTTCTTGATTATTTCTTGGGAGTATTTTTCCAAATAATACACTATGGTCTCCACCCTTATTTTTACACTGCCCGCAGGTTTGGTCTCGTCAAGCTCTCCAAATTTGAAAAACAGAGTGCCCGAAGATTCTACGATCTTCTGCACTGGAGTAAAGGTTGGCTGGTCCATACCACACTCGTAAGAGGAAAGTCTTATAACTCCTGTTATCCAAGGGAATTTACTTGCAAACTTTGCACCCCAGATTATCTCGTTGGTGTTTGAGCTGTAAGAGGAGGTCCATACGTCCGATATGTCCAAAGATATGCCAAGCCAGTCCAAAAGCCAATCATCTATTGGAAGGTAGTTATACCAAAGGATGGGATAACCATAAAGTTGAAACTCAGCATCTATTTCGTGTCCTATACCTGGGTCCATGTGATAGGGCCTTGCAAGAACCAAAAGGGCTGGTCTGTTGTTTGCTACACACCACCTCATTATCTCAAGGGACTTAGATCTCATAGACCTTTCAAACTCCTCAAGGGCTTCAAAACCTTCTTTTACCGCCTGAACAACCTGATTGTAAGTTAGACCATCCACCGCATCTTTTAGGGCTTCGTAAAGATACTTTGGTAAAAGCTCAGGTTCTGCAAAAGGCACAAAGGGAGAAACATACTTTATACCCCTTTCCTTAAACTCGTCCCTTTCCTTTAGAAAACCTGCCTTTATGTTTTCTGGAGCCATCATCACCCTTGTGCAACACAGAGTGTCCAACACATGACCTTTTAAAAAGGAAGGAAGGGAATAGATCATAGGCACAAAAAGGATGTTTATATCTTTTTGAAGCAGTTCTCCTATATGACCCGCTAAAGCCTTCACAGGAAAACAGCTATCCATAGTTATCCTTCCCTTTCCGTAAGTTCTGTACTGTTCTTCTGAAGTATCTGAGCTAAAGACTACCCTTAGTCCCAAGCTTTCAAAGAATCCTACCCAAAATGGAGCAGTTCCCCAAATGTTTAAAAACTTTGGTATTCCTACCTTAATGGATTTTTTGCTTTCTTCTTGGCTTGAAGGCTTCCTTTTTAGCAATTTGGGAAAGGTTAGGAAACTCATTTTGAACCCTCCTTAACTCCTGCTGTAATACCTTTAGTTCCTGCTCGTCTTCCACCAAGCCTTTTGGGCAAGCATTGCCAACTATTAACCTTAACCATCCCTTTTCCAACGGAACTTTGCTCCAACTTCTTCCTTCACCTTCTCCTACATATACATCTATGAACGTCCTTTGGCAGTTCATAGGACACCACCTACAAACTGTGTCCGCAGAAGTGGTGGTTTTGTAGGTTAGATTTTCTATAACTTCAAAGCCTCTAAATCTTGTCCTTCCTTTGGCTTCCAAAGCGAGCAGGGCTACACCAAGGGCTCCCGCCTCTCCTGGATAGGGATGGACTACCACTTCAGCCCCAGGCACCTTGGACCTTATAAAGTCCCTCTGGGCCTTTACAACCGCCAAGTTCTTGTGGGTTCCACCCTGAAGGACAAACTTCCTACCTATTTGGGCTAAGTTGTTTATGTTTCCTGCGTATATCCACACGTTCATTGGAAGGATGTAACACAGTCCCGCAAGTATCTCCTCTGCCTTCCACCCCTTCCTTTGCTGATTTACTATGTCGCTCTGCAAGAACACTCCACATCCCATGGTAAAGCTTGGAATAGCCTTTGCAGTAAAGGCTAAGGAAGCTATCTCCTGCAGTGGTATGCCAAACCTTTCTGCCACGCCCTGCAAAAAGGCACCATTTCCAGAGGAACACTGAGAGTTTAATCTAAAATCCACCACAGACCCGTTCCTAAGGATCAGGATCTTTACATCCACACCTCCCACATCACATATGCAGTCTGCATCCGGAAAGAACTTCAGCGCTCCAGTAGCATGAGCGACAGTTTCCACCACCGCATAGTCCGCACCGAGCACATCCTTTAAAAGGTCCTTTCCATAACCAGTAAGCCCAAGCCCTATAACTTCCACATCCTCCCCAAAGAAATCTTTTATCTGTCTAAATATCCCCTTTGCGTCCTCTATGGGATTGCCCTTACTGAGCTGATAGCAGGAAAATACAGGCTCTCCATCTTCGGAGACACAAACCGCTTTGGCGGTAGTTGAACCAAAATCGCAACCTATTGCGATCCTTTTAACCTTCTTTGGCGTTATAACTTTGTACTGTCCTTCGTATTCTTTTAGAAATTCTTCCAGTTCTTCTTTGGAAGATACCAAACCCTTTCTTCCCTCCCTTAGCTTTTCTTCGTATTGCCCCTCTTCTATCCACCATTTAAGCTTTTCTAAACCTTGGTAGTATCCCCCTTCTTCTTCCATGGCGTAAAACACGCATCCGAGTGAAGCGTAATAAAGGGAGTTTTCAGGAACTACAACCAACTGATCCATCTCCTCCTCTGAACAGTCAATGATGTTTCTTTCCTTCCAGATTCTTCTGAGATGAACCTTCCAGGCTTCCTGAAGCCCCTTGAAAAATAGGTTTGGACCTCCCAAAAGTAGCACCTTATACATGGGAGTATTTCCCTTTGTGAGCTGTGTCAGATTTTGATAGACCACCGCCTCAAAAAGGGATGCCATTATTTCTTCTGCCGGCACTCCAGCTTTTTGAAGAGTATTCACGTCAGCTTCCGCAAATATACCACACTTAGCACTAACCTTGTGCAGACTATAGCCTATGTATCCCATAGAACTGAGTTTTTCCTGTGGAATGCCAAGCTTTCTTGCGGTCTTTTCTATAAAAGTTCCCGTTCCCCCTGCGCAAGCATTCTGCATAAACACCTGCTTTACCCTTTTGCCCTCCACCTCCTTAAAAAAGATAGCCTTCATGTCCTCCCCACCTATTTCACTTACAAACCTCACGTCCGGATGTAGTTTTTCCACCGCAGTAGAAACTGCTACCACTTCTTGAACAAACTTACCACCCACCAACGGAGCCAACAGCGTAGCACCAGAGCCCGTAAAGTAGACCCTGTCTCTGCCAGCGGTCAAACCGTAATGCTTTTCAAGTCTTTGCAAAAACTCCAAAACCTTTTCGGCGGTCTTCGTATTGTGTCTCTCGTAGGCTTTGTCCAATATCTTTCCGTTATCGTCCACCAAAACATACTTGCAGGTAGTGCTACCTACATCTATACCGACTATCATCTTACCTTCCCCATCAGCTTTGCTATATGATAAACGTAATTGGCTGCAGTGCCAATATAACCGTATCTTGGCACCCTGTAGGTAGCCCTTCTTAGCTCTGGATGATCTGCCTCAAACTCCCTTATCTTTTCAATAGTTAAACCTGTTTTTTCTAAGACCTCTTCAAACTCCTGCTTTGCCCTTCTTTTAGCCTCTGTTAGCACCATTTGACAACGAGAGTATGCATGCACCTCCGAATCGCCCTTTACTTCTATGGGTGCATAAAGCAAATCCGGATAGTCAGCCAAGACCTTTGCCATAGCTCCAACGGACATAGTATTGGGCAAACAACCATAAGGAGATAGCTCGCATATCATATGAGCCTGTTTGTGCTTGAGCGAATATAGAGCCTTTCCTATGAGCATGTGCCCTTCACCGCCGGTTAATCTGTAGTAAAAGTAAGGTCTTGCAAGCTCCTTTAGTTCTCTCTGGTCTGGCAGTGGATTGGGAATGTAATTTAGAGCTTTTCTAAGCTTGTCGTAAGTTCTTCTGTAAAGCCATGCAAAAAAGGAAATTATAGCTTTCTTTAGATAGTATCTCTTCACAAAAGGCTTGGCATCCTCCAGCTTGAAAAGCTCCATGTTTATCAGATAGTCCATCCAAACCGCCACAGGTGGTGGTATTACTTCTGCGTTTTCTTTTTCTAACCATCTTTTTATGTTATAGTTGCCATCTCCTTCGTGAGTTTGAAGCCAAAACTCCCCAGTTATTTTCACCCTTGGTTTTGGCTGAAGCCTATCCACTTCTATCTCGCTCCACAGCGCTTTTACTTCCTCGAGAGCCTTTACAAAGTAGTCTGTGAATATGTGCCAAAGCAAATTCCTAAGCTTTTTACCTACAATAGGCCTGTTTTTTAGCTTTTCGTATAGAAGCTCTACGCTTTGATTTAAAACTTGGTCCGTTTGTCCTTTTTTAACCTCGTAAGGTCTAATTGCATACTCCATATCTGTTAGTAAGTCCCCCATAAACATGGAAAAAACAAGCCCCAAAGTAAGTGGCATGCTTATTTCCAAACCCCCACCCTCTACAGATTGCTCAAGCTGTAAAAGGTCCAAAAGAAAGATCCTGAAGTCTTTGAGGTTTAACCCTTCCAAAACCCTTTCGTAAGACTCGTGATACTGTCCAAATCTACATGGACCGCATGCTCCCACTGTAACAAATACGTAATTGTTCTTAACCGCATCCCTACCTTCTGACTTTTCAATGTTCATAAGAGTTCTTGCCAGGTTTCCCGCTGTAAAGGTAGTAGGACAGCAAGCACCTACGTCTATGTATTCTTTGCCTATGTCCAAGTCAATCCTTTCTATGTTTGGAAGAGCTTTTGCCTTGTATCCCATATTTTCCAAGGCTCCTTCCATGAGTCTTTCGTGCTTAAAGGTGAGCCCACCAAAAAGTATGGTGGTGTGTGCTCTTTCTTCCTTTGTAAAAGGTCTTGGCTTGTAGGCTCTATATTCAAAGGCTAAAGTTTCCATACTACACCCTCCTTTATGGTTTTTTATAAAAATAACATACAGATCCAAACACTTAGGTGAGCTATATCATCGTTTGTTTTTTATATTAATTTAACTGCACAAATAACGATAAATAAAAGGCTTGAATTAACGTCGGGTAGTTCATATACTTAAAGCAGGAGGTGAAGCTATGGTAAAAGTTCTGTCTTTTTTAGCTTTCCTTACACTAGTTGTTTCTGTATTAGTTTCTTATGCTCAGCAAAGCCAAGATCATCACCACAGGATGAGCCCCCAGGTTCATAGATGTATGAAAGTAATGGAGGATCCAAAACATATGGAGGAGATGATGAGGTATATGATGCAAGAAAGAAGGGAGATGATGAAGCAGATGTTTGAAAGAAACCCAGATATGAAAAAGATGATGGAGGAGATGCTAAGATGAGCTTGGTTTTCTTTTTCGTCTTTTCGCTTTTTGCCTTTGCAAAACCAGAGATAACAGCTTACTACAATCCAAACTGTGGATGTTGCACGTCTTACTTTTCCAAGTTGGAAAAGGAGGGGTTCAAAATCAATAAAGTCAAAGTTTCTTACGAGGAATTGGATAGAATAAAAAGCAAGCTGAACATTCCTATAAACCTAAGGTCTTGCCACACTATGGTCTATGATGGAAGATTCATAGAGGGTCATGTGCCACCGGAGGGTGTAAGGTTAGTTCTTAGGGACAAAAACATAAAAGGTGTTGGTTCTCCTCACGGAATCAAGAGCGGGAAAGGTGGATACGAAGATAAATACGAGGTGGTAAAATGAGCTGGCATAGAAGGGACTTTTTAAAGCTTATGCTTCTTTTTGGCATTGCCTACTCTGTTCCGAGTTTTTCCGCTTTCAGAAGGCTTGAGGTGGCAGATGCCAGAGAAAAGGATGAGCTTTTGGAATATACGTTGGTTGTAAGAAAGGAGCCTGTGGAGGTGGGACAAAGAAGGGGAGTGGGAACTCTGATAAACAGCCTTTTACCCTCACCCCTTCTTAAGTTTAAGGAAGGAAAGGAAGTGGTCATTCATGTGATAAACGAGATGGATGAGCCTACTTCTATCCACTGGCACGGTTTGCTTGTGCCAAATGAGATGGACGGTGTGCCCGGTGTTGTTTTCCCCGGAATACCTCCCAAAAGTAGATTTACTTACAGGTTTCCGGTTGTTCAATATGGCACCTACTGGTATCACTCTCATTCTTTGATGCAAGAGCAGTTGGGTATGTATGGTCCGCTTATTCTGGAGCCGAAGGAAGAGGATGTTATAAAAGCAGATAGGGATTATGTGATCATGCTTTCCGATTGGACGGACGAAGACCCTCACCGTATTCTCTCAAACCTAAAAAAACACCCGGGATATTACAACTTTCAAAAAAGAACTTTGGGGGACTTTTTAAGGGAGGCAAGGGAAAAGGGCTTTTATCCAACCCTAAAAGAAAGGCTCATGTGGGCTCAGATGAGGATGGACTCAAGAGACATAGCAGATGTTACAGGCTATACCTACACCTACCTGATGAACGGCCAAACCACGGAAGAGAATCCAACCTTTCTTTTTAAACCGGGCGAAAAGGTAAGGCTAAGGTTTATAAACGCATCGGCTGCTACCTATTTTAATGTGAGAATACCCGGCTTAAAGATGACAGTGGTCCAAGCGGATGGTCAAAATGTCTATCCGGTGGATGTGGATGAGTTTCGTATTGCTATAGCAGAAACGTACGACGTAATCGTAGAACCAAAAGAAGAAAAAGCCTATGCCATATACGCAGAAGCTATGGACAGGAGCGGTTTTGTTATGGGAACCCTTGCCCCAAGGAAAGGTATGAAAGCAGTCCCACCACCAAAGAGAGAAGTGCCCGAACTGACTATGGAGGATATGGGACATCACGGACACATGGGCCACGGACACAATCATCACCACGAGGGCTATAAGATGATGTTGGATGTGAGTAAAAACCCTTTTGGTGTGGATGCGGACATGGTAGTAAGTAACCCTATGCCAAAGCTTGACGATCCTGGGGTAGGGCTGAGAAATCAAAAGCACAAAGTTCTAACCTACGCAGATCTTGTAAGTGCAGAGGAGTATCCCATAGGAAAACCAGAACGCACCATAGAGATCCATTTGGTAGGAAACATGGAGAGATTCATCTGGAGGATGTATTCTTACGATGGCAAAAAGCTAAGCTCAAGGTTTGAAGATGTAATACCTTTGAGGTATGGAGAAACTGTAAGGTTTGTGTTCATAAATCACACCATGATGCACCATCCTATACACCTTCACGGCATGTGGATGTATTTAGACAACGGGGGAGACACCTTAAACCCAAGAAAGCATACCATAGACGTAAAGCCAGCTGAGGTGGTGGAGGTTATAGTCAAGGCGGATGCCTATGGAAATTGGGCTCTTCATTGCCATATCCTGTATCACATGGACGCAGGAATGTTTAGGATAGTGAAAGTGGGATGATGAGGCAAATATTTTTTGTAATTTTTATACCTATTCTGACCTTTGGGCAGGAGTTCTATCCCATAGAGCCTATGCATCCAATAAGGTATTGGGGTGTTTTTGTGGATAAGTTGGAATACAGAGAAAAGGAAAAAACCTAAATTTAGAGCTTGATTCTTTTTACGGAGGAGATTATCACAAATTATGGCTTAGTTTAGAAGCAAAGAAAGAACTAAAAAGGGGAGATTGGGAGTTTGAAAGGGCAGACCTGCTCTTTGGAAAGGCTATCTCTAGCTTTTTTGACATAAGGGTTGGGGGTGGCTATGCGGGAAAAAAAGACGAGGGAAGAACCAGGCTTGCAGTAGAATTGGTAGGATTGGCTCCCTATTGGTTTGAAACTGAGCTTAGTTTTTACCTCACTCACAAAGGAGAGCCTTACGGAAAATTAAAAGCAGAGTATGACCTTCTTTTAACCCAAAGATTGGTGCTTCAGCCGGAAGTGGAAGTTTTAGCAAGCGCTAAAACTATAGAACCGCTTGAAATAGGTAAGGGAATAAGCAATGTAGGACTTTCTATCAGGCTAAGGTATGAAATAAAAAGAGAAATAGCTCCTTATGTGGGCTTTTCTTGGGAAAGAAACTACGGAAAAACAAAGGAATTAAGGGGAAAAGTTGAAGAAAGCACTTTTTTAGTAGGATTGAGGATGTGGTTTTAGGAGGTTCTGGCATGATAAAGATACTGTTGGTTCTGGCTTTAGGTCTAAGCATTGCACTATCCCACGAAAAAGTGCCAACCCAAGAGTTAAAGCCCGAAGAAAAAATCCACTATCCGCCGGTGGTTAAGCTACATCCGCCCACCACTCACTTTTCAATAGCCCTACCTACTATCCTTTTCTTGGTATCTGCTTTTTACTCTCTGACTAAAAGAAGAGAAAGGGACATCATCATAGCCCTTTCCCTTCTGAGCTTTTTTGCTATAGCTGGCTCTGTAACAACTGGTTATATTGCCCACGAAAGCATGGCAAACATTCCCATAGAAGAAAAAGCGCAAGAGATCCTTCACACGCACCAAAGCGTAGGGTTTGTTTTGCTTGGTTTGTCTTTGGCGGTGTTTTTGTTTAGTTTTTTAATAAACAAAAATCCTGCGTTTAGAATTTTGCATTTAATTCTCTGTCTTGCTTTGGTTTTAGGAGTATTCTATCAGGGCAACCTTGGAGGCACGCTGGTTTATGAATATTCGGTGGGGGTGCCTGTAAGATAATTTAATATTATGATCCTCCAGAAATTATTGGAAGATGTATCCTCTGCGAAAGAATCTGTAAAGATAGTCTCCGCTTGGATTAGGGGGGAGATTTTGGAAGAGCTCATAAGGGCAATAAAGCCCAAAGTAAAGTTGGAGGTTATACTCAGAGCTGGCGAAAAAAAGGACCTTGAAATAAGCGACTACAGAGTTTTTAAAGCAGTTAGAGATTTTGGCGGTGAGATCTACATAAATCCGAGGTTGCATGCAAAGTTTGTAATAGTGGATGACAAGAAGGCTTACGTAGGTTCTGCCAACCTTACCTATACGGGAGTTATGGAGGGCAACTTAGAAGCGGTGGTGAGTTTAGAAGATAGAGCTAAAATTAAAGAGCTTTTGGACCTTTGGGAAGTTGTAAAGAAGGAATCGGTAAAGATAGACAAAAGGACAGTGGCGGTAGTTATAAGGTCTTACTCTTCCACAGAACTGGACGTGCTTCTTTTGGAGGAATTACCCGAGCAAAGTTTCTTAAAAGTAAATACAGAAAAAGGTTTTCTGGTTTGCAAGATAAACCACATAAACAGCTTAGGCATGGAAAACCTTTTGCAAAACGTGAAAATGGTGCAAAAAGACTGGGTTGTTGCATTGATAAACAGTATGGCGGAAGAAAGTGGAAGGATAAAAGTTGGAAGAGTTCATATGGTTTGTGAATATGTAAGAACCAAAGAGGAGGAAAAAGAAAGCTCTTTTGGTGTTCCCTTGAGGGTTTTGGACGTTGGAACGCAGTTATTGAAAATGGACGAAGAGGAAGAGCTTTTGGAGCTTATGAGCACCAACATGTCGGGCTACCCTATGGACGTTAAAGTATTTGCAGGAAGGTTGTTTGGAGTTAAAACTCCAGCTTACTTAGACCTTACAAAGATTGCCAGTATGCACATGGCGGTCTTAGGCACCACAGGCTCTGGAAAAACCACCTTTGTAGCAAGGCTTTTAAAAAACATAAAAGACCTAAACTACGCACAGGTGTTTGTTATAGACCTGTTTGGAGAATACCATAAAAGGCTTGGAGATGACAATCTGGAGTATGTGAAAATTCCCTATACCCTATTTCCAATATGCGTGGATGATGTAAAGGAGCTTTTCAAAAGGTATGGAATTGATATAAGTGAAAAATCTACAGAAGAGAAAAGCTTTTTTGGAAAAATAAGAAAGCTTTTAAAACCAGACTTGAGAAAAATAGCCTACAGCGAAAGGTCTTTGGAGGATATGCTCTTGGACGCACCCAAGGACATCAAAGAATACTCCCAAGAGCTTTTAGAACTACTCTCAAGGGACTTTGGGGAAGAATCTACAAGAAATCAGAAAGATGTCTGGCAAAAGGCTACGCAAATCGTTAGCTCTCAAAGGGGAATAGTTTTGTGTGATCTGAGTGACCTTATTGATCCAGAGTCTCGCCTTAACATTGTGGGGCTTATTATGAAAGAAATATTCCTCTCCTCTATGAAGGATGGAAAAAGAAGATTGGTAGTTCTTGAAGAGGCTCACAACTTTGCACCAGAAAGAGGAGCCACAGATTTGCCCACAGGAAGAGAAAACATAGCCTTGCAGATGACAAAAAGAATCGCCCTTGAAGGGAGAAAGTTTGGAGTTGGGCTTATAGCCATAACCCAAAGACCAGCAAACCTAAACAAATACATACTCTCCCAAATGAACACTCAAGCCATTTTTAGGCTTGTGACGAAAAACGATTTGGATGCGGTGTCTGTATTCTTTGGAGAAAGGGATTGGAAGCTTTTGAATTTACTGCCTTTGCTTAAACCGGGCACGTTATACCTTAGTGGGTTGGCTGTTCCCTTTGGTATGCTCTTAGAAATTGAGCTTTAAAGCTCTAATAGTATAGTAACTGGGCCGTCGTTTAGGATAAAAACCTCCATGTGAGCACCAAAGATGCCTGCCTGAACCGGCACATATTCGGAAAGCTTCTTTACAAAGTACTCGTAAAGCTGTCTTGCCCTTTCGGGCTTTTCTGCTTCTTCAAAGCTTGGCCTTCTGCCCCTTTGAGTATTTGCGTAGAGGGTAAATTGGGAAACCACCAGTGCAGAACCACCCACGTCCAGTAAAGAATAATTAAACTTTCCCCTTTCATCTTCAAATATTCTCAAATTTACTACCTTCTCCACGAGCTTGTCTGCCAACTGTTCCGTATCTCCCACCCTTATACCAAGCAATAGATTCAATCCCTTTCCTATTCTTGCAACCTCTTTTCCATCAACCACAACCCACGACTCTTTTACTCTTTGCACCAACACTCGCATAACACTAAAGCCTACAAAGAACTGGCACTATTTCAAACTTCAGATCCTGTCCAAGTATTAGCCTTATCATAGCTCTAAGGTTAGGAGAATTGTCTGTAAAGAAAAGCCTTAGGTTACCTTCACCCTCATTCCTTGCTATCTGACTAACCTTCTTAGCAACCGCTTCTGCCGAATCTACCACATCCACCTCTCCCATAAACTGTTTTATAGGCTCTTTCAGGAGAGGGTAATGGGTGCAACCAAGTATAAGTGTGTCTATCTTACCTTTCAGCTCCTGAAGATAGTATTCTATAACGCTTTTAGCTATGGTTCCGTTTAGTATGCCTTCTTCTACCAGTGGGACAAACAAAGGACAAGCCTTTGCAAAAACCTGTGCGCCATAGCTTTCCAAAAGCTTTTGATAGGCCTTGCTTTGAATTGTGCCCCGTGTTCCTATTACCCCGATCTTCTTTTGTTTGGAAATTTTTATAGCCTTTTCCACTCCTGGCTGTATTACCCCTATTACTGGAATGGAAAGTTTGTCTTTCAAAGCCTCCAGAGCATAAGCGCTGGCGGTGTTGCAGGCAACTACCAAAAGCTCTACACCAAAGGAAAGCAAAAACTCCGCACACTCAAGGCTGTATCTTTGAATAGTTTCCTTGGACTTGCCTCCGTAGGGGACCCGGGCCGTGTCCCCCAAGTAAAAAAATCCACAGAGGGTAGCTCTTCCCTAAGTGCCTTTAAAACAGTTAATCCACCTACACCCGAGTCAAAGATACCAATTTTCATGTTCTTTTTAGGTAAGTTTCTTATATTATAATACTTTGAATAACCTTGCTTAGGAGGTGTTGTCATGAAGAAGGTTTTCGTGCTCTTGATGGTAGGCCTTGCAAGTGTGTCTTTTGCCAGTGAGCAACTTGCTAAGCAAAAGGGCTGTATGGCGTGCCACGACCTGAAGGCAAAGAAAGTAGGCCCATCCTATGCAGACGTAGCTAAAAGGTATGCGGGCAAACCAGACGCTGTGAATTACTTGGCTGGTAAGATCAAAAAGGGTGGAGCTGGAGTTTGGGGTCCTGTGCCTATGCCTCCTCAGAACGTGACTGATGCAGAAGCCCAGCAACTTGCTAAGTGGATTCTGAGCGTAAAATAAGAGAACTTCTTTCGGAATTTGTTCTGCTTCACTTCAAAAGACCGGTGGAGGCGGACTTCAGAGATCTGAGGTCTGCCCTTCTCTTTTGTATGTTCTTAGACTGGTTTGGTTTAGATAATCCTCTTGGAATATACATCTTAGACTTCTATCCAGAACTTCTCTCGGAGTTTCATCTTTGGCACAGGACCTTGGGTTTAGAGCATTTTAGCCTGAGCTTTTTGCCGTGTTGCTAAAAAGGGTTTATATGTTCGGTGGGAAGGGGGGCGTTGGGAAAAGTACGCTAGCCTGCGCTTTGGCGTTAAGGCTCTCCGAAAAGGGTTCCACCCTTTTGGCTTCCTTAGACCCAGCCCACTCTCTATCTGGGATCTTAGGAGTTTCTGTGGGAAGTGAGATTGTGCAAGTTTCCCCAAACTTACATGCGGTGGAGTTTGACGCTCAAAGGATCGCAGAGCAGTATGTAACCAGAGTTCTAAAAAGTTTGGAAGAGAGTGTATCAATGTCTGTTCTTGAAGGGGCAAAGAAGTTTGCATCTCTCATATCCTCTTCCCCCACTTCCTTAGAAACCGCCGTGTTTGACAAGCTTGCTGAACTTCTCCCTAAGTATCAGTATGTGGTCTTGGACTTTGCTCCAACCGGACAGATTCTAAGGTTTTTTAGTTCCCTACAGATGGTGGATGAGTGGCTAAATTTTCTTGTCAAGCTTGGAGAAAAACAGAAAGAGATAGACAGGTTTATGGGAAGAGAAAGAAGCTTACCAAAGCTCTTAAAAGAAAGGTCTGAAAAAGTAAAGTTTTTGGTTCAAATCTTAAAGACTAAAGGCTTACTCTATGCAGTAGCAAGGGAAGAGCCCCTCTCAATGCAAGAGGCAGAACTGTTGAAAAGAAACGGGTTTATAAGAACAAAGATAGTCATAAACTGCCATTCTTCCGCTGACTACCCTTTTTTGAAAGTCCCATGGGTAGCCAATCCTTACGGTGTGGAAAGACTAAAAGAAGTCCCAATAGAAAGTTTGATAGAAGAAGAGTGATCTTTAGAAAATCCCAAATTCACCTATCCTCAATAACCATTAGAAGATGGGGGCTCATCTTTCCATTTACAAAGGAGTTTTCTCTGACCAGCAACCTTTTTACCACACCCTTGGTAGGAGAAACTATTCTGCAGTACTCCACTAACTTTTCCAAACCTTTGAGCTCAGATTGGATAGACTGATACACGGCTTGTTCCCTCTCATATTTGTTCTTCCAATCTTCGTATTCACTTCTTGAGAGTAACCCCCTCTCGTAAAGGCTTTCATACCTCTTGAAATCCCTTTCAACTTTGTCAAGTTTTAGCCTTTGGGCTAAGAGCTGTGCTCTAAGTCTTTCAATCTCCGAAAGATAAAGGGAAGGATCTATCTCCACAAGCAGTTGGCCTTTTTCTACTCTTTGCCCTTCTTTCACATAGATCTTTTTCACTACCCCCTTGACTATAGCATGAACTTCCACTTCCTGAGAAAAACCAAAGGAAAACATCAAAAGACTAATCAGACTTAATAAAATCATGGCTTCCCTCCAAAACTAAAAACGGATCTAAGCCAAGAGTACTGTATAGTTTAGCAAGGAACAGCATTATTTCGTATTTTGCTTTCATAACCTGTCTTTCTGACTCGGATTTTTCTGCCATCGCATAGCCCAAATCAAAGGCAAGCTCAAGTTCGTATTCGGACCTTCTAAGGGTGAGGTTTTCCTCTGCATACCTGTCCATAACCAATGCATGATCCAGTTTGGAGATGAGATAAGAATATTCGTAATCTGCTGAATGTATTATTAGCTCAAGCTGTTTTATAGAGTCCTCAATCTCCAAAAGCAAAGAGTTTCTTTGATTGCTAAGTTCAATTAGATTAAAGGGAGCGCTTGGATCAAAGATCGGCAGTATTATCTCCACACCAACGCGCCAACCTTCTTGGCTGTATGCTTTAGTTATGGGGGCTCCTGTCCTTAAAGTGTTTCCTATCTCTCCCCTTAGTTGCAGTCTAAGGTCAAAAAACCTTTTGGACTCTTCCAATCTATGATCATACATGGCAAGTAAAAGCCTCTTTATCCTCAGAGTTGAGCTCTTTTCTTTACCTATACTAAGTAGTTTTTCTTTATCAAGGCTTCCCCTCTTTGGCTCAAAGTGTATACTTTCCAAGTTTATAAAATCATTCATCTTCAACCCAACCAGCTTTTTTATCCTATATAGGGTTTGGTTATACTCATACTGCGCTTTTATTAGCTCAGCCCTCTTTTCCCTATATACCGCTTCAAGTTTAAACACCTCCAAGTCTGTGGTAAGACCCAGCTCTTTTCTTTGAACTGCTCTATCAAACCTAACAAAGGCTATTGCCATCTCTTCCCTTTTCACCTCTGTAAGTTTTGCCAAAAGCTCTGCCTGCACAAAGAGCTCAAGAAGAGTAACTTTTAGCTCTTTCTCCAACTGGCTCTTAACTTCTCTCTGTATTTCCGTTCTAAGTTTGGCAGATCTTATCTTAGGTATTGTTTTTCTGTATTCATACAGCGTGCTCAAAAAACTAATTCCGTAAGGATTTTCCCATTCATTCCTTTGAGAGTTATAAATAACACCCGTTCCAAAGACTATGTTGGGAAGGAAAAAAAGCTTGGATTCCACTTCCCGTGCTTCCAAAGAGGATAACTCGTTTAGCATTTTTCTAATTTCCGGATTGTTTTTCAGTGCCAACTGATAGGCTTTTTTTATGTCAAGCTTGACAACCTCCTGCCCGTAGCATAGGGAAAGCAGAAGCAGGAAGAAAAGGATCATTTTTTATTTTCTCTCAAAAAATTAACTAAATTAGTCCTCTTGTAGTGCTCTTCCACTATCCACCTTCCTATAAGTATAAACTCTTTCGGTTCTATGTAGCCAGGCACTTTGGCTATAACTTCGCCTTTCTTGTCAAAGAACATAAAGACGGGTGTTAGCCTAACGCCGTGCTTTAAAGCAAACTGTCTTTCTGTGAGCTTTTTACCGTCAAAATCCACTACTTCCAAACTTCCCCTTATGTCTATCTCCACCATATTGAAGTGTTTTGTGTAATAGTTTTGCACATCTTTATCTTGGAAGGTAATCCTTCTCATCTTGTCGCAGAAAGGACAGCCCTCTTGATGAAACATAATAAACAGATACTTTCCTTCACGGACCGAATCTTCTAAATCCTCTTTCAGATTTAGAAAAGAGGGCTTGAGAAATGGTATAGGAGCACTGTAAGCTGTTGCGAAAATTACCAATAAAACTACCAATACACGATAAAGCACTCTCCACATAATAAAAAAATTTAATCCTTGGTCTTGCAACTATTCATTAATTTCACGCCTAAATATAAAGCTGCTTCGAAAAATCTTCTATCTGCTGAAGGGACATCCCAATGAAGGATTTTTCGAACAACCTACCTAAATATTTTACGTTATAGAAAATCTCCCCCTTAAGGGCTAACAGCTGTTCCTTGATTTTCTACTCAAACCATGTTATGTTTATCTATGTGGGTAGAAGTTAAAGAATGAAAGAGCAAATCCTTAGCTATGAGCTAACTCTTCCACAAAGAATTTATCCCCACCTTGACAGGCTTTTCTCTATCTTTAAAAACCAAGTTAATTCCTACATCCCAAAACTTTGGAACGAAAAAGGTTTTAAGCTTTTGTCCCAAAAAGGCTCTGCTGTAGGAATTTTGAAAAAAGAATT